>Ga0190265_10000629_pt1 | contig 24333 bp, 26 predicted proteins | sample Popmic124T_FD_133135 | JGI IMG/M metagenome (GOLD analysis project Ga0190265, IMG submission 133135) | Populus adjacent soil microbial communities from riparian zone of Indian Creek, Utah, USA - 124 T | ecosystem: Environmental > Terrestrial > Soil > Riparian zone | place: USA: Utah | collected...
CGGCCGCGTCGTCAAGGGCACCAACTTCGTCGGCCTGCGCGACGCGGGCGACCCGGTCGAGCTGGCCGAGCGCTACGACGCCGAGGGCGCCGACGAGCTGGTCTTCCTCGACATCACCGCCTCGCACGAGAGGCGCGAGACGATCGTCGAGCTGGCGCGGCGCACCGCCGACAACGTCTTCATCCCGTTCACGATCGGCGGCGGCATCCGTTCTGTGGAGGACGCCCAGGCGGTGCTCGACGCCGGCGCCGACAAGGTCTCGGTCAACTCGGCGGCGCTCGACCGCCCGCAGCTGTTGACCGAGCTGGCCGAGCACTTCGGCGCCCAGTGCGTCGTGATCGCGATCGACGCCAAGCGCGACGACGGCGGCTGGGGCGTCTACGTGCACGGAGGCCGCAAGCTGGTGGAGGGTCGCGATGCCGTGTCCTGGGCGCGCGAAGCGGTCGAGCTCGGCGCCGGCGAGGTGCTGCTGACCAGCATGGACCGCGACGGCACCAACGACGGCTACGACATCGAGCTGACCCGGGCGGTGGCCGACGCGGTCTCGGTGCCGGTGATCGCTTCCGGCGGGGCGGGGACGCTCGACCACCTCAGCGAGGCGATCGCCGACGGCGGCGCCGACGCCGTCCTCTGCGCCTCGATCTTCCATTACGGGGCCTACCGGGTACGCGACGCCAAGCGCCACCTGGCCGCGGCGGGCATTCCCGTCCGGGTCTAGGCCAGCCGTGCCTGGAGGACCGATCGAGAACCTGGGGGAGGCGATGCGCGCCGCCTACCCCGAGCTGGCCACGGTGCGCAAAGTGGCCGGAGGGAAGCCCGTGTACCTGGTCGGCGGGGCTGTCCGAGACCTGCTGCTCGGCCGACGGCGCACTGACATAGACCTGGTGGTCGAGGGCGACGCCGCGGCGCTGGCGGTGCGGCTCGGCGCCGACGTGGTCGAGCACGAGCGCTTCGCCACGGCGAAGGCACAGCTGGACGGCCACGAGGTGGACATCGCAACCGCCAGGGCTGAGACCTACCCGCAGCCTGGCGCCTTGCCCGAGGTGGAGCCGACGGCGGGTATCGCCGCCGACCTCGCCCGCCGCGACTTCACGATCAACGCGATGGCGATCCCGCTCCTTCGACGCGATCCGGAGTTGATCGACCCGCACAGGGGACGCGAGGACCTCGAGGCCGGCCTGCTGCGAGTCCTGCATTCGGGCTCCTTCGACGACGACCCGACCCGCGCGGTACGCGCCGCCCGCTACGCCGCCCGCTTCGGCTTCGAGCTCGAGCCCGAGACGAAGGGGCTGCTGGGCCAGGCCGACCTGAGCATGGTGTCGGCCGATCGCCGCAACGCGGAGCTGCTGCGACTGGCCGCCGAAGCGGAGGCATTACGCGGATTTGCCCTGCTCACCGAGTGGGGCCTGTTGAAGCCGCACGAGAACGGCATGGAGCTGGCCGGCCGGACCGCAGGGCTGCTCTCCGAACCACCCTGGTCGCGGATCGCCGATCGCGGCCGCGCCGTGCTCGCGGCGGTGCTCGGTCCCTGGGGCGAGGCGGAGAAGCTGGTGGCAGCGCACCCGGGGCGACCGTCGGAGGCGGTCAAGCTGGCCCGTGGATCCGCCCCGATCGAATTGGTCCTTGCCCGCGCCCTGGGAGCGGAGTGGCTCGACCGCTACCTGGAGGAGTGGGACGCGGTCCGGCTCGAGATCGACGGCGCCGACCTGATCGAGGCCGGCGTCTCCGAGGGGCCGGCGCTCGGCCGCGGTCTCGCCGAGGCCCTCCGCCGCAAGCTCGACGGCGAGGTCGACGGCCGCAACGAGGAGCTTGAGGTTGCGCTGGCGGCAGCGAGGAAGCCGGGCGAATGACGGAACGGGAACGTGGGCGATGCCGGGCCTGATCCACGGGCTCGACCCCGGCAGGATCGCCGCGAACCTCGAGCGGGCGCGGGAGGAGGCGGGCGACCGGGTCGAGATCCTCGCCGCGACCAAGTACGTCCCGCTGGAGGAGATGGGCGCCCTGGCCGAAGCCGGGGTGCGGCTGGTCGGCGAGAACCGCCAGCAGGACCTGGCGGCCAAGCACGAGCGCTGGGGCGACGCCTTCGAGTGGGACTTCGTCGGCAACCTGCAGAGCCGCAAGGTCAAACACCTGATTCCCCTCTGCCGCCTGGTCCACTCGGTCTGCACCGACTCCGCCCTGGAGCAGCTGAGACGCCACGGCGATGCCCGCACCGAGGTGCTGATCGAGGTCAACGTGGCCGGCGAGGCGGGAAAGGGCGGGGTCGCCCCCGGCGAGCTGGCCGGCTTCGTCGAACGCTGCCCCGTCCGGGCCTCCGGGCTGATGACGATGCCGCCCTTCAGCACCGATCCCGAGGACTCGCGACCGTACTTCGCCCGCCTCGCCGAGCTGGCGGCCGAGCACGGCCTCGCCCGCCTCTCGATGGGCACCTCGCAGGATTGGCGGGTCGCGATCGAGGAGGGAGCGACGATCGTCAGGCTCGGGACCGCTCTCTACATGTGAGTATTGAGCCATAATCCCCTGGAGGAATCGGCAGCAAAGAGCCGAAAGACGCACGCATGGCACTACGCGACAGTTGGCATAGAGCGCTGGTCTACTTCGGGCTCGCCGAAGAGCACGAGCACGGACCGGAATTCGAAGACGACTACATCCCGGAGGAAGAGGAGGTCGAGTCGCGCCGCGAGTCAGGGCAGGTGAGGCGTCTGCCGACCTCACGCCGGGCGCGCCGTGACGAGATCGACGACATCTTCGCCGACGACGAGCCGATCTCCGCCTCGCGAACCCGGGTCCTGCGCCCGGTGGGGGAGGACTCCGACGTCAAAGTCCACCTCGTCATCCCACGCAACTTCAACGACGCCCAGCAGGTCGCCGACCAGTTCAAGCGGTCGGTACCGGTGATCCTCAACCTGCAGACGACCGATCACGAGCTCTCGAAGCGGATGATCGACTTCTGCTCCGGTCTCACCTACGCGCTGGAGGGCGGGATGCAGCGGATCGCCGAGAAGATCTTCCTGCTCACCCCGCGCAACGTCGAGGTCTCCGCCGAGGAGAAGGCGCGCCTCCTCGACAAAGGCTTCTTCAACCAGTCCTGACTGGCAATAGTCTCCCGGCCATGATCGTTGGCTTCTGTGGGTCCGGCAACATGGCTGCGGCCATCGCGAGGGGTTGGGCCGGGAATTGGAGCCAGATGCTGTTCGCCGACGCCGACGCCGGCAAGGCTCGCAAGCTGGCCGGAGAACTCGGCGGCGAAGCGGTCGAGTCCAACGAGAAGCTGGCCGAGCGCGCCGACGTCGTGGTCCTCGCGGTAAAGCCAGCCGCTCTCGATCAAGCAGCCGGCGAACTGGGCGGCGCAGGATCGGTCGTCTCGATCTTGGGGGCGACGGCCCTGGAGAAAGTCGAAGCCGCGTTTCCCGAGGCCGAAGTCGGGCGGATCATGCCCAACCTCGCGGTGGAGGTGGGCGGCGGCGTCCTTTGCATCGCGGGGGAGTTCAGCCCAGAGGTTCGAGAGAAGCTGAACGTTCTCGGGTCGGTCATCGAGCTGCCCGACTCGCAATTCGACGTCGCCACTGCGTTGATGGGCTGCTCACCGGCGTATTTCGCCTTGGTCGCCGAGGCGCTCGCCGCCGCCGGCGTCAGCGCCGGCCTGGACGAGAAGCTGGTCGAAAAGCTGGTGGTCGAAGCCGCGGCAGGCACTGGGTCGCTCATGCGCATCCGCCGCCCAGCCGATGTTCGAATCTCGGTCACGTCGCCAGGGGGCAGCACCGAAGCCGGCCTGGAAGCGCTGGAGCGAGAAGGGGCTCGCGAGGCCTTTGAAGCGGCTGTGCAGGCCTCGCTGGAGAGGATGGGTCGATGAGCGCGGCGCTCTTCCTGCTGGCGCTGACGCGCAACGACGTCGCCGATTACGTCAGCGCGCTCTTCCTCGTCTACATCGTCCTGATCTTCCTCAACGTGCTCAGCTCGTGGATACCGCGGATGCCCTACAACCCCTGGCTGCGCGCCGTGCTCGACTTCATCGGTCAGACGACCAATCCTTACCTCAACCTCTTCCGCCGCTTCATCCCGCCGCTCGGCGGGGGCGGTTTCGGGCTTGACCTGAGCCCGATCGTCGGCGTCATCGTGCTCTTCGTCCTGCAGGCGGTAGTCGTCGGCCTGATCGCCGGGTGAGCGGCGCTCGGGGGGGTGCCTGGCGCCTGGCGGGCGTCCTCTGCGGCCTCGTCGTCGTCCTCGACCAAGCTGCCAAGGCGGTGGTCGAGGCCAATCTCGTCCCCGGCGAGAAGGTCGACGTGCTGGGGCCCCTCAGCCTCACCCTCGCCCACAACCGCGGTGTCGCCTTCGGCCTCGCCAGCGACGGGGGGGTGCTCCTGGTCGCCTTGACCGTGGTCGCCCTGCTCTTCGTCGCCGTTCTCTTCGCCCACGACCCGACCAGGCCGGGGATGTGGATCGCGGTCGGCCTGCTGGCGGGCGGGGCCCTCGGCAACCTCGCCGACCGGGTGCGGATGGGGGAGGTCACCGACTACGTCGACTTCCTCTCCTGGCCGCCGTTCAACCTGGCCGACGTCTCGATCACCCTCGGCGTCGCGGTGCTGGCGCTGAGCTACCTGCGCAATCCCCCGTGAGCGAGCTGCGCGTCGTCCACCTCGACGAGGCGCTGGCCGTCGTCGACAAGCCCGCGGGGCTCGTCGTCCACCCGGCCCCCTCGCACGACGGGCCTACGCTGGTCGACGAGCTGGGGGAGATCCTCGGAGGTGGCGCCGACCCCGAGCGGCCCGGCATCGTCCACCGCCTCGACAAGGGAACCAGCGGACTGCTCGTCGTCGCCCGCAGCGACGAGGCGCATGCGGCCCTGCAGGCCGCGGTCCGCCGCCGCGAGGTCGAACGCGCCTACCTGGCGCTCGCCCAGGGCCGGCTCGGCTCGCGCACCGGGACGATCGACGCGCCGATCGGGCGTGCGTCGCGACAGCGCCACCGGATGGCCGTCTCCGGCGCTGCCTCGCGTCAGGCCCGCACCCACTTCGAGGTGCTGGAGCTGCTCGCCGCCGAGACCTACCTCGAGGCCAAGCTCGAGACCGGCCGCACCCACCAGATCCGCGCCCACTTCGCCGCGATCGGCCACCCGCTGGCGGGCGACACGACCTACGGCGGTGAGGGCAGGCACGGGTTGAGCAGGCAGTTCCTGCACGCCCACAGGCTCGCCTTCGCCCACCCGGTCAGCGGCGAGGCGATGAGCTTCACCTCCGAGCTGCCTCCCGATCTGGCGGCTGCGCTCGAATCGGCCCGTGCGGCTTAGCTCGCGGATCGCCACTACAATCGCTCAGTTCAAACCGACCCCCGTCGTACCGCCCCGGATCCTGACCGGCCTCGAGCCGGATCCCGGCTAGGGCGACGGGACTTCACCAACTTAACCAAGGAGACTTTTCGACATGCCAGAGGCAGGCCTCAAAGAGCTGCTGGAGGCCGGAGTCCACTTCGGTCACCAGACGCGTCGCTGGAACCCGAACATGCGCCGTTACATCCACGGCGAGCTGGACGGGATCCACATCATCGACCTGGTCCAGACCGAGACGCTGCTGGAGAACGCACGCCGCTTCGCCGGCGAGCTTGCCAGCGGCGGCGGCACGGTGCTTTTCGTCGGCACCAAGAAGCAGGCGCGGGGACCGGTCCAGGAATGGGCCGGCCGCTGCAAGATGCCCTACGTCAACCAGCGCTGGCTGGGTGGCCTGCTGACCAACTTCAACACGATCTCGGCGCGGATCACCCGCCTGCACGAGCTCACCACCTGGCAGGAGGAGGGCAAACTCGAGCTGCTCCCGACCAAGGAGCGGATGGGGATGCAGGCCGAGCTGGCCAAGCTCGAGTACAACCTCGGCGGAGTCAGGGACATGGACAGGCTTCCCGATGCGGTCTTCGTCACCGATCTGAAAACGGAGGAGATCGCGGTCCGCGAGGCGGTCCGCCTGCGGATCCCGATCATCGGCCTCGTCGACACCAACTGCGATCCGAAACCGATCGACTACGTGATCCCCGGCAACGACGACGCGATCCGCTCCTGCCAGCTGGTGATCGGCACGATCGGCGGCGCGATCGAGGAGGGCGCGGGCGCCTGGCGCGTCCAGGAGGAGCGCCGCATCGCGGAGGAAATGGAACGGCGCAAAAAAGAGGAAGAAGAGCGGAAGAAGCGCGAGGAGGAAGAGAAACTCCGGCAGGAAAAAATCGAGGCGGATAAAAAAGCGGCGGAAGTCAAAGCTGTTGAAGATGCGGCTAAAGCACCGCCGCAGCCGCCTCAGGCTCCGCCGCAGCCGCCCGCAAAACCGCCAGCGTCACCGCCCGCGGGTCCTGTCGCGGGGCAGGGCACCCCGTCCTCGCAGGCTGCGGGCGGGGAACACAACCCCGCGCCACCCGCGGAGGCGAAGGCAGGAGATCAAGCCGGAAAACCCGCAGCCGCCCCGCAAGCAGCTGAGGCGGCCAAGCAGGCTCCAGCTGAGGAGGCAGCGCCGGCCGCAGCTGAGGCTCCTGCTGAGAAAGGGCCTGCGAAATGAGCGTTACTGCTGCCGATGTGAAGGCTCTGCGGGACCGGACGGGCGCGGCGATGATGGATTGCAAGGCCGCGCTTACGGAGTCCGAGGGGGACGTCGACCGAGCGATCGAGATCCTTCGGGTCAAGGGGCAGGCGTCTGCCGCCAAGCGCGAAGGGCGGGGGACCAGCGAGGGGGTCGTCGCCTCCTACATCCACGCCAACGACAAGGTCGGCGCGATGGTCGAAGTTCAGTGCGAGACCGACTTCGTCGCCCGCAACGAGGACTTCAAGGCGTTCGCCTACGAGGTCGCCCTGCACGTCGCCGCGACCGCGCCGAAGTACGTCTCCTCCGACGAGATCCCGGCCGAGGAGCGCGAGGCCGAAAAGCGGGTCTTCGAAGAGAAGGCGCGCGAGGACGGCAAACCGGACAACGTGGTCGAGAAAATCGTCGAGGGACAGCTCTCCAAGTGGGCCAGCGAGGTGGCGCTGCTCGACCAGGCCCACGTCAATGCCGAGAAGCACGACTCGAAGTCGATCGAGGAGCTGCGCCAGCAGCTGGCCGCGAAGACCGGCGAGAACGTTCGCGTCGCCCGCTTCGCGTACTTCCGCGTCGGGGACTGAGCCTGGACTCCGAGCCCAAATTCAGCCGCATCCTCCTCAAGCTCTCCGGCGAGGCGCTGATGGGGGAGCGCGACCACGGCACCGATCCCGACGAGGTGCAGCGGATCGCCCGCCAGGTCGCCGAGGTGCGGAGCCGGAAGGTCGAGATCGCCGTCGTGGTCGGGGCGGGCAACATCTACCGGGGCCTGGCCGGCGCCGCCGCGGGGATGGACCGGGCAACCGGCGACTACATGGGCATGCTGGCGACCGTGCTCAACGCCCTCACCCTCCAGGACGCGCTGGAGAAGGTCGGCGAGCACACCAGGGTGATGTCGGCGATCGACGTCAAGGAGGTCGCCGAGCCCTACATCCGCCGCCGTGCCATGCGCCACCTCGAGAAGGGGCGAGTGGTGATCTTCGCCGCCGGCACCGGCAACCCGTTCTTCACCACCGACACGGCGGCAGCGCTGCGCGCGCTCGAGATCCGCGCCGGGGCGATCCTGATGGCGAAGAACGGGGTGGAGGGGGTCTATGACGCCGACCCGGCGATCGACCCAGAGGCCAAGTTCATCCCGGCGATCGGCCACCGCGAGGCGATCGAGCGAGGGCTGAAGGTGATGGACTCGACCGCCCTCTCCCTCTGCATGGACAACGACCTGCCGATCTACGTCTTCAACATGGGCGACGAGGGGAACATAGATAGGATCGTCAGCGGCGAGAGGGTGGGCACGCTGGTCTCCAGCAAGCCCGCCGGATGACGGGAGCGAGGGACCCGGTGGAGCTGATCGACGAGCTGCTGGCAGACGCGAAGGACCGGATGCAGAAGTCGGTCGAATCGAGCCGTGGCGAGCTGGCCACGGTGCGGACCGGCCGCGCCTCGCCGCACCTGCTGGACCGGATAGTGGTCGACTACTACGGCTCGCCGACGCCGCTCAAGCAACTCGCCAACGTGGCGACCTCCGACGCGCGCCTGCTCACCGTGACGCCCTTCGACAAGGGCGCAATCGGCTCGATCGAGAAATCGATCCAGGAGTCCGACGTCGGCCTGACGCCGAACAACGACGGCAGCGTGATCCGCCTCCAGATCCCCGAGCTGACCGAGGAGCGCCGCCGGGAGATGGTCAAGGTCGTCCACGGTGTCGCCGAGGAGGGCCGCGTCGCGGTCCGCAACATCCGCCGCGACACGATGGGAGACCTGCGCGACCTGAAGAAAGAGGGCGAAGCCGGCGAGGACGACGAGCGCCGTGCCGAGGCCGCCCTGCAGAAGCAGACCGACGAGGCAATCGCCGAGATCGACATGCTCCTCAAGGGAAAGGAAGAGGAGATCCTGGAGGTGTGAGCGCCTCCGCGCGGTACGTCGCGATCATCACCGACGGCAACGGGCGCTGGGCGCAGCAGCGCAACCTCCCGGTCGTCGAGGGTCACCGGGCCGGCGCCGACACGGTCAAGGCGCGGCTGCGCGACGCCGCCGAGCTCGGGGTCGAGGAGCTGACCGTCTTCTCCTTCTCGACCGAGAACTGGGCGCGGCCGGCCGAGGAGGTGGAGGGGCTGATGCGGATGTTCGGCGAGCGGATCGCGGCCGAGACCCCGGAGCTGCGCGGCGAAGGGGTGCGAATGCGATTCGTGGGGCGCCGTGACGGCGTCGCGCCCGAGCTGGTCGAGCGGATGAGCTGGGCCGAGGCGGAGACCGCGGGCAACGATCGGATCGTCCTCTTCGTCGCCTTCAACTACGGTGGGCGGGCGGAGATCGTCGACGCGGCGGCAGCCTTCGACGGCGGCTCCGAAAAGGAGTTCCGCCGCCACCTCTACGCGCCCGAGATGCACGACCCCGATCTCCTCATCCGAACCAGCGGCGAGCGCCGCCTCTCCAACTATCTGCTCTGGCAGTGCGCCTACTCCGAGCTCGTCTTCCGCGACGAGCTGTGGCCCGACTTCACCCGTGAGGCCTTCGAGCAGTCGCTGCGCGAGTTCGAGGAGCGCCGGCGCCGCTTCGGGGCGAGGACCTAGCGATGGAGTCCGGGGGAGAGGAGGGCGGGAAAGGGCGGCGCCGGGGCTTCGAGTTCGACCACGCGGTGGACCTCTTCGAGGGGCTCGAGGACGATCCGGTCTCCGAGGAGGAGCCGAAGCCGCCGCGAGCCCCGCGCCGGCGCAGTCCCCTGCGCGGCGAGACGGCGCGGCGGATCCTCTTCGCCATCCCCTGGATCGCCTTCGCGATCGCGATCACCGTCTTCGGCGGCATTCCCTTCGCGGTGGCGATGGTGGCGATCGGCGTGGTCTGCCTGCGCGAGTACTTCGTGATGACCGATTCGCTGCGGCCGATCCAGATCGTCGCCTACGTCGCGGTGGCGGCGATGGTGGTCGCCGCTCACTTCGGGACCGCCTTCAACGTCCTCCTCGTCGCCACCGCGACGTTCCCGCTGCTCTTCGTCTTCGGGGTGGACCGCAAGCACCGCGACGGCGTCGTCATCTCGATGGGCGTGACCCTGCTCGGCGTGGTCTGGATCGGCCTGCCCCTTGTCCACGCGGTCCTCCTCCGCGACCTTCCCGACCACGGCGCGGCGCTGCTGATCGACGTCCTGGTCGGCACCTTCGCCACCGACACCGGCGCCTACGCCACCGGCCGCATGTTCGGCTCGCACCGGATCGCGCCCAACCTCTCGCCGAACAAGACCCTGGAGGGGCTGGTCGGCGGCTTCCTGATCGGCACGCTGGCCTTCTGGTTCGCCGGCCTCTACCAGGACTGGCTCTCCGGCGTGGATGCCCTGATCATGGGCGCCGCCGTCGCCGCGATCGCCCCGCTCGGCGACCTCTTCGCCTCGATGGTGAAGCGCGACCTCGGTCGCAAGGACACCGGCAAGCTGTTCGGGCCCCACGGCGGTCTGCTCGACCGCCTCGACGCGGTTCTCTTCACGATCGTCGTCGGCTACTACCTCTCGGTCCAGCTGGTCTACTAGCGACGCGTTCGGCCCTCCCTATGCTCTGTCCTCGATGAAGAAGCTGGTGATACTCGGGTCGACCGGCTCTATCGGGACCCAGGCGCTGGAGATCGTCGCGGCTTCCGAAGAGCTCCAGGTCGTCGGCCTTGCGGCGGGGTCGAGCTGGGAGGCGCTGCTGGAGCAGGCGCGGCAGCACGGCGTCCCGACCGTGGCGCTGAACGACGATGGAGCCGCCGAGCGGGCACGTTCTGCCTGGGACGGTCGCGTGCTCGCGGGCGACGACGGGATCCGGGAGCTGATCGCAGATTCGAGTCCCGACCTCGTCCTCAACGGCATGGTCGGGGCCGCCGGCCTCGGCCCGACGATCGTCGCGCTCAGCGCGGGAATCGACGTCGCGCTCGCCAACAAGGAGAGCCTCGTGATCGGCGGCGAGCTGACGATGGCGCTGGCCGAGGCGACCGGGGCGCGGCTGCTGCCGGTCGACTCCGAGCATTCGGCCCTCTTCCAGCTGATCGGGGCGGAGCAGCCGGGGACCGTGGAGCGGCTGGTTCTGACCGCCTCCGGGGGGCCCTTCCGCGGCCGCACCGACCTTGCCGGCGTCAGCGTCGACGACGCCCTCGCCCACCCGACCTGGCAGATGGGCGGGCGGATCACGATCGACTCGGCGACGCTGATGAACAAGGGCTTCGAGGCGATCGAGGCGCACCACCTGTTCGCCGTGCCCTATGAACAGATCGAGGTGGTCGTCCACCCGCAGTCGATCGTCCACTCGCTTGTCGATCTGATCGACGGCGCCACGCTCGCCCACCTCGGCTACCCCGACATGCGGGTGCCGATCTCCTACGCGCTCCACTTTCCCGAGCGCGCCGAGGTCGAAGTGCCCAGGCTCGATCTCGCGAGCGTCGGCGAGCTCAGTTTCGAGCCGCCCGACCTGGAGACCTTCGCCTGCCTGCGCCTGGCGTTGGAGGCGGGCCGAGCGGGCGGGACCGCCCCCTGCGTCCTCAACGCCGCCGACGAGATCGCGGTCGGTGCCTTCCTCGAAGGGCGGATTGGCTTCACCGCCATCGGAGCGGCGATCGAGGCGGTGCTGGAGGAGATGCCGACGCGCCCCGTCACCCACTTCGAGGAGCTGTTCGCGACCGACGCCGAGGCGCGCCGCCGCACCGAGGAGCAGGTGGGGGGGTTGGCGAGGGTATGAGCTGGCTGCTGATCTTCCTCGGCTTCTCGCTGCTGATCATCCTGCACGAGGCCGGCCACTTCTTCGCCGCCAAGGCGACGGGGATGCGAGTCGAGCGCTTCTTCCTCTTCTTCCCGCCGAAGCTGGTCTCGGTCAAGCGGGGCGAGACGGAGTACGGCATCGGCGCGATCCCCGCGGGGGGCTTCGTGAAGATCAGCGGGATGAATCCCGACGAAGAGCTGCCGCCGGAGGCCCAGGGCCGTGGCTACTACGACCAACCGGTCTGGAAGCGGATCGTCGTGATCGGCGCCGGGCCCGCGGTGAACATCGTCCTTGCCTTCGCGATCCTCTTCGTGCTGGCTCTCGGCGCCAGCCAGGTCAACCAGACGGTCGGAAAAGTCGTGCCCGATACCCCCGCCGCCGCCGTGGCGTTGCAGCCCGGCGACGAGATCGTCGCCGTCGACGGCAAGCGCTACGCAGGTCTCGGCCTCGAAGAGCGGCTGACCGAGTTCGTCAATCAGGTCGGGTCGCATAAGTGCGCCGGCAAGCAGGTGGACGGCTGCGAGGCCGCGACCCCGGTCGAGCTGACCGTCCGCCGCGACGGGCAGCTGCAGACGGTCTCGGTGCGGCCGGAGTACGACGCCGCGATCGAGCGGACCAGGGTCGGCTTCGGCTATGGCAGCGAACCGGCGGAACTGGGGCTCGGCGGCGCCGCCGAGCGGGCGGCCGACTCGATCTGGCTGGTGACGACCAAAACGGTCACGGTCTTCGCCAACATCCTCGACCCCGAGCAGCGCAAAGAAGTCTCCGGCGTGGTCGGGGTCAGCGCCACGGCCGATCAGGTGATCAACGAGTTCGGCGCCAGGGAGTCGCTGATCGTGCTGGCGGTGGTCAGCCTCTCGCTCGGGCTGATCAACCTCTTCCCCTTCCTGCCGCTCGACGGCGGCCACATCTTCTGGAGCCTGGTCGAGAAGGTGCGCGGCAAGCCGGTGCCGTTCGCGGTGATGGAGCGGGCCGGCGCGATCGGCTTCGTCCTCGTGATCATGCTCTTCTTCATCGGCCTCACCAACGACATCGACCGCCTCACCGGCGAGGGCTTCAACGTCCGTTGACGGCCAGGCCCCTCGCCGGGATACCCTTCGAATATGGCTTCTAAGCGGCAGATCTTCGTCGGCGGCGTGCCAATCGGCGGCGGCGCGCCGGTTGCGGTGCAGACGATGACCAAGACCGAGACCGCCAACCTGGCGGCGACGATGGAGCAGATCCACAAGGTCGCCGACGCAGGGGCCGACCTGGTCCGGGTCGCGGTGCCGCGCGACGACGACGTCGAGGCGCTGAAGACGATCGTCAAGCAGTCGCCGATCCCGGTGATCGCCGACATCCACTTCAACCACACGCTGGCGCTGAAGGCGATCGACGCCGGCGCCCACTGCATCCGGCTCAACCCCGGCAACATCGGCGGCCGCGAGAAAGTCGCCGAGGTGGCCGCGAAGGCGAATGCCGCCGACGTGCCGATGCGGATCGGCGTCAACTCCGGCTCGCTGCCCAAACACCTGCACGAGCTGGAGCGCGAGCGGCCGGTCGAGGCCCTGGTCACCGCCGCGGTCGAGTTCACCGAGCTGATGGAGAGCCTCGACTTCGAGAACTTCAAGGTCTCGATCAAGTCGACCAACGTGCCCAACACGATCGCCGCCAACCGCCTGCTCTCCGAGCGGATCCCCTACCCGATCCACCTCGGCATCACCGAGGCGGGGACGAAATGGGCCGGCTCGCTGAAATCGGCGGTCGGGCTCGGCACCCTGCTCGCCGACGGGGTCGGCGACACGGTCCGGATCAGCCTCTCGACCTTCCACGCCGAGGAGGAGGTCAAGGTCGCCTGGGAGATCCTCAAGGCGCTGCAGCTGCGCGAGCGCGGCCCGGTGCTGATCGCCTGCCCGACCTGCGGCCGTCTCCAGTTCGACATGGACTCGGTCGTCGCCGAGATCGAGCAGCGGCTCGAAGGCTACGCCGAGCCGGTCGAGGTGGCCGTGCTCGGCTGCGCCGTGAACGGGATCGGGGAGGCCAGCCACGCCGATTTCGGCATCGCCGGCGCCAAGAACGAGGGGCTGATCTTCGCCGGCGGCAAACCGCTGCGAAAGGTGCCGCAGGAGAGCCTGGTCGACACCCTGTTCGAGGAGATCGACAAGTCGCTGGACCGCGGCGCGGTCGAGTTCGACGAGGCCGAGTCGCGTGAGGGCGCCGAGTGGGTGGCGCGGATCGAGGAGGAGAGCGCTGGCGAACTGACGCCGGAGAAGATTGCTCGGATGGAGCATGAGGCGGCGCAGAAGGGGGAGTCGGACAAGGTGCTGCTGGACGAGGAGGCTTCGCCGACGGCGGGGCGGAGGTTTACCCGGGCGTAGGCAGGGGAGGGGATGGGGCGTCCCATCCGTGCGCTGGGTTTTTCGCCGTGCGCACTGCCGCTCTCGCTGAGTTGTCTGTGCGAAAAACAGGACGCCGCGCCCGGACTGGGACACCCCATCCCCTCCCATTCGGCGCCGCCAGCTTCACGCAGACCCAAGTGGGATCTACGCGCCTTATAGGTTTCCCCGCGTGACCCGTCTGAGCCAGGCTTTCCTCCCGACCTTGAAGGACGCCCCGTCTGATGCGGAGGCTGTCTCTCACAAGTTGATGGTGCGTGCCGGCCTCATTCGACAGTTGGGGGCTGGGTTGTGGACCTATCTGCCGGCTGGCTATCGGTCTATTCGCAAGGTCGAGGCGATCTTGCGGGAGGAGATGGAGGGGATCGGGTGTCAGGAGATGTTGATGCCGGTCCTGCAGCCGGCTGAAAACTGGGAGAAGACCGGGCGGTACTCGATCGACGAGCTGTTCAAGCTGGAGGACCGCAAGGGCGCTCCGATGGTCCTGGCGATGACCCATGAGGAGTGCGTTACGTACCACGTGGGCCGGGAGGTGCGGTCGTACCGGGACCTGCCGCTGATGCTGTTCCACATCCAGACCAAGGAGCGGGACGAGCCGCGGCCGCGTGCCGGCGTCCTGCGCACGCGCGAGTTCACGATGAAGGACGCCTACTCCTTCGACCGCGATGAGGAGGGGCTGGCGCGCTCCTACGAGCTGCAGAGCGAGGCCTACGCGCGGATCTTCGACCGCTGCGGGCTGAACTGGCACCGGGTCGAGTCCGACGTCGGGATGATGGGTGGCTCCGGAGCCCACGAGTACATGGCGCCCTGCGCCGCGGGCGAGAACGAGGTGGCGCTCGCCTCCGGCTACGCGGCCAACGTCGAGGTCGCCTCGGCCGAGCCGCAGCCGGTCGAGCTGCCGGCCACGCTGGACGCGCCCGAGGAGGTCGCGACCCCCGGCCAGACGACGATCGAGCAGGTCTCCGCCGCGCTGGGACTGCCACCGGGGGCGCTGGTCAAGTCGATGCCGGTCGTCGCCGAGGGCCGCGGCATGGTCCTGGTGCTGATCCGCGGCGATCACCGCCTCAACGAGATCAAGCTGCGCAACGCGCTCGGCACAGACTTCAGGCCTGCGAGCGTCGAGGAGATCGAGGCGGAGCTGGGCCCGCCTGGCTTCGTCGGCCCGGTCGGCACCAACCTGCCCGTGATCAAGGATGCGGCGATCCAGGGCGATTCCTACGTGACCGGCGCCAACCGGCCCGACGCCCACCTGCGCGGCGTTCGGCCCGGACGCGACTTCGAGTTCGAGGAGATGGACGTGCGCGCGGTCGAGGCCGGCGACACGGCACCGGGGGGCGGCACGATCGAGATCGAGCCCGCGATCGAGATCGGCAACATCTTCAAGCTCGGCACCCGCTACTCGGTGCCGCTGGGAGCGACCTATCTCGACGAGGAGGGAACGGAGCACCCGCTCGCGATGGGCAGCTACGGGATCGGCCCGGCGCGGATCGTCGCCGCGGCGATCGAGCAGGGTGCCGACGAGCGGGGAATCGCATGGCCGGCACCGCTGGCGCCCTGGCAGGCGCACCTGGTCTCGCTGGCCAAGGCCGGCGAGCCGGAGCGCGAGGCAGCCGACCGGCTCTACGAGGAACTGCGCGAGAAGCTGGGCGGGGAGGTCCTCTACGACGATCGCGACGCCGGGCCGGGGGAGAAGCTGACCGACGCCGAGCTGCTCGGCTGCCCGCTGCGGATCGTCGTCGGCCGCCGCGGCCTCGCCGAGGGCGTCGTCGAGGCAAGTGAGCGCGTCGGCGGCGCGGAGCACAAGCTGCCTGTGGAGGACGCCGCCGAGCGGTCGCTGACGCTCCTGCGGGCCGATGGCTGACAAGGCGCCCTTCGGCCGCGGCCGCATCCGCCGCCTCTTCGGGCTCGACCGCAGCGGGCCGCCGCCGCCGCAGACGCTGGAGGGCGAGCCGCTGAATCCCTGGACGCTGCCCAACCTGGTCGGCTACCTGCGCCTTGCCGGGCTGCCCGTCTTCCTCTATCTCGCCTTCGAGTCCGGCGACGGCCGCAGCACCGCCGCAGCGGTGATCTACTGGCTGATCGCGGCCGGCGACTACGTCGACGGCTTCCTCGCCCGCGTCACCGGCCAGTACAGCCGCCTCGGCGCACTGCTCGACCCGCTGATCGACCGGCTGACGATCCTCGCGGGCGCCGTCGTCTGCTGGCATTTCGAGCTGCTGCCGCGCTGGGCGCTCGCCCTGCTCGTCGTCCGCGAGGTGGCGATGCTGGTCCTCGCCCAGTACGGACTGCGCCACGGCGTGCGGCTCGCGGTCAACTGGCCGGGCCGGATCTCGGTCTTCCCGATCATGGGCGGGATCTTCTTCGCCCTCGTCTTCGACGGCTGGGTGCCGGCGGCACTGCTGATCTGGGGCGTGGCCATGGCGATCCTGGCGACGGTGCTCTACGCGCGGACCGGCATCAGGGAAGTCCGGGCGGCGCAAGCTCGCACCCAGACTCGGTAAACCTTCAACCTGCAGTTGAACCTTTGGCCCAGCGACCTATAATCGTCGGTCAGCGTCCAACGGAGGCGGAGGCCTTCCCGATCATAGGAGTGAGATGGAGGACACCTTTCCCGATCTCGGTTCCCTCAGCGACGAGGAGCTCAAAGAGCTGATCGACACGCTGACGGCGGAGGAGAACGAGATCTCCTACAAGCGGCGCGTCCTGCACGGCAAGATCGACATCCTGCGCGCCGAGCTGGTCAACCGCCTGCGACACAAACGCGAAAGCGGCGACTCGCTGATCTCCGGCGACGACGTCGCCCAGCTGACCGACATCCTCGCCGGCAAGGCGCAGCACCCGCCCGAGGACAAGCCGGCGGCCTGAAGGGGAGGACTCGATGGCCGCCCACTGTCCGGAGTGCGGGTTCGTCAACCCCGAGGGGGCTAACTACTGCCAGAAGTGCGGTGCCTACCTGGGCGGTCCCTCCGAGGGCGGCGAGGAGCCGACGACGATGACCTACACGGTCGACGACACCGGCGAGATGCAGCCGATCGACATCGACCGGGCGGTCGAGCGCGAGGGGGCGGCCCTGGTGATCCGCGCCGGCGGCGGGCGCGCGGGGGAGAGCTTCACCATCTCCGATGACCGGGTCAGCATCGGCCGCAGCCCCGACGCCGGCGTCTTCCTCGACGACGTCACCGTCTCCCGCAACCACGCGCTCCTGGTGCGCCGCCGCGACGGCCTCTACATCGACGACCTCGGCTCGCTCAACGGCACCTACGTCAACCGCCGTCGGATCGAGTCCCACCTGCTCGCCGACGGCGACGAGATCCAGATCGGCAAGTACAAGCTCAGCTACCTGGAGAAGTAGGAGCGAGGATGGCAGTCTCCGAGCAACAGCAGCAGCAGGGCCGCCAGCGCGATTCGCGTCCGCGCAAGGCGCTGACGATCGGCGCCGTCTGCAAGATCCTGCAGGGCGAGTTCGACGACGTCTCGATCTCGAAGATCCGCTACCTCGAGGACCAGAAACTGCTCAGCCCGCGGCGCACGCCCGGCGGCTACCGCCTCTACAGCCAGTCCGACGTCGAGCGGCTGCGGACGATCCTGCGCCTGCAGCGCGACGAGTTCCTGCCGCTGCGGGTGATCCGCCAGGAGCTGGCGGCGGGCGGCGACCTCGACTTCGGCAGCAGCGGGGGGGAGGGGCGCCCCGCCGGGGGGGCCGTGCGGCGGGCGATCCTCGTCAACACCTCCAACGCGTACCTCGGGCTCGACGAGCTGATCGAGGAGACCGGCGCCCGCGCCGAGCTGGTCGCCGAGCTGGAGAACTTCGGCATCGTCCAACCGCAGAAGCGCGACGGCAAAATCGTCTACGACGAGACCGATCGCGAGATCGTCCGCGCCGCCAACGAGCTCTCCCGGGTCGGGGTCGGGGCGCGCAACCTGCGCGTCTTCCGCTCCTCCGCCGACCGCGAGTCGAACCTGCTGGAAGCGCTGCTCGGCCCCTCGCTGCGCTCGCGCAACCCCGAGCGCCGCAAGGAGGCCCTGGAGAGCCTCGAGAGCCTGGCGGCGACGGTGAGCCACCTCAAGCACCTCCTGCTGATCCGGGACCTGCGTCGCCTGGCGGGCGACTGACGGCTCGCCGGTGCCCCGCGTCACCCGCCGACGGACGATCTCGGCCCCACCCGGGGACGTCTGGTCGCTCGTCTCCGACCCGTACAACCTGCCGCGCTGGTGGCCGCGCACCTCGCGGGTCGAGAACGTCGACAGCAAGAGCGGCGGCCGGCGCAGCCAGTGGACGATGGTGCTGGAGACCGCCGAGGGCCGCGGGGTGCGCGCCGACTACCGCTGCCTCAGCTCGGCCGAGGGCGAGCGCTACGTCTGGGAGCAGCAGCTGGAGGGGACGCCGTTCGCGCGCCACCTGCGCAGCTCTACGGTCGAGATCGGGCTGCGGCCGGAGGGTGAGGGGACCGCGATCGTGCTGACCTCGGCCCAGGCCCTGCGCGGAATGTCGCGCCTCGGCTCGCCGATGATGCGGGGCGGCCAGGGCAAGATCCTCGACGAGGCGCTGGACGGGATCGAGGCGGCGTTGACCCGATGACCGAGCCGCGTCGCGACTCGAAGTGGTGGGGGTGGGGGGATCCTGCGATCGAGCCCCAGCTCGACGCCGAAGCTCTGGCCGCCCTGCGCGAGTGGGTCGGCGAGCTGACCCCCGCGCCGCGGGCGAACGAGCTGGACGGTTTCGAGCTGCCCGACCCCGAACCGCTGCCGGCAGCGCTGGTCGAGGCGGTCGGCGCCGAGGCCGTCTTCGATTCGGCCGAGGACAGGCTGCGACACGCCACCGGCTGCGGCTACGTCGACTTGGTGCGGCTCCGCGGAGGGCGGCTCGACGCGGCGCCCGACGCGGTGCTGCTACCCGCGGACGCCGATGCCGTGCAGCGGGTGCTGGAGGTCTGCGCCGCCGAGGGCGTCGCCGTCGTCCCCTACGGCGGGGGGACCAGCGTCGTCGGCGGGGTCGAGCCGCTGCGCGGAGAGCACCGGCGTGTCGTCAGCCTCGACCTGGCGCGGCTGCGCGGGGTCGAGGTGGACGAGCGTTCGCTCACCGCCAGGCTCGGCGCCGGCCTGCGCGGGCCGGAGGCGGAGGCCGCGCTCTCCAACCGGGACGTCACCCTCGGCCACTTCCCGCAGTCCTTCGAGTACGCAACGATCGGCGGCTTCGCCGCCACCCGCTCGGCCGGCCAGTCCTCCAGCGGCTACGGCCGCTTCGACGACGTCGTCAGCGCGATCCGCCTGCTCGCACCGGCCGGGGAGCTGCGCACGCTCGATACCCCGCACACCGCTGCCGGTCCCTCGCTGCGCGAGCTGGTGGTCGGCTCCGAGGGCGTCCTCGGCGTCATCCCCGAGGTCACGGTGCGGGTCCGCCCGGCGCCGCGGGTGCGCCGCTACGAGGCCTGGATCGCCGAGAGCTTCGAGGCAGGGACGGAGATCGTGCGGGCGCTGGCGCAGGGGCCCGGGCTGCCCGACGTGATCCGCGTCTCCGACGAGGAGGAGACGCGCGCGTCGCTGGCGCTCTCCGGCCCGCGCGGGCTCGCCGGAACCCTCCTCGGCGGCTACCTCGGGCTACGCCGCAGGCGGGGCGGCTGCCTGATCGTGGTCGGCGTCGAGGGCGAGGAGGAGTCGGTCGCCCGGCGCCGCGCCCTCGCGGTGCGCGAGCTGCGCCGCGGCGGCGCCGCCTACCTCGGCCAGGCCGCCGGCCGCTCCTGGGAGCACGGCCGCTTCCAGGGCCCCTACCTGCGCGACACCCTGATGGAGATGGGGGCGATGGCCGAGACGCTGGAGACCTCCCACACCTGGAGCAGGCTAGGCGAGCTGCGCCAGGCGGTCGCGACGGCGATCCGCGACTCCCTCGCCGCCCAGGGCACTCCCGGCCTCGTCCTCTGCCACCTCTCGCACGCCTACGCCGACGGCGCCTCGCTCTACTACACCTTCATCGCCCGCGCCCGGCAGGGGGAGGAGATCGAGCAGTGGCGAGAGGTCAAGCGCGCCGCCTCGGAGGCGATCGTCGCGACGGCCGGCACGATCACCCACCACCACGCAATCGGCCGCGACCACGCCCCCTACATGGAGGCGGAGGTGGGGAAAACCGGACTCGACGTGCTGCGAGCCGTAAAGGAGCAATTGGACCCCGCGGGAATTATGAATCCAGAAAAGACCATCTCCGGTTGAATGGCCAAGCAGGTCAAGGACGCAGGGAACGTGGCGTGCTCTGCACACGAGCGACCGAGGACGCCGACATGCGCAGTGCCATTCAGCCGGAGACGATCGGGCCGGTGATTTCGCCGGTCAGAACCGTCTCGCCGGTGTAGCTGGGCAAGCGCCGCTCCTGTTTGGCCGCGGCGACTTCGGCTTTGTACTCGGCGTCCGAGGTTCGCGAGACGTAGATCTGTTTGAAGGCGCCGTTGGAGACGAAGGCGAGCAGTTCGGCCGGGACCGGGAAGCGGGCGCCGAGCTGGCCCTCCTCGCCGACCTTCACCGCGCCCACCCGCAGCGCGAGTTTGGGCGAGCGGTAGAGCCAGACGGTGTAGGACTCGCCGGAGCCGGTCGGCTCGAGCCCGTCGGCGACGATCTGGAGCACGACTTCTTTGCCGAGCCTGCCGAACAGCGCCCGGCCGCTCGCGTCCCCTCCGTCGACCGGCTCCAGGGTGGCCTGGGTGAGGTTCTCGTTGTCGGCGCCCACGGTCAGGGCCGAGGGCGCACCATCACCGGAGCCATCCGAATCCGAATCGCCGCCACCGATATCAATCGCCCCGGTAACGAAGAGGATCAGTAGCAAGACGACAACCGCACCCCCCGCCAGCTCCCAAAGACGCCGCCGACCCATCTGCGGCGGGACTCGCCTCGACGGCTTGGACTGGGCAGGACGGCTGACGGGCGTTGGCTTAGGTGCCTCCTCCGCGGGTGGCGTGGGGCTGGGTTCCTCGCCCGCAGCCTGCGAGGACGAGGAGCCCTGCCCCACGACAGGACCCGCGGGCAGCTGCTCCCCATCCAACTCTGTCAGTGCCTCCCTGACCCGGCGGCGAACCTCGTCGACATTCAGCCCCATCAGGGCGGCGATGTCGTCATAGCCCTCCTCGCGCTGCGCGAGCAGTCGCAGCAGGGCCCTCTGGTCGTCGCTCAGCGGCACGGATGGACAAGCCTATGGGACGGGCGGGCTGGGTAGGGTCTGCGCCGCGATGGACGACGACCCCCGCGGCCTCCTTTCCCCCTTCGACGCCTTGGTCGGCACCGAGTGGCTCGACGACGACCCCGACCACGCGCGAGTGCGAGTTTCCATGCGTGACGAGCTGCGCCAGCCGGTCGGCCTGATGCACGGGGGCGTGATGTCGAGCCTGGTCGAGAGCGTCTGCTCGCGGGCGACCGCGCTGGCGGTGCTCGACGACGGGATGATCGCGATGGGCCAGTCGATCTCGGTCAACTTCCTGCGCCCTGTCACCGAAGGCCATGCCGAAGTCAGGGCGAAGGCGCGCCACCGCGGTCGCACCACCTGGATCTGGGAGGCCGAGGTGAAAGACGCCGAGGATCGCCTCTGCGCGCTGGCCCAGATGACTGTCGCGGTCAGACCGCGGCCGAAGTCCAGCTAACCGCTGAAGCGATTCGTGATCGGCAGGCGCCTGTCTCTGCCGAACGCCTTCGGCGTGATGCGAACCCCTGGCGCCGCCTGGCGCCGCTTGTACTCGGAGTGGTCGACCATCCGCACGACCTCGTCGACCACCTCCGCCGGCAGGCCGCTGGCGATCATCTCCTCGCGCCCCTGGTCGCGCTCGACGTAGGCCTCGAGGACGCGATCGAGCAGGTCGTAGGGGGGGAGGGAGTCGGAGTCGAGCTGGTCCGGCCGCAGCTCCGCCGAAGGTGCCCGGTCCAGGACCGAGGCCGGGATCAGCTCGCGGCCGGCCGTCTCGTTGCGGTGGCGGACGAGGTCGTAGACGAGGGTCTTCGGCACGTCCTTGATCGCCGCGAAGCCCCCCGCCATGTCGCCGTAGAGGGTCGCGTAGCCGACCGACATCTCGCTCTTGTTGCCGGTCGTCAGGACCAGCCACCCGTGCTTGTTGGAGAGCGCCATCATCAGGTTGCCCCTGATCCGCGCCTGGATGTTCTCGGCGGCGAGGTCGGGGTCCGAGGGGCGGGTCGGGTCGCGGGGGAGCGACTCGGGCGCGTCTCCGTCTTCAGCCGCGAAGGAATCGGCCAGGGCCCCCTCGTAGGCGTCCATCGCGGCAGAGATCGGGATCTCGATCCCCTCGGCACCGAGGTTGGCGGCTATCGCCCGGGCGTCGCCCTGCGTCGCGTCGCTGGAGTGGGGGGAGGGCATCACCACGCAGCTGACGCCCTCGGGCCCGAGGGCGTCGACGGCGAGCAGGGCCACCAGGGCCGAGTCGATCCCGCCCGAGAGCGCCAGTCCGACATGGCGGAAGCCGTTCTTGCGGACGTAGTCGCGCAGCCCGAGCACGAGCGCCCCGTAGACCTCCGCCAGGTCGGGCAGCGGCTCCGCGAGAGGGCCCGGGGCGGTGGCCGGGACGTCGCAGAGAAGCAGTTCCTCCTCGAACTGGGCGGCGCGGGCGATCACCTGGCCGCTCGGGTCGACGACGAAACTCTGGCCGTCGAAGACCAACTCGTCCTGCCCCCCGACCAGGTTGCAGAAGGCGAGGTGGGTCCCGTAGGCGCGGGCGCGGTCGGCGAACATCTCCTCGCGCTCGCGACCCTTGCCGCGGTGGTAGGGCGAGCCCGACGGGTTGGCGATTAGCTTCGCGCCTGCCTCGGCCTCGCTCGAGGCGGGCGGGCCCTCGGTCCAGAGGTCCTCGCAGACCGTCAGCCCGACCCGGGTCCCGGCGACGTCGACTGCCATCGGCTCCTCGCCTGGGACGAAATAGCGCTGCTCGTCGAAGACCGCGTAGTTGGGAAGCCGGTTCTTGCGGTAGACGGCGCGAACCTCGCCCCCCGAGAGGACGGCCAACGAGTTATGCGCGTGGCGGTGGTCGCCGCCGCCCGCGGCCGGCTCGGCGAAGCCGACCAGGACGACCATCTCGCCGACGCCCCGCGCCAGCTCCTGGACCGCGGCCTGGTTGGCCTCGACGAAGTGGCGCTTCAGGTAGAGGTCCTCCGCCGGATAGCCGGGGACGCACAGCTCCGGGAAGATCGCCAGGTCGGCGCCGGCGGCCGCCGCGCGGCCGATCCACTCGGCGATCTTCGCCGCGTTGCCGTCGACGTCGCCAACGGTCGGGTCGATCTGGGCGAGGGCTATGCGCACTACTGGACGGGGACCGCGCCGTTGCCGGCTCTCGTCGCCGCCCGCCGGCCGTTGCCGCCCGCCGGGGACACAGTCGCGACCGCTTCGGAGACCGCGCCTTCGAGATCGAGGCCGAAGCTGTCGAGGTCGGCCATCGCGTCGTAGTCGCCGACCAGGCCGAAATCGACCTGGCCGTCGTAGGACATGATCCCGACGCAGAGTGCCTGGCGCCGCGCCAGCGGCACCATCGGGAAGATCGCCTCCATCCTCCGTCCCAGCACGTAGAGGGGGAACTGCGGGCCGGGCACGTTGGTGACGACGAGGTTGAAGAATCGCTGGGCGGGCTGCAGGCGAGCCGCCTGCGAGGCGATCGTCGTCGGCGCGAAGTCGGTCAATTTGGTGAGGATCTCGGCCCCGACGGCCTGGCCCGAGCCCTTCAGGTCGCCCATGGTCTCGGTCAGCAGCCGCAGCCGCTCCACCGGGTCCTCGCACCAGACCGGCAGCGGCGCCATCATCGCCGCGATCCGGTTGCCGAGCGCGCCGTGTTCTTCTTCGGCGCGGACGCTGACCGGGACCATCGCTCGCAGCTCCAACCCCTCGGTGTCGTGACCGCGGGCGCGCAGGTAGTTGCCGAGGGCGCCAGTGACGACCGAGAGGACGACGTCGTTGACCGTGCCGCCGTGCTGGTTCTTCACCCGCTTCAGGTCCTCGAGGTCGGCGCGGATGAAGGCGAGGCGCCGGTGGGGGCCGATCTCGACGTTGAACGGCGTCCGCGGCGCCGACATCCCGGCCTCGAGCATCTTCCCGGTGGCGCCGACCCCGCGCAGCACCCGGCGCGGTCCACGCACGGCCGCGCGCACTCCACGGACCATCTCGCGCGGGCTGGTCGCCCGCTCGTACAGCGCGTCGCGGAGCAGGTCGAAGTCGGTCGGCTCCGGTCGCGGCGCCCACTTCGGCGGGCGCACCGGCGGGTTCTGCGGCTCCTGTTCGAGATCGAAGAGGACCGTGGTGATGTCGACCCCGGAGACGCCGTCGACCAGCGCGTGGTGGCTCTTGCCGACGATCGCGAAGCGGTCGTCTTCGAGGCCCTCGACCAGCCACAGCTCCCAGAGCGGCTTGCTGCGGTCGAGCTGCTGGGAGAAGATCCGCGCCGCCAGGTTGCGCAGCTGCTCCTCGGAACCGGGCGCGGGCAGCGCGGTCTGCCGCACGTGGTAGTCGAGGTTGAGATGGGGATCGTCGACCCAGACCGGGCGTCCCTGGCCGAAGGGGACGGAGCGGAGCTTCTGGCGGAAGCGCGGCACCAGGTGCAGGCGCGACTCGATGTGGTCGCGGAACTCCGCGTGGGTGGGTGGCGAAGCCTCGAAGAGGATCGTCGAGGCGACGTGCATGTGCGCGCCGGCTCGCTCCATATGGAGAAATGAAGTGTCGAG
>Ga0190265_10000630_pt1 | contig 24319 bp, 16 predicted proteins | sample Popmic124T_FD_133135 | JGI IMG/M metagenome (GOLD analysis project Ga0190265, IMG submission 133135) | Populus adjacent soil microbial communities from riparian zone of Indian Creek, Utah, USA - 124 T | ecosystem: Environmental > Terrestrial > Soil > Riparian zone | place: USA: Utah | collected...
GGCGAGCCGCTGCCGGTGGGCGAGAGATCGCCGTCCACGACGGTGCGCACGTCGGCGACGGTCACGTTCTCGCCATCCAGGGCGAAATCGCGGTTGGGGTTGATGTTGATGGCGTGATAGTCGGTCTTGTTCGCGCCGCTGGCGGCGTTGCGCATGACGCTGACGGCCTGGTCGACGATCAGACGATACGACACGCCGGTCTTGCTCAGCGTGTGCGGACCCGCAAAGCCGACGTTCGCGCCGGTGAGTCTTTGGATGACATCAGGCGGGGCGAGTTCGAGTCTCGTTTTCGCGACGCGATTCAGTTTGTTCTCGTTGACGTCGTGATCGCCGCGCACGAGGACGACGAAGATCGAGCGCTCGTTCGCCCCCTTCGCCGGGTCCTTCGGACCTGGGCTAAACGGGACACTCGCGTAGATTAATGTTTTGATCATTTGCGAAGGCGTGGTCTTCAGGAATGCCGTCACCTCGTCGATCGTGCGCTGACTGGGCGTGTGCATTTCCTCGATTGACTTCATTTCGCCCGACGGCGCCGGCAATGGCGCGGCTACGGCCCGCTCGGTGTTCGCCGCGTAATCTCCATTTTCGCTGAGTGCGACCATGTCCTCGCCGGCGTCGGTCAACACCATGAACTCGTGCGACGCGTCGCCGCCGATCGGGCCGCTCTCGGCCTCCACCGCGACGTATGGCAATCCGCAGCGCGAGAAAATGCGGCAATAGCCTTCGTACATTTTGCGATAGCCTTCGTCGAGGCTTTCGACCGTGTCGTGAAAGCTGTAGGCGTCCTTCATCAGGAATTCTCGCGTGCGCAAGACGCCCGACTTGGGCCGCGCCTCGCCGCGGAACTTCACCTGAATCTGGTAAAGGTTGATGGGCAGTTGCTTGTAGCTGCCTAGGTATGCGCGGGCGATCTCGGTAATGACTTCCTCGTGCGTCGGGCCCAGCACCGTCTGCGTCCGCCAGTCGCCTTCCGCACCCGCCAAGCGCAGGAGCACGTCACCCATGGCGCCGACGCGACCGGTCTCGTGCCACAGCTCGATGGGGTGCAGCACGGGCATGTGCAGCTCGATGGCGCCGGCGCGGTTCATCTCTTCGCGGACGATCTTTTCGACCTTGCGCAGGCTGCGATAGCCCAGCGGCAGATAGCTATAAATGCCTGCGGCAAGCTGGCGAATCATCCCCGTGCGCAGCATGAGCTGGTGCGACGAGGCGGTCGCGTCCTTCGGGGTTTCCTTGGACGTCACGATGAAAAAGTTTGACCAGCGCATCGCGAGATAATAAACAGAGCCGCGCCTGTAAGGAAGCGGTGAGTGTTTCTTTTGCGATCAAAGAACAGAGCCGCCGGAAGATTTTTCCAACTTGACAATTCCGCCGCTCCTTCGGAGCGGACTGACGTCAGGGCAACGTATCCACGGGTTTCGCTTCGCTGCACCCGTGGCTACAGCCCGTCGCCCTGTCAGCGCGAAAAGGAAACCAATCTAGCAGTATTGAAACGGTGGTTCTTATGGGCTTTTGCACGGTTTTGACCGACATTCGGGATTTGATCTGCCGGGCTGCGCGTAGGCGTGAGTTTACATGAACCAAACAGCCATTCGTTGTTCGGCGAGTGAATTAGCTGAACGTGCCCCCCCCTGCGTCCGATGATCGGAGCGCCGCAGGGCGCGCCGCCGATCGCCGCCGCTGAAGAGGTACTGACATGGTCCGTGATCCACTCGAACGACGACGCGATCCCCGAACGCAGGCTTATCTGCCGATCATGCTTCGCGTCGATGAGGCCGACGAAAACACGCCGGCGCATCTCATCGACCTTTCGACGGGCGGAGCGGCGCTGCTCACCACCGCTTACAACGCACCCGCGATGGGCCAGCGGGTGGACCTGCGGTTTGAAACGCAGGGAAACAACGAAGACGGCGAACCGCCCGAGCTGCGCCACGAAACCGGCGTGGTGATGAACATCGCCTCGCCGGAAAACGGCGTGTCGCGCATCGGCGTGCGGTTCCTCTCGCGCCACGGGTTTGCGTCGGATTGCCGGCGGCCCGGAGACGTGCTGATCGATCATCGCCGTCAGATGCCGGCGGAGACGATTACGCATCGGTGGAATACGGCGCGGAATTTCGGCTTCTTCGCGAAGAACCGCCAGGCGACGACGACGAGCGCGGTCTGAATTCACAAAGCCGCATTCACAGCGTTCGTTTAGCCCAGGTCCGAAGGACCCGGGAGCGGGCACTTGGTCGCTGTTGACAGTTCCAGGCTTCGGCCGAAGCGTGGCTCACCGATCAAGCGATTTTCACGCATCGCGATTTTCCATCGCACAGAAGTCGTTCCGCGCTCGCCCTGCCGCTTTGCGGCGGGCTCAACGGGTTGTCATGGCCGCCTTCAATATCTAGGATACGTCCTCCAAATTGCAAGCACCGTGGAGGATGCCATGACGAGCAAGCAGGACCTGCTGAATAATCCGATCGAGCACATCGACATCACTTCGTTCGACGCGCGGCCGATGGTTCACGCCATGGCGAAAATGGCGTTCAGCGCCCGCGACATGGCCCGCGCCGCCGAGATATACGAGAAGATGCTGCGCGACCGCGACTGCGCCGTGATTCTCTGCCTGGCTGGCTCGCTGATCAGCGCGGGGTTGAAGAAGACCATCGTCGATCTGCTGCGGAACAACATGGTCGACGCCATCGTCAGCACCGGGGCCAACATCGTCGATCAGGATTTCTTCGAGGCCCTCGGCTTCCGCCATTACATCGCCCCCGAGCTTTACAAGGCCGGGCTGCACGACAGCGAGCTGCGCGAGATGCACATCGACCGCATCTATGACACGTTCATCGATGAGGACGATCTGCGCATCTGCGACGAGACCTGCCTGAAGATCGCCGAGCGGCTGGACAATCGGCCGTACTCCTCGCGCGAGTTCATCTATGAACTGGGACGCTACGCGAAGGAACAGGGCGGCAACACCGAATCGATCGTGCAGACCGCGTTCGAGAAGCGCGTGCCCATTTTTGCGCCGGCCTTTAACGACTGCTCCGCGGGGCTGGGGCTGGTCGAGTACATTCGCACGCGGATCGGCTCGCCGCGGATGACCATCGACTCGATGCAGGATTTTTACGAACTGACGCAGATCAAGATCAAGAACCCGGTCACCGGGCTGTTCATGATCGGCGGCGGCGTGCCCAAGAACTTCACGCAGGACATCGTGGTGGCGGCCGACATCCTGGGGGCCGATCCGGAAATGCACAAATACGCGGTGCAGATCACCATCGCCGATGTCCGCGACGGGGCACTGTCGAGTTCGACGCTCAAGGAGGCGTCGAGCTGGGGCAAGGTAGACACCGCCTACGAGCAGATGGTGTTCAGCGAAGCGACGATCGCGTTCCCGATCATCGCGTCGGCAGCCTATCACGGGCGCGGTTGGGAAGGCCGGAAGGACCGGCGGTTTTGCACGATGCTGGACGAGGCGATGTCGCCGGCGACCGCGGCGGTTTAATCAGGACCCGCCACGGCAGTGGCGGGCTTCGCGCTTTTCGACGCTTGTCGCATTCTAAAAAGGCACCCGGACTTCCGTCCGGGGTTCTGAAGCAGCCCCTCACTCGAAGCCCTGCAATCCCCCTTCCTGAACGAAGGGGTTAAACCGTTTCTCCCTTCCGATCGTCGTGGCCGGGCCGTGACCTGAATGCACGACCGTCTCGTCGGGCAGCGTAAAAAGTTTTTCGCGGATATTTCTGAGCAGCTCGGTTTCATCGCTGTGATGAAAATCCATCCGGCCGATGGAGCCTTGAAACAGCGCGTCGCCGACGATGACCACGCCTGCTTGCGCGCAGTAAAGGCTGCGGCTGCCGGGGGCGTGGCCTGAAGTGTCAAGGACCCGCCACCTCGTTCCACCCAATTCAAGGTCACTCTCGGCGGGCAGATCGATTGTCTCGAATTCACCGACCGACAGGGCCATACCGTAGGTCCCGGAGAGGTTTTCGTTCGGATCGGTCAGGGCCCGCTTTGCTTCGGCCGCGATATGAATCGGCAGCGCGGGAAATGCCTTCATGATCTCCGGCACGCCGGCGATGTGATCGAGATGGCCGTGAGTAAGAATGAGCGCGGCCGGCGAGAGCCGATGCTTTTCGATGTGCGCGATGATCTTTTGCGGCGCGGGGGGAAAGCCGGGATCGATGATCCAGCACGGGCCGCCCTCCTGCCGCCAGACAATGTACGCATTTTCGCCGAACTGGTTATCGACGACGGTCGCGAGATGGATCGGAGTGGTTGCCACGGAGATCATACCTCAACAATCATGAGTGGGGTGATCCGAAGCCAAGTTCGTTTGGCCGCGGCACGTTCGTGCGCCGATGAGCATCGAAATCCCGGATTCAGACGAATTCAATCTGCAAGCATTTCTTTTATTCATTGGTTTTTGCGCGCTCGCCGGGGCCCTGCCGGGCCGCGGCTAAACACGTCGGCGCCATTCAGTCGATTTCAACGTAGCCGATCAATCGATCGCCGTCGACAATGACGATCGCTCCCTGGCGAACAAACATGCCGCCAAATCGCTCGAGCGGCTCCGTGCGCAAATGGCCGTCCCTGGTGAGCTGGCGCGGCTTTCCGTCGATGATCGAAAAACATCTGATTTGATAGGTTTTTCCACGGGCCGTTTTGTTCGACCCATTCGTGCTTGTCGCAGCGCTCGGCTCGGCCGCGATCGTGAGAATTGAGTCGCGCGTCATCACGGGCGGCTGCGCACGCGGGGCTGCCGGCAGCGCGGCGGACCTGATGCGCCTCCCATCCGCGCCACGATACACGCTCATTTTATCTCGAGACACGACCACGAACCGACCTGCCGCTTCGGCGGTCCACAACGTGTCATTGGCCGACTCGATCACCGCCGGCGTTCTCCATAGCTCCTCGCCCGTGGTCGAATCAAACATGGCGACGGATTTTCCATCGTCGCTGACGCTGAAGCGGTCGCGGCACTGCAGGAGCGTGGAGGCAAGAGCGTGGCCTTGAATTTTCCTGGTCCAGAGGTTTTCATCCCTCGCAGGATCGAGCCCGTACATCCGCCCGGCCGTGACGATCAGCAGGTTGCCTCGGGGGGCCGCACGCACTTCTCGGATACCGTCGCCAGGCCTCGCAGGAATCTCGCGCCGCACGGCGCCGGTCGCTCGATCCAGCACATGAATGGCCCAGAATGCGCCGTTTCGAACGCCAAGGTAAACACGGGAATCGTCAGCGGTAAGCTCGCGGACCGCGCCCTGTTTAATCCGCTGTTGCCATCGAGGCTGGTTGGATTTGCCGGTCAGGCAGATGATATTTCCGCGATCTGATGCCGCGAAGATCGCCTGCCCGTTGTATACGTGGTGCGTCCACGTCTCAAATTGCTCCGGGTCACTGGCCGGGTCATCGGCGGTGCTCAGCGTGAAATCCAGCCGCGCCTCGCCACTTTCGCGGCTCAGCGCGAAGATGCGATCCGCTCCGGCGAAATAGAATCGCCGGGCGTCCGACCCGAGCCACGCGGGCTGCTGGCCGCAGTGGAAGCCTTGCGGCCAGAGACTGCGGCCGGTTTTCGGGTCGATCCGCTCAATTCGGCCATCGGAATATGTCAGGAGTGCGTCATCCGCGCCGTTCTGGCCAACGGCCGACTGGGATTGAAGTACCGCGACGTGATCGGGGAAGAGCCGCGCGTAGTCGAGCTTGAACGCGCGGGTCGGACCGGCCGGGGGCTGCGCCGGAGCACCCCCGATGTAGAACAGACAGGCCATCGCAAGCGTTACGCCGCCCAAAGTTCTAGTGAAAGGATGTTTCGCCGGCTGCATCAGCTCTCATGGTTTTTGTCTTCGTCTTCGTCGTCGTCCTCCTCGGCCGAAGTTTCATCGTCAAATTTCCCTTCGCGGCGAGCCTGAAGCCAGTTGACGAGCCCTTTGACAGAGGAGCGGGCCATGTCGTCGTCACCGGTACGCGTGGCGGCGCTCTTGGTCACCATTTGAATTTGGTCCAGCGTCTGCCCGCCAGCGCTGAGGGTGTAGAGTACGACCGCGTACGAATTGGACCCAATGAGGCCGCCAAGGCCGCCGGCCTCGTAATACCACAACACCTTCGCGGCGATCTCGAGATCGGGATCGCCCTTTCGCCGAAACATCGCCCCGGAGACGCTGGTAAGTTGCCGCCTCAGCTCGATCGGGAGGGCCCGGATAAAGGTTCGCGAAACAAGCGGCTCGACGTCGCTGTCCGGCTCTTTCACGGTCACCCCGCGAAATTCCTTGTAGGTCGTGCGCGACCCACGCGGGAGGGTCATTCCTTTTGTCCGGGCGCCGCGCGCCTCCTTGAACACGCGCTTGGCGGCGAACTCGCAGCCGGTGCTGAGGAAGAAGCAGGTGAGGGCCGCGCACAGAAAGGAGTTTCGAATCACGGGCATTGCACAATCCTTTAAAGAGAGCAAAGACGAATAGGCGCCTGATCCGTAGTTTGATGGCCATTATAGCGTCAGTCAGATTTGGGGGGATGAGGGTAATCCGCCGGTGTTCAATTCGTCCTCTTCAATGGACTTGATTCTTTCAAAATGCGATCTGACCCGCGCCGCCAGCACACCGGCTTCCAGCAGCCGATCGGCTCGAAAGATCAGCGGAAGCGGCTGTTTCTCCTGAAACAAAAACCTCGACAACAGTGATATTGACCACGCGGGGTTTTCCGTCCGTGAATTTCCGGTCGACTGATAGCTACCCAGGTCATTCGCCGTTTTGCACCAGGTTTCGATCACCTCATCGAGCCGCTGAATTTGCACCGCCTCACCGGCGACGATCGATCCGGAGCGAACATAAAACGGCCTAACGCACAGCTTCTTCGCGCTGCGGCTTCTTCGCGAGCCGCGCTCGATCACGAGCCAGGCCGACTTCCGAACGTCACACAGGTGCGCATATTCCGGCCGCGCGGCCAGCTCTTCTGCGCTCTCGAGGCTCTTGCGGATCGTCGCCGCCTTTTCGAATTCCAAGGCGCCCGCCGCGTGCCGCATGCGCTCCCGCGCTCGCTCAAACGGACTCTCGCGAGAGCCGAGCGTGAAATCCAGGGCGGCGCGCATCATGGATCGATACGCATCCATCGCGATGGTCCCATCGCAGGGCGCTGGGCATTTGCCCATGTCGTAATAGGCGCATCGCTCGCCGAGGGGCGCTTTTTCAAGGACGTGAAAATAGCGGCAGAGATCGAACGCGTCCTCCAACATGTGAATCCATTCGTCCGCGTCCTTCGAAGTTGCCATGGGACCCACATGTGTCGCCGCGTCGTCGCGAAGCTTGTCCGTCGCCGTAAATCGAGGGAATGCCGCGGCTGAGTCGACCCGAATGAACCAGGCGGGGCCGAAGCCGATCATTTCGCGATACGCCCTCGGATACAACTCGCGCGCCGCGCAATAGTGAAGCCACGTCGTCTCGAAAGAACTGAACGTCTCGATCCAGTGCAATCTGCGCGACACTGCGGAGAGGTCGGCGCGTTTCGTGCGTTCGTCACGCTCCGACGCGGCCAATCGATACGACACCGCCCGCCGCATGTTTTCCGCATGGGCCAGCAGAATCGGCTGATCGCGCTCGTCGGTCAGCAGATAGACCCCTGCGAACGCCGGAACCGCGCGCAAAGACTCTGTTTGGCCGGGAACGATGTCAATGGAATGAGAAAATGGCGGGATCACTTCCCACGCGGCCGCACCCGAAATAGATCGTAGTGCAGCAAACCCCTTCGCAGCAGCATCGCCAATACGCCCATGAAGCCGATGCGGCCGCGAAAGCCCTTCGTCGAGTGCCAGCCGCGCGACTTGATTTCCGCGAGGCCGTCGTCGATGGACTTGGCCACCGGTAGCGAGGCGTCCTCGTGGCGCACGAGTTCAAAATCATGCTCGCGAAAGGCGTTTTTGTAATCCGCCGCCGACCAGAGATGCACGTTGGAGTTGAATTGCGAGGGCAGTTTGTTAAGCGCCTCGACCGGCCAGAAGAGCCATTTCTTCGACGTCGTGATATCGCCCAGGCACAGCGACCCGCCGAGCTTGAGCACGCGGCGGCACTCGGCGATAAAGCGGTCCTTGTTCGGATAGTGCAGCGCCGATTCAAGATTGAATACCACGTCGACGCTGCCTGTCTCGAGCGGCAGATGGTGGGCATCGCCCTGCAGGAAGATCGGACGCTCGGGCTTGCCGCGAAATCGCTCGTTGGCGGCATGGACGCTGGAGCCGAGATACTCGACGCCGATCAACCGCGCCGGTCGATGATGTTGAAATATCCACCCGGCCGGGCCACCGATGCCGCTGCCGACGTCCAGCACCGTCGCGGTGGGTCCGATCGGCGTATCGCCCAAGAGCTGCCAGACCAGCGACTTCTGATGCTCGTCGAAGGTCTCGGCACCGTCGGCGCGGGCATAGCCGCAGTTGTAGCCGAGCAAGCCGTAGGCCTGAGTCAGCTCCCAGTTCGGGCGGTAGTGCGCTTCCATGGTGCGTTGGGACATGCGGCGGATTATATTCCGAGGCCGACGTGCAAGCGAGCGTACCGTTCGCCGTCTCGGCAAATGGAATTTGGCGACGACGCACCTTGGTTCTCGCAGAGGCGCGGAGATCGCAGAGATTAATTCAGGATTTCCGGAGCGAAGTAGTGCCCCCGCCCGATCTTTCAGTCCAGCTCGCTCACGTTCGCCTCAAGAACCCGGTCATGACCGCGTCGGGTACCTGCGGCTACGGGCGTGAGTACGCGCCGTTCATGGACCTCGCCCGGCTCGGCGGCTTCACCACCAAGAGCGTCACGCTTCGCCCGCGCAAGGGGAACCCGCCGCAGCGCATCGCCGAGACGCCCGGCGGCATGTTGAACGCGATAGGCCTGGCCAACGTCGGCCTCGATGAGTTCATGGCCGCGAAGCTGCCCGAGTGCGCCGCGCTGGGCACGGCCGTATTTGTCAATGTCGCGGGATATAGCATCGAGGAATACGTCGAAGTATGCCGCGTCCTCGACACCGGCGAAGGACTCGCGGGCGTCGAGTTGAACGTCTCGTGCCCCAACGTGAAGGACGGCCTCACCTTTGGCACTGATCCGATTTTGCTGAAGGAACTGGTCGCCGCTGTGCGGCCGGTGGTCAAGCGCGGCGTGCTGATTGTGAAGCTCTCGCCCAACGTGACCGACATCACGGTGACCGCGCGGGCCGCCATCGAAGGCGGCGCCGACGCGCTGTCGATGATCAACACGTTTCTGGGGATGAAGATCGACATCCGCACCCGCCGGCCGGTGTTGGCCAACCAGAGCGGCGGCGTAAGCGGCCCGGCGATCAAGCCGATGGCGATCCACATGATTCACCGGGTCTACCGCGAAGTCGCCAGTGAATCGGGCATCCCGATCATCGGGATGGGCGGGATTGCGACCTGGCAGGACGCGGTGGAGTTCATGCTGGCCGGCGCAACGGCGGTGGCAGTTGGTACCGCCCTTTTCACGCACCCCGATGCGCCGATGCGGATCATTGGAGGCATGGGGAATTATCTTGCCGAACAAGACCTATTCTCGGCAGGCGAGCTCACCGGTGCCTCCGAATCCGCGTAGGGAGTGATCAAAGGCCGGATGAAACGTTAGGAGCTCCCATTTGCCTCATCGGGCGTCAGTGTCAGGATCATGCTGATCTGCAACTGTTCGTCGGGGGCGAGGGCCTGCTCGGCGATGCGCCAGACGAGATTCTGCCGTTCTGTATGCCGGAGGGCCTTGAACTTAGGCGCCAACACCATGATGCGATGCAACTTTGTGGTGGGCACGGGCTCGCTGTCCACGTCTGCGTCGATTCCTCCAGACTTGAGGCCACTCACGAGGGCGGTCTTAAGCCGGTCGAGGAAAGCTGGCGGATTCGTCACTCGAGCCATGGTTTTAGTTCCCTGATTTGATTCAAAAAGTTTCGCGCGTCGTCGCTATCGGCATTATAGGGCGAGTAGCGCGCGTAAATCGTCCACTGCGCACAAATGCTCTTGAGAGATTGGACGAGGCGGTTCGATTCTCGTTGCTCCTGAGTCGAGAGTTTGATGGTTATTTCAGGAAGTTTTTCCAACATCTCATCGAGATTATGGGAGCGGTAACAAAGGGACCATAGATGCTGGTCGCCTTTGCTCCGGCCTTCCGGCGAGCCGGCGCTCTGCAACCACTTGAATCGATCGAGGAGCCTGGCTTTCAGCAGGCACTCGATGACAAATCCGCCTAAGTACATCGCTCCATTCGCGCGTGCGTTCTGTTCGGTTCTTCGCAGAGTCTCTGCATCGTCGTACCGTCGCGCCGCGACTGTACGCAACTGTGACGGCCGCAATCGCACCTTCTTGAAAATCATCATGCGCCGCCAACGTATCGTCGACTCTGATACTGCTCAAGTAGCGCGGCGCTCTTATGCCGGCCGCCATTTCAGGAGGCCCGGCAGCAGGAGGAGTGAGACGAACAAACAGCTCAGCAGGCCGATGGCGAGAAGCAGCCCGAGGCGGGCGTTGGCCGGGACCTGCGAGAGCGTGAGCACGAGGAAGCCGGCGGAGAGTGCCAGGGCGTTGACGGTCACTGGGAAGCCGGTCTCGCGCAGGGCGGCGCGGATGGCGGCGTCGGGGGAAGGTGGCATGTTTTGTTTTGAACTCGATGCCAATTCAGATTCAGAGGATTCTCGGGAAGGGATTCCCGAGGGAGTGGGTGCGAGAAGGGATTCTCGCACCCGCGACGGTGCGTCGGCTGTGCGAGAAGAGATTCTCGCACTAGCGTGCTCAAATCTCGCACCAGCATGTTCCGCCCGGAAGCGGTCGAGGACGTGGATGGCGAAGTCGACGCCGGCGCCGAGGATCATCGCCGCGAACATCGAGGTCGCGACGCCCAGGGGGATGCCCATCCAACCCATGGCTGCAAAGACGATCGGGAGTGACAGGGCGCAGGGAAGCGTGCAATAGAGGCCGTACAGCAGCGACCGCCCCAGCAGCGCCGTGCCGAGAAAAATTCCGATCAGCGAGAATACCAGCGACTGCAACTGCGTGGTCACGATCGCGCCGATCAGCGCCTGGCTCACCGCCACGTCGCCGGCGAACTCCAATTTCAGCCCTTTCGGCGCCAACTCCGTCTGCTCGTAGGCGCGGATGTCGTCCATCAGCTTTGCTGTGTCAACAAAGTTCGCCTCGCGCAGGTACACCGTCGCCAGCGATTTGGAGAAATCCTTCGTCACCACCTGCCTCACCCGCTGCGGCCCGCGCACGAACGCATACTTGCTCCACAACGATTCAATCTCCCTCACATCGCCCGGGACTTTGCGTGATCCCGGCACGTCCGGCCGGATCATGAATCCCGTCGTAGAGACAAACTCGAATGCCCCCAGCACGCCGCCGACGGCCAGCTCCGCCCTGCCGCGAACGAACGCCGCGAGCCGACCGATCGCAGCAACGACCCGCGGCGCGGTCATCGGCCGCGTGCCGACGTCGACTTTCACCTCGATCGGCGGATTGCGTTTCATCCAGTAAATCGGCAGGCCGTCGTAACGCGGCGTCGCGACGCAGAGGCGCCCGTCGATCTCCTTCAGCTCGGCGATGGACGAATACCAGTGGACGACGCGGGTGACGAGGTTTGACGCCGTCTTAGAGGCACCTTCGACCGGTCGTGTGGTCGGGCCACGTGGACGACCCGCCGGGCGCTTGAAGGGCTGAGCGGTTTCGATGGTTGCTTCGCCGGACATGATAAACCGGTCGCCCAGGTATTCGGAGAACGGCCGGCCGGGATTGCCGCGAATCGGGTACTGCCACTCGATCAACTCATCGCTGTTCAGAGAATACGAGAAGGGCCGCGAAGTCCCATCGACGCAGAGTTGAAGAATGTGCGTGCCAAAGAATTGACGGTTGAACAGGTCGGTGCCCGCGCGGAACTGGCTGCGCGACTCGAAGCCGTCGATCCAACTGTCCTGCACGACGACGCGGCGAATGCCGAGGACCGTGATGAGCAGGACCAATGCAAAACTGGCGGCGACCAGTGCTCGGCGGGCGATGAGAATGGAGGCGAGCCGGTCGAAGAAGCGGTGCTCGCGCGAATCAGTTTGGGCGCAACCCCCGCTGCTTTCGAGCGAAAGTGCGGCTTGCCGGCCAGACCCTTCGTCGCTGGTGCTCCTCAGGGTGACGGCCTCGCCGCCGGTGTTGCTCGAGATGACGGTTGACGGAGCGCGCGAGACTCGGACCACTCGGCGGGCGTCGAGCAGCACGAGCAGCGCGGGCATGACGGTGAGCGACCAGATCATGCAGAACATCACGCCGATCGTGGTGACGATGCCGAACATCTTGACCGGTTCAATCGGCGCCCAGACGAATGACAGGAATCCGACACCCGTAGTGATCGACGTGCGCACCACCGGTCCCCACATGTCGCGCATCGTCTCGCGGACGATGCCGGTGCGCCCGGCCCGGGTCGCGGCCATCGCGGGATCGAGCCGCACGTTTCGTCGATAGCGGCTCAGAACGTGTATCTCGTCGCACACGCCGTTGGCCACCAGAATGATCGGCACGACCGCGATGGTGAGATAGATCGGAATCGACAGCAGGCCCATAAGGCCGAAGACGAAGTACAGGCACGCGCCGACTTCGATTAAGGGAATCGCCGCGGCGGCCAGTCGACCGAAGAAGATCAGAAAGATGGCCGCCATGACCAGGATGGTGACCGGTAGAAGTCCGACGCCGCGGGCGACCCATCGCCGCAGTTCGAACAGATTCTTGGGGATACGTTGGAGGCCGGTCTCGTCATCGACAAAAGTCGAGGCTCCGAGAATTCGGGAGGGAACGCCGAGGTCTTCCAGAATGTGCAAGCCCAGCAGCGCTTCCGCGACCGGCGCGCCGATGACCTGAACGCGATCAGTCCCGGGAATCGAAAGCCGACCGAGCGCGGTTTTGATCTCGCTGAAAAACTGCACCCGATCGCGATCGGCCGGCGTGCCGACGTAGATGGCCGTCGATTTCTCGTCGAACCCGACGACCGTTCCGGTGTAGAGTTCGATTCGGCGCACGTCATCGCGAAGCCGGCGAGACTCCTCCGGAGTGTTCGGCATGTTTTCAAGCAGGGTGGCGAACTGAAGCGAATTCGGGCGATGGTGAAAGCTGGCCTCGGTCGCCAGGCTGGTGATGGTCGCGGCATCGACGCCAGGCAAGCGGCCAAGCTCTGCCGTGATTTCCTCGACGAATCGCAGCGTCAGTGGATTGAAAACGCCATCCGAATGGTCGGATTGAACGAGAATAATCACCGGATCGTGGATGCCGAATGCCGCACGGATCTTCCGATCGGTCTGCAACTCCGGGGCATATTCCGGGACGAGGGCGTGGCCGTCGGTGCGAAGTTCGAGCCGGAAAAGCCCGGCCGTCGTCGAAAGCGTGAGCGCGAACCCGATGAGGATGCATCGAATCGGGTACCGGATCGCCGCATCAGTGAGTGCGAACAAAGGGGGTTGCCTCGGTCGATCGATTTGCGCGGCCGGACTAGGCTAAATGCCGCCGAGCGCGAATGATAACAGCCGTTCGGGCGTGGCGCGTCAACGGCTCCGAAAGTGTGAGATTCTTGGATTCCGGAGGGTTCAAGCGGTATAATGGGCGTTCTCGGAAATGGCCACCGGTTCGCCGGTTCATTCAGCGCCGCCATCGGCGTCGTGAAAACTCCGCCTTGTGTTCGAGCGGCCATTCGGATTGATCGATGTGAGTCCTATGAGCCGGGTGATAAGCACGTTGCGCACGCGCCTGTTCGGCATTTCACGCCGCGAGACAACTTTCGCGCGGCGCGGATTTCCACCCTGTGGCGAGGCCCAGCGACGGCACCTGGAGCGAATCGGCGAGAATTTTGTCCGCGGGTATCAGGCGGCGCTGACGTGGGACGTCACGCCGGTGCTGGTCGATGCGCTGGAATCGGTCGAAAGCGAGTTTCGCGGGTTCGCCTACGAGGGGGCGGCGATGGCGCGGGCCTTGCTGGATGCGCTGACGCCGTGGCGACGTGATCGGATGGAGTGCTTTCTGGCCGGCGCCGGGGATGCCCACGTTTACATGATTCACGTCGGAGTGGGCTTTGCTCTGGCCCGGTTGAAGAAACGGGTCGAGCCGACGATGCGCGAGTTGCATCCGCTGTACCGTTGGCTCGTCGTGGATGGGTATGGGTTTCATGAAGGATTCTTTCGCTGGCGCGAATCGTTCGAGCAGCAGCGGGTTCCCGATCGGATCACCGGATACGCGCGGCGCGTCTTCGATCAGGGACTCGGGCGAGCGCTGTGGTTCGTGGGTGGGGCAGATGCGCGATCAATCACCGAGCGGATTGGCGCCTTTTCGCGCGAGCGGCGTGCCGATTTATGGAGCGGAATCGGTCTGGCCAGCGCCTATGCCGGCGGCATGGAACGTGCTGACCTCGAGGCGCTGCGCGCCGCGGCCGGAGACAGGCTGCCGCAGTTGCTTCAAGGAGCAGCGTTCGCGGCCAAGGCCCGACAGCGGGCCGGAAATCTGACGCCGCACACCGAACTGGCCTGCCGGATATTTGCAAATCGATCGGCGGAGGAGGCGGCCGGGCTCACTGATGAGGCGTTGGCCGCTCTGCCCTCCAACGGCAGCGGTGAATCGTATGAAACGTGGCGGCAGCGTGTCGCCGCGTCGCTGATCGATGAAAAGACCAGTGTCGCAAACAAAAACGGAGATTTGAGACTGACGAACAAATGTTGAAGCGATGGGACGTCTCAACGATTCCGCCGCTCCCTTTGAGCGGAATGTAATCCGGGGCAACGCATCCACGAGTTCCGCTTCGCTCCACCCGTGGCGACACACCGTCGCCCCTTTCGGGGCGAAGTTATAGAAGCGTTGACTGTTAGGACCATGCACATACTGCGGAGACACTTGAAAAGATTAACCGCGGCCGCCGCGATCATGGCGCTGTGGTGGCTGGCGCGACTGCCTTCGATCTCCGACGAGGAGCGGGCGCGGCTGGCGGGTCAGTTCAAATTCACGCAGGTTGCGCTCCCGGAACTGGACAATCGGCCGGCGCGCGGGGTTCGGGCGGTCCATCCGCAGCTTCACGACATGCGCGCATGGATTTCCTCGGTCGGAGCGGCCATCGCGATCAACGATCTGGACGGCGACGGACTGGATAACGACATCTGTCACGTCGACCCGCGGCGCGATCAGATTATTGTGTCGCCGGCGCCGGGGAGCGGCGCCCGGTTCGACCCATTCGAGCTTGTGCCGAGATTGCTGCCGTACGATCCGGCCACCATGGCGCCGACGGGGTGTCTTCCGGGTGACATAAACGAGGATGGGCGGCTCGACCTGCTGGCGTATTACTGGGGACGGACGCCTGTCGCGTTTCTCAGGAAGCCGGATGATGCCGGCGTGCCCAGGCCGGAGTCGTTCGTCGAGCAGGAAGTAACTGCGACTGGCGAGCGCTGGTTCACGAATGCGGCCACGTTCGCCGATCTGGACGGCGACACGCATGTCGATTTGATCGTGTGCAATTATTTTCCCGACGGCGCGGACACCCTGAACGCGGCCTCCACCGAGCCGCAGCAGATGCAGGATTCGATGTCGCGGGCGTTCAATGGCGGTCGGAAGCACGTATTCCGCTGGATTAGCGCGGCCGGCGGTGCAAATCCAAGTGTCAAATTCAGTGAGGTCGATGGCCTCTTTGAAGACGAAGTGGATCGCGGCTGGGCCCTCGGCGTCGGCGCGGCCGATCTGGATGGCGACGCGCTGCCCGAGCTTTATTTTTCGCACGACTTCGGCCCGGATCGCCTGCTGCATAATCGCTCGACGCCGGGCAAGCTGGCGTTCGCTCGCCTTGATGGGCAGAAGCTATTCAACACGCCGAATTCGAAAGTTCTGGGGCGCGATTCATACAAGGGCATGTCCGTCGACTTCGGCGACTTGAATGGCGACGGGCTGCTGGATATCTACGTCAGCAACATTGCGAAGGAATTCGCGCTGGAGGAAAGTCACTTCGCTTTTTGCAGCACCGGGCAGACACAACTCATGAAGGCCGGGATTGCGCCCTATCGCGACGAAAGCGAATCCCTGGGCCTCTCTCGCAGCGGCTGGGGATGGGAAACGCGCCTGGCCGATTTCAATAACGACGGCACGCTGGAGGCGCTGCAGGCGACTGGCTTTTTGAAGGGCGGTGCCGATCGCTGGCCCGAACTGCACGAGTTGGCGATGGCGAACGACTACTTCGTGCATCAGCCCGCAGCCTGGGCGCACTATCAACCCGGATGGGACCTGAGCGGCCACGAGCACAATCCGTTTTTCGTTCGTGCGGCGGATGGGCGGTTCTATGACATCGCGGGCGAGCTTGGACTGGCCGAACCATTCGTCACCCGCGGCATCGCCACGGCCGACGCGGACGGTGATGGGGACCTCGACTTCGCGATTGCAAACCAATGGGAGCCGTCGGCGTTTTTTCGCAATGAGGCTGGCGGGAATGGCGACTGGCTTGCGTTGCGCGTGTATTGGCCTGCGACCGACGGATCTGTTTCCGATGCATCGGGCGACGCGCGGCGGGCGCCTGGACGAGCGGCGATTGGAACAAGCGTGACCGTTGAACTTCCCGACAGTCGCAAGCTGGTATCTTTCGTCGATGGCGGAACGGGACACTCGGGCAAGCGGAGCCATGAAGTACACTTCGGATTGGGCAAGTTGCCGGTTGGGTCGAAACTTCGCGTGAGTCTTCGCTGGCGCGAAGGAGCTTCCGTGCGAAATGAGATGCGCGAGCTGTCGCCGGGGCGGCATACCATTGTGCTGAACAAGAAGGCAGGTACTTGACGTGGGACGCGGCGGGAACAAGTCGAACGGCGATGGGTCCGGGAACGGCCACGCCCTCGCCAGCGTTTCGGGCTTGGAATGCACGCGCTTGGAATTAAGCAAAGACCGCTGGTACGAATGTGACCGGCTTGGCGGACTGCGCCGGTTTGCGGCCGCCATCACGATTCTGAATATTCTGGGTCACACGCTGCTGGGATTCGAGCAGTCCTGGGCGCATCCGTTTGTGGCGCTGGCGGCGGCGTATAGCCTTGAGTTGCTTATTGAGTGGGTGGATGCCCGCGTTCATCGCCGCCCCCTTAAGTTCACCGGCGGCGGCTTCAAGCGCCTCGCGGATTTTCTCCTGTCGGCGCACATCTCGGCCATGGCCGTTTCGATGCTCCTCTATGCGAATGAACGACTGCTGCCCGTCGCATTCGCCGCGGCCGTGGCGATCGGGTCCAAGGCGATATTTCAAGTGCGCTGCGGCGAGCGCGCCCGGCACTTTCTGAACCCGTCGAATTTCGGCATCACGGTGACACTGCTGGTGTTTCCCTGGGTGGGCATCGCGCAGCCGTACCAGTTCACGGAGAATCTCGGCCATATCGGGGACTGGGTGCTGCCAGCCGTGATTGTCTGCTCGGGAAGCTTTTTGAACTGGCGGTTTACGCACCGCGTGCCTTTGTTGCTGGCGTGGGTCGGGGCCTTCGCGCTTCAGGCGATTGTGCGGCATTTCCTATTTGGCGCGGCGGTGCTTCCGTCGCTGGCGCCGATGACGGGCGTGGCGTTTTTGCTGTTCACTTATTACATGGTGACCGATCCGGCCACCACGCCGGCTTCGCGCCGGGCGCAGATTTTCTTCGGCGCTTCGGTCGCGGCCATGTACGGCGTCCTGATGGCGTTCCACGTCGTGTTCGGATTTTTCTTCGCGCTGACCATCGTAACCGCTCTGCGCGGAGCATATCTGTTCGCTTTATCGCTCTCGACGCGAGACACGCGCGAACCGCCGCCGGCGCCGGTGTTTGAAAGCCGCATGCCCGCGGGCCATATTCTGGAAGCGCCGGTCGAATTGGCCCCCGCGCCGGTTTTGGCGAGGGGAACCGAAGCATGAAGGACGGCATCGCGATTGTCGGCATGGCGTGCATCTATCCGGATGCGCGCAACCCGCGCGAGCTGTGGGAAAACGCCCTGGCTCAGCGGCGGGCCTTCCGGCGGATTCCCCGCGAGCGGCTGCGGCTGGAGGACTATTTCTCCACCGATCGCAGCCTGCCCGACACGATTTATTCCACCGAGGCCGCCCTCATCAGCGACTACGAGTTCGACCGCCTGCGCTACAAGGTCGTCGGCAGCACGTATCGCTCGGCCGACTTGACGCACTGGCTCGCGCTCGATGTTGCATCGATGGCACTCACCGACGCGGGCTTCCCCGAGGCCGACGGCCTGCCGCGCGAGGAAACCGCGGTCATTCTCGGCAACACGCTCACCGGCGAGTTTTCGCGGGCGAATCTGATGCGCCTGCGCTGGCCGTACGTGCGTCGCGTAGTTCATGCCGAGTTACTGGCAGAGGGATGGAGCCCTGAGCAATCTCGCAAGTTCCTCGACGGCTTGGAGACGAACTACAAAAAGCCCTTTCCCGCGCCGGGAGAGGAGACGCTGGCCGGCGGGCTGTCCAACACCATCGCCGGGCGGGTGTGCAATCATTTCGACCTCAAGGGCGGCGGCTACACGGTGGACGGCGCGTGCGCCGCGTCGCTGCTGGCGGTGACGAATGCGTGCGCCGCACTGCGCGACGGCGACGTGAGCGTGGTGCTGGCGGGCGGCGTGGACCTCAGCCTCGACCCGTTTGAGCTGGTGGGCTTCGCGCGGGCGGGGGCGCTGGCTTCTGATTTGATGCGCCTGTACGACGTTCGCTCCGGCGGGTTCTGGCCCGGCGAAGGCTGCGGCTTTGTCGTGCTGATGCGCGAGCAGGATGCGGTCGCCCAGGACCGGCGAATCTACGGTGTCATCCGCGGCTGGGGCATTTCCTCCGACGGCAGCGGCGGCATCACCCGCCCGGAAATCGCGGGGCAGAAGCTGGCCCTCGAACGCGCCTACCGGCGGGCGGGCTTCGGCCCGGATCGGGTCGGCTATTTCGAGGGTCACGGAACCGGCACCGCCATCGGCGATGCCACCGAGCTGCGCGTGCTGTCCGATGCCCGGCGCGCGGCCGGCGCGACGACTCTCGCCGCGATCGGTTCGATCAAGGCCAACATCGGTCACACCAAGGCCGCCGCGGGAATCGCCGGATTCATCAAGGCGACGATGGCGCTGCACGAAGGCGCCATCCCCCCCACCACGGCCTGCTTCGACCCGCACACGGAACTTAAAGCCGATAACGCCGCCCTTCGAGTCCCGCGATTCGCCGAGCAATGGGCGATGGATGACGGCGACTGCGCGGCCGTGAGCGCGATGGGATTTGGCGGGATCAACACGCACGTCGTCATTCAATCGGCGGCATCAGGCTCATCCAGAATGCCTCGTCGAAAATCGCCCCAAACAAGTCAGGCGTATCAAACGCAGGACGCGGAGCTGATCCTCTTTGCCGCCGATACGGCAAGCGATTTGCGGTCGCAGATCGAGAGGCTTTTGCCACGCGCCGCGGAATTGTCGCGGGCCGAGGTTTCGGATGCGGCGGCCTCCCTGGCGGAGAGGGCCATCACTGGGGAATTTCGCGCTGCCCTTGTGGCCGCAACGCCCGCGCAGCTCTTTGAGCGCCTGACAACACTCCTCACGCTTCTCGACAATGGGATGCATGAACGGTTTCAAACAAAGCCGGGCGTCTTCGTCGGTCGCTGCAGGAGCAAGCCGCGCGTCGGATTTCTATTTCCGGGGCAGGCGTCCCCTTCACATCCGACGGGCGGGGCGCTGCGAAGGCGATTCGCGTCCGCCGATCAAACTTACTCGAGTGCCTCGCTGCCGCTGGATGGCGACCAGGTCTCGACCGAGCTTGCCCAGCCTGCGATCGTGACGGCCGCGTGCGCGGCCTTGCAGGTTCTCGCGGCATTCGGCGTCGAGGCCGACGTCGCCGTGGGACACAGTTTGGGCGAGTTGACGGCACTGCACTGGGCCGGCTGCTTCGACGCCGACGCCCTGCTGGCCCTGGCCCGCGCACGCGGCAAGGCCATGGCCGATTTGCCCGGCCGGCCCGGAGCAATGGCGAGCCTGCGGGCTGATGAGCAAAGCGTTCGGGCGATGCTGGGCGATATCGCCGGCGTCCTCATTGCCGGCATCAACTCGCCGCGGCAGACCGTTGTGTCCGGCCCCGCGGATGCGGTCGATCGGGCCATCCAGACCGCGAAAGTTCAAGGAATCGCCGGCACCCGCTTGCCCGTCTCCCACGCGTTTCATTCGCCGCTCGTGGCTGACGCCGCCTCGGCTCTGCGGGCGCACATCAATTCGATGCACACCGCTCCCCCCGGCCGAACTGTCGTTTCGACCATCATTGCCGACGTTCTATCGAAGGATGTAAGTCTGGCTGATCTGCTCTGTCAGCAGCTTACGTCGCCGGTTCGTTTCATCGAGGCCACTTCACGCGGCTTCGCGGATTGCGACCTGGTCATTGAAGTCGGCCCCGGCGAAGTGCTGGCCGGGCTTGCCGGCGATTTTCTCACCCCTTCAGTTTTTTCGACAGATGCCGGCTGCGAGTCACTCGCCCCATTCCTCGGAGCGTTGGGGGCTGCGTTCGTCGCGGGCGTGAATATCCGCCACGATCTGCTCTATCGCGACCGGCTGATCCGGCCGATCGATCTCACGCGGCGGCCGTCGTTCTTCGTCAATCCGTGCGAGCTTGCGCCCCTCGATGGCGAGGCGGGTGAGCCGGCGTTCCGCGAAGTAGACATGGAGCGGGAGGTTGCCACGAAACTGCCCTATCCGTCTGCTGCAAGCGATTTGCCCGAATCGCGAATGCCCGAACAAGTCATTCGCAAGCTGATCGCCGAGCGGACCGAATTGCCGGGCGACGCCATTTCCGCCGACCAGCGGCTGCTGGCCGATCTGCACCTCAATTCGATCAGCGTCGGCCAGATCGTGGCCGACGCGGCGCGGGGCATGGGCCTGCCGAATCCGGTCTCGCCCACGGCGTACGCCAACGCCACGGTCGGCGAACTGACGGCCGCACTGGAAAGCTGGGTCGCGGAGGCATCGCGCGGCAAAGCGCCGCACATCGCTCCCCACACCGTGGCGGGGGTGGAGGCGTGGATACGACCGCTGGCGGTCGAGCTTGTCGAACAGCCGCTGACGGTTCGACCGGCGACGGAAGTCGGAGGCGGATGGCGGGTCTTCGCCGCCGATGGGCATCCCCTCAAGGCGTCGCTCAGTGCGGCGCTGGCGCGAGCCGGGGCAGGCGGCGGAGTGGCGTTGTGCATGCCGGTTGATCCGGGTGAAACGGACGTCCCGCTCTTGCTCCATGCCGCACGATCGGCACTTTCCCAGCGCGCGGGCAAGTTGCTCGTCGTGCAATCCGGCGGCGGTGGTTCGTCCCTGGCGCGTACGCTCCACCTGGAGCAGCCGTCGGTCGATGTGGCCGTCGTGGACGTGCCTTTCGATTGCCCGGACTCAGTCTTATGGGCCGCCGCCGAGGCGAGCGCGGCGAGCGGCTATGTCGAAGCGCACTACAACAGCGAAGGCACGCGCAGTGTCCCGCAGCTTCATCCGGTTTGGGTGGAGAAATCGACTGCATGGCCGCTGGGGCCGGATGATGTTTTACTTGTGACGGGCGGAGGCAAGGGCATTGCGGCCGAATGCGCACTCCATCTCGCGAATGTAACGGCCGTGAAGCTTGCCATCATCGGGCGATCCGATCCGATGACCGATGATGAAGTCGCTCAAACCCCCGAACGGCTCACCGCGGCCGGCGTGAAACATTGCTACGAGCGCGCCGATGTGTGCGACAACGACGCAGTGAAGTCCGCGGTACGCGCGGCTTCATCGAAGCTGGGGGCGATCTCGGCCGTGCTGCACGCCTCCGGCGTCAATGAGCCGGCACTGATCGAAGCGATGGATGAATCGATCTTCGTGCAAACGGTGCGGACCAAAGTTGCGGGCTTAGGCAACGTCCTCAGCGCGCTCGACCCTTCAAGGCTCCGGCTGCTCGTCTCATTCGGCTCGATTATCGCCCGCACCGGGCTGCCGGGCGAAGCGCACTACGCCGTCGCCAACGACTGGCTCGCCCGCGACATGAAAATCTGGGGGCGAAGGCACCCGCATTGCCGCTGCCTGACCCTCGACTGGTCGGTCTGGCAGAGCATCGGCATGGGGCATCGCCTCGGTCGGGTCGAATCGCTCATGCAGCAGGGCGTCACGCCGATTCCGACTGACGAGGGATTGTCATGGCTCGGAAAGCTGCTGAAATGGAAGAACGCGCCGCCGCGCGTCATCGTGGCCGGCCGCTTCGGATCGCTGCCGACGCTCGGACGCCGAACGTCGCCGCTGCCGCTGCTGCGATTCATCGAGCGGCCGCGCGTGGATTATCCGGGGGTCGAGCTGGTCGTGGACGCCGAGGTTTCGCAAACCACCGATCCATACGTTCGCGAGCATGCGCTGCACCGGGAGAGTCTTTTTCCAGCCGTGATGGGGCTTGAGGCGATGGCGCAGGCGGCGATCGCCCTGGCAAACCGCAACGGTCGCCTGACCATCCGCGACGTCGAGTTGCATCGCCCCATCGTCGTTCCAAACGACGGAACTTTGACGTTGCGATTGGCCGCGCTCATGAAGGGGCCGCACTGCGTCGAGGTCGTTCTGCGCTCGAGCGCCACGGACTTTCAAGTTGACTACTTCCGCGCCACGATTGAGTTTGAGGACGAGAGCATCAGCCAGGCGCCGCAGCCACTCGAGATTTATCTCGGAAACAACGGTCACGCGCTCATTCCGCTGCAGACCGAAAGCGACGTCTACGGGGACATGCTCTTCCATGAAGGCCGATTTCGCCGGGTCCGCGGCTATCGCAGCCTGATGGCACGTCATTGCCTGGCGGAGTTGACACCGCCCGGTCGCGATGACTGGTTCGCGGCGTATCTGCCGGCGCGGCTGGTGCTGGGCGATCCGGGGGCGCGCGACGCCGCAATTCATGCGATTCAATCGTGCATTCCGCACGCGCGCCTGCTGCCCATCGCGGTGAAACGCATTCGGCGGTTCGCACCGCCCGAGACGTGCGCCCGCTCCATCCGTGCGATCGAGACCGCCGCCGTCGACGGCGTGTTTACCTACGACATGCAGATGCTGGATGAGAACGATCGCGTGATCGAGGCCTGGTCGGGCCTTCAGCTTCGGGTCATCGAACCGATCGCCCTGAACCGTAACTGGAATGCCGCCCTGCTGTCCAACTACGTCGATCGGCGGGCGGGCGAGCTACTGGGCCGCGATTCGTTGAGCATCGTGATCGAAGATGGCGTCGCGCCGGATCGAACGGGGCGCAGCGATCATGCGATCAGTATGGCGCTGGGAGAAGCGGGCAGCCTGACGCGCCGCGAGGACGGCAAGCCGCTCACGTCAAATGGGCGGCACGTATCCTCATCCCATGCCGGTCCGCTTACGATGGCCGTCGCCGCGGCGCAGCGCGCCGGCTGCGACATTGAGCCGGTGGCGCCCCGCGATGAACAGGCGTGGCGCGGGCTGTTGAACGACGCGGGCCAGCGACTCGCCGCGCTCATCGCGGAATCGTCAAGAGAGTGTCGGAACACGTCGGGCACGCGAGTCTGGTCCGCGACGGAATGCCTCAAGAAAGCCGGTTTTTCGGCGGTCGCGCCGCTAACGCTGGATGCCGCGACGGACGACGGTTGGGTCATGCTCCGGTCGGGCGACCAGAGAATCGCGACGTTCGCCGCTCTGACGCAGAACTTCGAGACTCCCCTGGTCATTGCCGTGCTGGCCGGAGCATCGTCTTGAAGGCCTACGAATACGAGCACGTCGTCGGCTTCGCCGAAACGAACTTCCTCGGCAATGTTTACTATGTGAATCACCTCGCTTGGCAGGGGCGCGTCCGGGAGATGTTTCTTCGCGACCATGCGCCGGGAATTCTCGACGAGCTGAACCGCGACCTGCGCCTGGTGACGATCCGCTGCTCCTGCGAGTATTTTCACGAGCTGGCGCCTTTCGACCTTGTGATCGTGCGCATGCGGCTCGGCGAGATCGTCCAGAACCGCATCACGATGCTCTTCGATTACGTGCGGCGCGAGGCCGAAAGCGGGGAAACCCTGATCGCCCGCGGCGAGCAGCAAATTGGCTGCATGAGACTGGACCACGAGCGGCTGGTTCCCACGCCGGTGCCGGACATCCTGCGCGAAGCGCTACGGCCCTATGGCGCGCAGTAAGAAACATATTCCGCCTTCGCCCACTAGTGAACCTCTCGTAGCGGGCTTCGTTGGGAATTTCCGCCCGGATGGCGGACGAGATTTTGCAAAACGCCTGTACATGCACATCCGTGCGCCCTCCGAGCTTGGGAATTTTTCTTGACAGGCATGGTACTGTTCCTGGCATGAATACGACACCCACTTTCGACGGCATGGATGTGACGGAAGTGAAGGATTTTGCGGCCCGAGCCGA
>Ga0190265_10000631_pt1 | contig 24272 bp, 15 predicted proteins | sample Popmic124T_FD_133135 | JGI IMG/M metagenome (GOLD analysis project Ga0190265, IMG submission 133135) | Populus adjacent soil microbial communities from riparian zone of Indian Creek, Utah, USA - 124 T | ecosystem: Environmental > Terrestrial > Soil > Riparian zone | place: USA: Utah | collected...
CGCTCTCGTTCCCGAAGTACCGTAGCGCGTTGTCACTAAATCGAACAAGCAGATCGGAGTCGCCATCCGCATCAAAATCTCCAGCTGAAACGGAATCGATTGCCAAGCCGGGGATGAAACTCGAGTCGTAATTTATCTCAGTGTCATTACTCTCGATCCAGTATTTCCAATGCAAATCAGAATGAATCCGCCAGACTTCTATTCGCCGAGTGTGTCGGCGTTTGGATTCGTGACCCACTACAAGATCCAAGAACCCGCTGTTATCGATGTCGGCAAGCGCCGCACACTTGGCATCTTCCCATCCGTGTCTTAACATTTCTCGTTCGCTTGTTGCACCGTATAGAATTTCTGTCGTCTCGGGACCAAACAAGATGACGTCTGGGCGCCCGTCATTGTTCAGATCATCTGCCAATACTTGGAATGCCGCAGGCCACGGACCCGGCGGTTCGGGCATCAGCCGAAACTGCCCTGCGCGGCGATTTTCGATCACCAGCGTCGGCTGATCCCCGCGCCCGATGATGAAATCGACCGCATCGTTTCCATCCAGATCGATCGCAAACAGCGAACGGCCGCCATGAACCTCCGGCAAATTCACCTCGCGACTGACATCCTTGAAGGTGCCATTGCCGTTGTTTTGCAACAGCGACAGCCCTTTCTTCGCGGTAACGGTCAACAGATCCAGATCGCCGTCATGATCGGCGTCGGCCCACACCGCCTCGCTGATGTGCAATTTCGCAAAACCCGTCGTCGCGGACACATCTTCAAATTGGCCGGCGGCCGTGTGACGCAGCCAATGCGCCCGCCCCTCGTTCAGAATCAAGCAGTCATTCCGCGCGTGTTTCTTCGCGTCATACTTCTCGCCCGACGGAATCGGATTATGAAAATCGCCGACGATGCACTTCACCGGCCATTCCACCTTTTCGAGTCGCACCCCCGCTTCGGAAATCTGAAACCGCCCCTTCTCGTCCATGATCAGCGTGCAAACCGCTCCGTCGCCCCGCACCCCGATCAATCGCGGCCGGCCGCTCTCATCCACGTCGAGCACGGCGACGCCGAAAAACTTCGGCGGATCATCTCCAAATGCCTTTGAGGTCGCCTCGACGAATCGCACCTCGATTGCCGCCGCCTGCGTCGTCGGCCCGCTCGTTGGCGTCAACGCGGATGCCTCGGCCTTCGTATGGATGCACGTCTCCAGGGTCTGCGCGTTTCGCGCCTGATCGCCGAGCAGTTTGCGAAGCCGCATGAACTCGCGCTGGCACCGCTGCGCCTCGAGCTGATCGCCGGCCTGCCGGGCATAGGCCGCCAGCTTGAACCACGCCGCCGCGTTCAGCGGATCGAGCCGCACAGTCTCCTTGAACTGCGTCAGCGCTTTGTCATCCTGACCGGCCGCCTGATACGCCAGCGCAAGCTGAAACCGCACTTCCGGCGTATGCGCGTCGAGCCGCGCGGCCCGCTCGAATTCCGGCACGGACGTCTCGAACTCGGACTTGTGCGAATATGCGAGTCCCAGGACGTACGCCGAGGCCGCTGAATCGGCGTCCCGCTTCTCCGCCTCCCGCAGCGCCGAGATCGCCTCATCCATGCGGTCGGCCAGCAGTTGCGCGCGTCCCAGATTCCGCCAGGCCGCCGCCGATTCTCTGCGGTGCTCGATAGCCGCCTTGAACTCCTCGACGGCTTTGGCCGAATCGCGATTCTCAAAATAGGCCTTGCCCCGATTCATGCGGCGAACGAATTCCGCGTCGTCGGCGCGGACGGTTCGGGTGGGGGATGGACAGAAGACCGCCATTAGCAAAACCACGATCAACCCGCGTCGCATATTTAACCTTTGCAATGCGTCCCGACAGCTCTCCTGCCGCAAGGATAACCGCGTGGTTTCAAACTCCGTAGTGCGAACGATGCCCAACGGGTGGGGTGGATCAGCCTTATCGACCCACCTTCTGAGGAAATGTTCCGCTCACACAGAGGTGGGTCAAAGAGGCCGACCCACCCTGCGGCTTTGCCTTGCCGCTTCCTAGCAGCGCGGCTCCGATTTGGCGAACCGCTTCCTAACGGGCGCGACTCTGTTATACTGGTATACGGCTTATAGCCATGCACCCGTCGGCGATGTTCCGCGATTCAGCGACGTTTGGCCCCCGTCGTGAGGCCGCCACCGGGTCCGGCTTACAGATAGAGGTAAAAACATGCTCTCGGAACTCCCCGTCCTTGACAACAAGGCCGGTAAGTACCGCGGCGATGGATTCATGCAAAGCGGTTGCAACCCCGACGCCAAGTGCGGCAACGGGTTGGAAAAGGTCTATCCAACGTGCGCGGTGCGATACGGCTACATGCGATACCTGGGCGAGTTTAAGTATTCGCCGGGGATGAAATTCAACTGCGGCGGCAAGGTGGTCATTCAGACCAACCGCGGAATCGAGCTGGGTGAGCAGATCAGTCTGACCTGCTCGGGCTGCGACAAGTCGATCAACCGCAAGCAGATTCTGGAGTATACCCGCCAGAGCGGCCCTGAATTTCTCGGGCTCAAGGCCGGGCGCATACTCCGCGTCGCCACGCCGGCCGATCTCGACGAGCAGACGCACCTCAACATGTCGGCGGCGCATGAACTGGTGTTCGCGCGCGGCTTGGTCCGAACGCTCGAACTTCCGATGAAGTTCGTCACCTGCGAGCACCTGCTCGGCGGCGAGCGGATCATTTTCCACTTCATGTCGGAAGATCGGATCGATTTTCGCGAGTTGGTGCGCCAACTGGCCCAGGAATATCACACCCGCATCGAAATGCACCAGGTCGGCGCCCGCGATGAGGCCCGGCTTGTGGCCGACTACGAGATTTGCGGCCGCGAGTGCTGCTGCAAGAATTTCCTGAAGAAGCTGCGCCAGGTCAACATGAAGATGGCCAAGCTGCAAAAGGCCACGCTCGATCCCTCAAAAGTCTCGGGGCGCTGCGGACGCTTGCGCTGCTGCCTGCGATACGAGCATGAGGGCTACGAGGAACTCAATAAGAAGCTTCCCAAGGTCGGGTCGCGCGTCCGCACCGATAAAGGCATCGCCACGATCCGCGATCGGCAGATTCTCACCCAACTGCTCTCGGTCATTTACGACGGTAGCAACGAATGGGAGACGATTCCGCTCGAGGACATCGTCGAACGCGGCCTTCCGCGCCTCGAAGAGCCGCCCGAAGACCTCTCCCCACGACGCGATCGGCCCGGCGCGCGACCTGATCGTCCGCAACGCGAACCCGATCCTCGCGACCGCCGCGAACCGACAAGACCCGCTCCCCAGCAACCTGAAGCGCGGCGTCCTGAAGTTGGCGCCGATCGAACGGTGCCGATCGATGAATCATTAAGCCTCGGGGGCCTCAAAGATCAGAGTATGTCCGTCGAGAGCCAGGGATCGGCCGAAGCCGATTCCGGATTCGCCAGCGGCATCATCGAGGAGCACGCCCCACCGGGGAATTCACTATCCAATCCCCCGCAGGACGTGTCTGACTCGATGCGTTCCGGTCCGACGCCTCAGGACGATCAACCTGGCAGGCGGCGCGGCCGTCGTCGTCGCGGACGTCGTTTTGGCAATGGACCAAACGAGAGTTCGGGGCGAAACGAAAATCCTGACGCCCCCGGCCCGCCCCCCTAGTGCCGGCCCCTGGGGATTCGGTAAGATCAAAGCTTGATCTCCAAGAAGATCAAAATGGCAAGCTATCCACACTCACGAACCATGCCCGAAGCGGATCGAAAGACACTCGTTGAGATCGCCCAACAGCTTGGCCGATACTCCATCGATGCCTTCGAGTTTCTTCACGAGGGCCTCGACTTTACCGTGCGGAAGCTACACGGCCCGCCGAGCAATCTTGTTGAGAATGTTTTTCGCTGGCTTCGGCAAAACGACGTCGATCTCGACGATCTGGAATCGTTGCTCGAGGATGAGCAACTCCCCGACACGGTGACGGAGGCGATCGAACAAGTCGGCGGCGTCGACGCCTTTCGAGAGAAGGCCAACCGCCATATCGCCGGCCCGGACCTTTGCTGGGGGCTGCGGGACCTCGCCCTCGAAAAATGGGGCGCCATGGCGCCGGCCGTGCTGGGCGCGTGGGGCATTCGCAGAACCCGTGATTTCGGCCGGCTCGTGTTTGCTCTTGTGGAGAACGATCTGCTCCAAAAACAGCCGGAAGACCGCCTCGAGGACTTCGACAACGTCTTCGATTTCGAACGCGCCTTCCGCGGTTCGTTCACCATCAAGCTCGTTGGAAAAGACGAATAAGGCTCAAAGGAGTGACGAACATGGCTGCGCCATCGGGATTCAACGCCGCGAATGGCGACATTCGCTGGGACAAGCAATATGCTCCCAAAATCTCTCGCAAGCAGGTCATCCTCGTGTCTGCAATATACGGAATCTGGCTGCTCTTCCTGGCGGCGCTGTCCATTGAGCGGTGGTTCTTCTCCTTTCAATAGGCCGCGCCGTTCCCCGCCACGATTTTCTTCATTGCAATTCTGAATCGAACGCCGTTCACTATTGTTCATGACGGCCGTCGTTGCTGGGAATCCCTCGCCGTTGCTTGCAGGCAACCTCGCTGCCCTACACCGAGCGCAACCGCTTGTCGCCGCGCTGCTCGAATCGGCAAAACTGCCCGACGACCTGACGAGCGTGACAGGCCGCGACGGCACGCCCACCTTCTCGTGGCATGAAAACGAGGGCTCACGCCAATGGCTTGGGCGGACGACGATGCCGACGATCCGCGCCGAGGCGTTGCTGGACAGCTTTCAGCCGGGAAACGGCAACGTCTTGTTCTATTGTTTCGGTCATGGCGTCGAGGCGCGCCGACTGCTGGACAGTCTTGCTCCCCATCAGGCGGTCTTCATCATCGAGCCGGAACCGGCGAAATTCCGATTGGCATTGGAAGTCCGCGACTTCTCGGAGGATTTCCGCAGCGGCCGTCTTCTGGCTTTCACGGGCCAGGCGGCTTGGAAGGAGTGCGGCGATTTTCTGGTTGAGCACGCCGGTTACGTGCCTCCGACGCGAATCCTTTCGTGGCCGTGGTTCGATCGGCAGACCATCGATCATGCGACCACCGAACTGACCGCTTTGCAGGGCGATGTCGCCCGCAGGCGCGCCGAGAGTTGCCCCCGCAAAACATCGTCCGGGCTTGAGCCTGTCGCCGGCGTGATGGCGGCGCGCGTGATGATTCTCTCGACAAATACGAACTCGGAATCGCTGCGGCTCGCTCGCCGCCTGGAAGCCGGCGTACGTGCCCGCGGATTTCCATGCCTCGCCTATATCCCGGACTCGCCGAAAACCGTGGCACCGGCGGGCGCGACGCGGTTGATGGAGGAGGCTGCACCCACGCATCTCATTGCCGTCGATGCCTACCCGGAGGCACTCTGGCGCGGAGAATCTGAGATTCCAATCGCGGTGATCCTGTCGCGACACCAGCCGCCGCCGCCGAATACGAAGTCCCGGTGTTGCCACTCCTACTTCGTTTTTGGCGAGTCTGACCGCGCCGCCCTGATTAGAGCCGGAATTTCTCGCCAACATGTACATCTACTTCAACCCGCGGTCCTTCCGAATTTGGCGTGCAGCGGCGGCGGCGACTCGATTCTCGTTCTCGCCGATTGCCTGGATTACGCCGCCGCCGCGACGGGCCTGCACCTGACCTCGCACGTGCGGCTGTGGGACGCCGCCGCCCAATTCATTCGTGCCAACATCGACGATTATCACGACGAAATGGCCGATTCGGCGCTTGCCGCCGCCGAAAAACGCCTGAATTTCAAGCTCCAGGATCCCGGCGTTCGTGGCGGGCTCATCGAGCGAATCCGGTCGCTCCTCGCCCCGCAGTTGATTCGAGAGGCGTACGTTGGAGCGATGCAAAAAGCGGGCCTGAAATTTCGCGCATTCGGCCGAAGCTGGCGAAACGGAGACGCCGACCCTGAAATCGAGGGCTCGCCGCCGTGGAGCATTGAGGCCGCGGATAAAACTTTCGCGGCGTTCGGCGCGATCGTCGTGCTGAAGTCGAGCGACACCGTCACGCTCGACTTTCTCGACGGCCTGGGCACGGGGCTTCCTGGATTCATCCGACGGAGTGCGAATCTTTCCAGCTTATTCTGCGAGCTACCGGAATTGGACAAGTCGATCGAACGCTTCTCATCACCCGCCGACCTCGTCCGCCGCCTTCAGAAATTCGTGCTTGATTCCACCCCCTTCAGAATTCGCTCAGCGTCTGCTTCGGCTTATTTCCGGACCTCACACACCTGGAGCCACCGTATCGACCAAATCCTTTCCATTTTGGAAAAAGCGGACGTCGAAACCACGAACACAAACGCAGTGCCCGCCGACGAACTCACTCTGAAACCCAGCTTGCCGTTTGGCCCAACCCCCGAGGTGCCGCGATGAGCCGCTCTCCCCACGGCGGCGGCTGGGCCGCGATCAAATACACCCTCGACATGGCCGACCGCGTCGGCTGGCTGCGGCTCTGGAAAGCCATGCGCAGCAAGAACGCCTGCAAGACCTGCGCGCTCGGCATGGGCGGCCAGCTCGGCGGCATGCGCAACGAGGCCGGTCATTGGCCCGAGGTTTGCAAGAAATCCTTGCAGGCCATGGCGGCCGACATGCAGGACGGCGTTCGACCCGAGTTCTTCCAGCGCTATGGCTTCGCCGAGCTTCGTCAGTTCACGTCACGCGAACTAGAAGCCTCTGGCAGATTGGTGACACCCCTCTGCGCCGCACCGGGCGATACTCACTATCGTCCGATCGACTGGAACGACGCCCTCGACCGCATCGCCATAAAGCTCAAGAAGACCCTGCCGGAACAGTCCTTCTTCTACATGAGCGGCCGATCCTCGAACGAAGCAGCGTTTCTCCTGCAGCTCTTCGCCCGCGTCTACGGCACCAATCACGTCAACAATTGCAGCTACTATTGCCATCAGGCCAGCGGCGTGGGCCTGACCCAGGCGCTGGGCGTCGGCACCGCGACCGTGACGCTCGACGACGTGGAGAACTGCGACCTCTTCTTCCTCATTGGCGGCAATCCGGCGTCGAACCATCCGCGGCTGATGCGGACGCTGATGACCATCCGCCGGCGCGGCGGCCAGGTGGTGGCCATCAACCCGATCCGCGAGCACGGGCTGGTCAACTTCCGCGTACCGTCTGACTGGCGGAGCCTGCTGTTCGGATCGCAAATCGCCGGCGAATACGTGCAGCCGCACATCGGCGGCGACATCGCGCTGCTCACCGGAATCGCCAAGTGCCTGATCGAGCAGAACCACCTCGATCACGCCTACATTCAGTCGGCTACCGAAGGCTGGCCGGAGTTTCTCCGAGGCGTTGACCAGACTGCCTGGACTGAGATCGTCTCCGCGTCGGGGGTCGAGCGCAAGCAGATTGAGCACATTGCGCGTCTTTACGCCGCCTCAAAAAACGCCGTCTTCGCCTGGACCATGGGCATCACCCATCATCTGCACGGCGTTGATAACGTGCGCATGATCGTCAATCTCGCTCTGATGCGCGGGATGGTCGGCCGGAAAAACGCCGGTCTACTCCCCATCCGAGGCCACAGCAACGTGCAGGGCATTGGCAGCATGGGCGTTACGCCGCAATTGAAGCAGGTCATCTTTGATCGTCTTGAGTCGGTCTACTGTGTCAGGCTACCGACATTTCGGGGGCATGACACCCTGAGCTGCATCGAAGCTGCCGCGCGGGGTGAGATGCGAATCGGCGTCTGCCTCGGCGGCAATCTCCACGGCGCCAACCCGGACGCCGCCTTCGTCGAATCGGCGATCGGCCGATTGGATACGGTCGTCTATCTGAATACCTCACTCAACACCAGCCACGCCCGGGCCCGCGCCGCCGAAACGATCATCCTCCCGGTTCTGGCCCGCGACGAAGAGCCGCAGGCCACCACGCAGGAATCGATGTTCAATTACGTGCGCCTCAGTGACGGCGGCGAGGCACGCCACGCCGGACCGCGCAGTGAAGTCGCGATTATCGCCCAGCTCGCCCGGCTCACCCTCGGCGGCAACGGCCCCATCGACTGGCGCGACCTGGAAACCCACTCAACCCTCCGCCGATGGATCGCCAACACCGTCCCCGGCTATGAGCAAATCGCACAAATCGATGGGACGGGCAAGGAGTTTCATGTCGCCGGCCGTGTCTTTCACGCCCCGACTTTTCCCACCCCCACCGGCCGCGCCCGCTTTGTACAAGTCTCACTGCCTAACGATCCAGCCCCGGCGTTGCGACATAGCTTTGACACCACGCTCAATCCCGCCGCCCTCCCAACCAACACGCTGCGCCTCATGACGATCCGGTCGGAGGGCCAGTTCAACACCGTCGTCTATGAAGAGGAGGACCTTTACCGCGGCCAGGACCGCCGCGACATCATCCTCATGAATGCCGCTGACATCGAACAACTCGGCCTGACCCAAGACGCGCTGGTGACGGTGCGCAGCGCTGCCGGCGAGCTGCAAGGCATTCATGTGCGGCCATTCGACATTCGCGCCGGAAACGCCGCCATGTACTATCCCGAAGCCAACGCCCTGGTCCCGCGCGACGCCGACCCGCAGTCCCGAACTCCCGCGTTCAAAAATGTTCTTATTACCGTGGCGCCGCAATCGATCGCGCATCCCCAGCCCGACGGCCGCGTGCACCTCCACCTCGCCGAAACCCGCGCCAGCCGAAAACTCAACGCGTGTTGAGAGTCGGTTCTGGAAGGCTCAGTTCCCACAGAATTGCCGCCACATCATCTCCGGCACCGAAACGATGTCGTCGTACGCCAATCCCTGCACCAGAAAAAAGCCCGCCGTGCTGACCGAGTAAAGCACGGCTGCCAGAAAGGTGACACCGAGCAGCGACCGATTCGCATCCGCACGACGCAGCACGCCGTACATGCAGACATACCACCCGGCCGCGATCGGCGTCAGGAAACGAAGCTGCGCCCCCTGCCCCATGATCTGAAGCATCATCAGCGCCACATATCCCAGAACCAGCCAAAGAAGTCCTATGCGCAACACCCGTGAAGGCATTCCACCGCGCACCGCAAACATTGTCACAACGATGACGCCTGATACCGGAGCTACCAGCAACGTCTGCCCCGCGTAATACCAGATCGGGCGCTGCATCGCCCGCTCCACGTGAGAACTCAAAGCCCGCAGCGCCGAATCAGGCATGATCCAATCCGGCAGGAAGACGCCATACTCCCGATGAAACACGAAGAGCCACAGCCCAACCAAAACAATCTGCGGAGCCACAAATCCGCCGATCAACGCCGCCCGATGTTTGCCTCTCTCTACGGCGAACCACAGCACCGCGCTCCCAACCGGCAGCGCAAGTAATCCCGGAAGCTTGGAGAGCGCCGCGAACGCCGCGAACACGCCCCCGACCAACGCTGGTCCGGCCGAACCCCGGTACGCCGCCAGGAAGCAAAAGCCCGCCGACAGCGCGCAAAACCCTCCCGCCAAATTGTCCGGCCAGATTTTGCGCGCCGTAAGCGTCAGAATCGGATCGACCGCGACGCCCAGCACCGGCAGCCACAGAAACAGTTGCGTCGCCCCCCCGTGTCCCCGCCGGGCGCACCAGCAGATCAGCGCCACGCCCACCACCGCCGCGGCGTGTCCCAGCCATGACACCATCACGGCGGCGCGCGGGGTATCGAGCCAGGCGAACGGAATCAGGAGAAACGTCTGCATCGGCGGGTGATGAAACAGCGGCTTGTCGTACATCGCAGGCGGAAGCGATTCGAGCAATTCCGTGCCGCGCAGCGAGTACGCGCCGGTCGCGAGCCAATTCTGCGCCAAGGCCCAGTAAATCCGCTCGTCGTCCTCTAGGTGATCAACGCCCAGGCTGGGAATTTTGAGCGCGAACATCAACGCGAGAATAATTCCGCAGATGATCGCATATTGCCTCACATCGGTTTCGCGAGTGGGGGACAGCGGCATGGCGGGTTCAGTTTGAATGGCCGCACCCTCAGGAAACGCCAAAACGCCAGAACGCCAAAACGCCGAAACATGCAGCGACTTTCCGAGGCCGAAGCGCTAGCGAGGCAGTTTGTGATTTCATTTCATTCTCACAACGCACCTTACCCCTCGCGAATCGCATCTCATCACGATACCCATTCGATCTCCAAACTGTACAATGCCGTCATGCCCCGGACCGTATCGAATCGCCGAGCTTCCCGCCCCGCAACGCCGCCCGCGCCACCGGCCAACCAGGCGATGACAGCGAAGGGAGATGCGTCTGCATCGACCGATCTGACGCCGGCCATGCGGCAATACCTGGAGCAAAAATCCCAGGTCGGCGACGCCCTGCTCCTGTTCCGCATGGGCGATTTCTACGAGACCTTCTACGAAGACGCAAAGACGCTGGCCCGGGTGCTAGGTCTCACCCTCACCGCCCGCAGCAAGAACGCCGAAAATCCCGTTCCGCTGGCGGGCGTGCCCTATCACTCCATCGACGCCTACGTCGCCCGGCTGGTCCGCGCCGGCTACAAGGTGGCCATCAGCGAGCAGATCGAGGACCCGCGCACCGCCAAGGGCGTCGTCAAGCGCGCCGTGCAGCGCATCATCACGCCCGGCACGCTCACCGAGGACGCCCTGCTCGATGAGCGCGCCCCCAATCATCTCGTCGCCCTCTGCCCAGACAAGAGTGGATGGACCGCCGGGCGAATCGGCCTGGCCTGCATCGAGCTCGCCAGCGGCCGCTTCTTCGCCGAAATGGTTCCCGCCGACGCGCTGCTCGATGACCTCGCCCGCTTGCGTCCCGCCGAAGTCATTGTGCCCGAAGCGCCAATTGAAAGCGTGCCATCCGGCGCGGACTTCATTCGCGACGCAGTGAACACCGCAGTGACACCCCGCGGTGCGCATGTCTTCAACGCGCACATGGCAGATCAGGCGCTGCGAAAGCATTTCAGCGTCGCGACCCTGGCCGGCTTCGGGTTCGACGAGATGGACCGCTCGCTCTGCGCCGCCGCAGCGATACTCGACTACCTCCGCGAAACGCAGAAGGGCGCTCTGGCGCACATTCTAACCCTGACGCCGCGGCATTCCGACCGCTGCCTGATGCTCGACCATGTCACCCTCCGCTCGCTCGAAGTCGAACGCACCCTGCGCGACGGCAATCGGGAAGGGTCGCTGCTTCACGCCATCGACCTGACCGTCAACCCGATGGGCGCGCGGCGGCTTCGCGACTGGCTGTGCTTTCCACTGCTCGATGCCGGAGAGATCGTCGCCCGGCAGGATGCGATCGCCGATCTGCTGCACCACCCTGACCGCCTTCGCGGCATGCGCGAGATCATCCGGTCGATGGGCGACATGCAGCGCATCATCGCCCGCCTCGGCGTCGGCCGCGCCACGCCGCGCGACATGGTCGTTCTGGGCCGCGGTCTGCTGCACGGCGAGGGACTCGCCGATGCCATTGGCCCGGCAGTGGGCCGCGGACAGCCGGCTGATCGGATGAATTCCCCGGATCTGCTCAGCGCCTTGCACGACAACCTCACCGGGCTTCGCGATCTGGCTGACTATATGTGCGGCGCCCTGAAACCCGATGCACCGCAGGGTCTTCGGGACCCCGGCTTCATCAACTCCGGCTTCAACGCCGAATTGGATCGCTTGCGAAACATCGGCGTCGATGGCCGGCAATGGCTCGCAGAGTATCAATCGCGCGAAGCGAAGCGCACCGGCATTCCCACCCTCAAGGTCGGCTACAACTCCGTCTTCGGCTTTTACATCGAAATCACTCATCAGCATCGCGAAAAAATTCCGCCCGAATACGTCCGCAAGCAGACCGTGCGCAACGCCGAGCGCTACATCACCGACGACCTGAAACGCCACGAAGATGAAGTCTTGAGCGCCGCCGACCGCGCTCAGCAGCTCGAACTCGATCTCTTCGACCGCATTCGCGCCCGCGCCGCCGAATCGCTCTCCAAGCTTCAACAGATCGCCGACGCCGTCGCCACGCTCGATGTCCTGGCCGCCCTCGCGGAACTCGCTCGCACGCGCGACTACTGCCGACCCGACCTGGTGGTTCCCCACTCTCGTTCCGGACAACCAGAAACCAGAAGCCAGAAACCAGAAACTCTCGAAATCATCGACGGCCGCCACCCCGTCCTCGATGCCGCCCATCGCGAAGTGTTTGTCCCCAACGACTGCGCCCTCCTGCCCGGGAAGGATCAGTTCTTGATCATCACCGGCCCCAACATGGCCGGAAAATCCACCTACATCCGGCAAGTCGCGCTGCTTACGCTCCTCGCCCACACCGGCAGCTATGTGCCCGCGAAATCCATGCGCTGGTCGCCAGTCGACCGTATTTTCGCTCGCGTCGGCGCGAACGACGAGCTCGCCCGAGGCCTTTCCACCTTCATGGTCGAGATGGTCGAAACCACCCGCATCCTCCACAACGCCACGCCGCGATCGCTGGTCATCCTCGACGAAATCGGCCGCGGCACCAGCACCTACGACGGCCTTTCGCTCGCGTGGGCCATCACCGAGCACGTTGCCGACCGCATCGGTTGCCGCACGCTGTTCGCCACGCACTATCACGAGTTGACCGAGTTGGCGAACCCGGAGAAGGGCATCGCCAATTTCAACGTCGCCGTTCACGAGGAGCTGCGCCCCGATGGAACCGGCCGCGATGTGGTCTTTCTCCACCGGATTGTCGCGGGCGCGGCCGACCGCAGTTATGGCGTCCACGTCGCGGCGATGGCCGGCATGAGCGCGAGCGTCGTAAAGCGGGCGGAGAAAATTCTGGACAGCCTGGAGCGGAATTTTCGCGGCGTCGAATCGGGAGTGAAGGATCGACGGAAAATGCCTCCGACCGAGGCCGAGCAACCCCTCCTTTTTTCGGACGAGCCAGGCCTTCCCGGCTGGTGCTCCTCGCTGATCGACGTAATCGCCCGGGTGAACGTCAACGAAACGCCGCCGGTCGAAGCGCTCCGCATCCTTCAGGAACTCAAGCACCTCCTTCAAAAAAACACGTAATTGTCAACATGGCGATGTCGGTTCCGACAGTTTAGCCCCGCCGCAATAGCGGCTGGTCGGCGAGCGTCGGGATCAACTGATGGAACTCACCGTCGGTCGGAGCGACCGAGCCTGTGGCATCCCCCGCAATTCTTGATTACAATGAATCCATCTGAAAAACGCCGCCCATCACAACTAGTCAGGACGTAGCAGCATGTTCAGGCGACTCATCTCGTTCATGATTCTCTTCGCCGTCGGGGCCGCCGCGGGCTGCGGAGGCCCCGAAAACTCCTTCGGACGGACTTGGTATATCGACGGCGCCGGCAACCTCGGTTACGGCACCGCCGGCGTCCCCAACGGCCTCAAGGACAAGGGCTATGCCGGCACTGTCACCAATCACCGGTGGTCGCTGACGTTCAATCCCGCGCTGGATCAGACGCTTCGCTTTATCGCGAAAGGCTCCGGCCGCGGACTCGGTAAGGATATCACAAAATATCTTGAGCGCAATCCGCAGGCCGACGCCAATATCATCGCGCTTTCCGCGGGAACCGGCGTCGCCGTGTGGGCGGTCGAAAACATGCAGCCGACGCACAAGATCAACAACCTCGTTCTCGTCGGTTCGAGTCTTTCCAGCAAATACGACATGCGCAAAGCGCTGCTGAACATCAAGGGCAAAGTTTACGTTTACTATGCGTCGACCGATCCCGTGCTGGATGGGCCTGTCCGCCTTCTCGGTACGATCGACGGGACCTTCGATGATTCCGCCGGCCTCGTAGGCCTTCACGGCCCCGGCGCCGGCAACGGTCAAGTCGTGAACATCGGCTGGACCCCCCGCTACCGCGCGCTGGGCTGGACCGGCGGCCACGCGGATTGTGTGACCCGAAAATTCGTGGCCGGCGAAATCGCCCAGCGCATCGTCACCCCGCGCTCCACTGAGCCCGGCGATCGCGAGGCTGTCCTACTTCACGACGACGCCCTCGCCGCACGTGACCACAAATAAGACTTTTAGCCCAAACCCGAAGGGTCCGAGCTGGGGAGAACGATTTTCACCGCATACGAAATCTCAGAACACCGCAAGAGTCGCACATTTTGCCGACACCGCGAGGATTGCTCGGATCGAAATCAATCCGCCGTCGCCGGGGCCCTGCTGGGCCGCGGTTAAACGGGACACTACGCATCTTCTCGATTGCACGCTTCTTCGACGCCGAGGTTGGCACAACCGCCCCTCCAAACTAAACTCTCCTGGCTGACCGGAAACTGTATTTCCAAGCAACGCCGGCGTTCCTCGCGTTTATAAGATTTTGTCCCTGGAATCGAAATGCGCTACTGGAAACCAATCGTCGTTCTGTTAGTCATCGCGGCTGCCGCCGGGGCCTATGTCGTCTACTCCAATCGCGAATCGACTTTCGACATCGCAACCGCCACGGTCGACGCCGGCCCCGTCACCATGACCATTGAAACCCTCGGGAACATCGAGCCGCTCAGCAACGTCATCGTCGGCTGCGAAGTCACCGGCCGCATCATCCAAATGCCGGTGGGCCACGATGACCCCGTGAAGAAAGACCAGATCATCTGCCGCATTGACCCCGAGCTGGCCGACGCGGACCATCAAAAATCCCTCGCCGAAAAGGAGCGAACCCGAAGCCTGGTGAACGACGCGACGGTCGCCCTTGAGGAGCAGAAGGCGAATCTACCGATTCTCACCGAGCAGGCCAAGCAGCAATGGGAAGTCGCGAAATCTTCACTCGAGCTCATGAAATTCAACTGGGAGCGCACCGACAAGCTCTACACGGAGGGCAACGCCCCCGAGCTGGAATGGACCAACGCAAAATCAAACCACGCCCAGGCCGTGGCCAACGAACGCATCACGGAAGCCCAATTCCGTCAGGCCCAGAACAACGAAAAGTTCGTGCCGCAGCGGCTTGAGCAGGCCCTCGAGCAGGCCAAGGCCGCGGCCGATCTCGCCGCAGCGCAATTCAAAACCACCGAGGCCCGCGTCGAGCGTTGCACGATCCGCTCGCCGATTGACGGAATCGTGCTCAAGCGTTTCGAAGACGTCGGCAACACCGTCATCGCGGCCCTCGCGACGCCTCCGCTGTTTCTCATCGCTCCGAGCCTGGATCGGCTTCGGGTCAACGCGAAGGTCAGCGAGACCGACATTGTCCACGTGGATGAGGGGCAGCGCTCCTACTTTAAGGTCGAGGGCAAGCAGACCGCCGACTTCGAGGGAGAGATACTCCACAAGCGAAACCATCCCGAAATCGTCCAGGGCGTCACCACTTACACCGTGTCGATGCAGGTGTCCAACGATGAGCGCCGCACCCTCCTTCCCGGCATGTCGATCAACGTCGTCATCGAATGCGAGAAACGTGACAACGTCCTGCGCATCCCCAATGCCGCGCTACGCTTCAAGCCGCCCCTTTCCGCCCTGGAAGTCCGCACGATCCTCGAAGCCGTCAAGCACCCGCCCGAGCCGCGCACCGCCGACGGCAAGCGGATGAATTACTGCACCCAGGAATACGCCTGGGAGTTTGACCGGCTGACGCGCGCCTGGAACGTCGCGCCTCTCTGGGTCGGCATCACCGACAATGTTTATACGGAAGTTCTGGCAGGCGCGGAGAAAGACGATAAGTTTGTGACTCGATTCGAAGAAAAGACCTCCGGCGGCTTCAGCTTCAAGGACGCCCTTCGCCAGGCCAACCCCGCGGACCGTTCCATCTAAGTTAACCACGCGTTTCTTGGCTTCGCCCCGAATGGAGCGACGGAATGTAGCCACGGGTGGAGCGAAGCGGAACCCGTGGATAGATTGCTCGCACGTACAGCCCGCTCCGAAGGAGCGGCGGATTCGTCAACATGGAACAGCTTCGCATCAAGTGTCCGCGCTCCAGGGATCTCCAGTTCAACTTGCTGCGCGGACGGCTTCGTCACCCGCGAACTTTGCCCAGGTAGAATGTCCGACCAGCCCGTCACCAAAATCGCTCGCCAGAAGATCGTCTCCACCGTGAGCGACCCTTCGCTCCACGTCATGGTCGAACTGCGCGAGCTGCACAAGACGTACGAGTCCGGCGCCAACTCCGTACACGCCCTTCGCGGCCTCAACGTCGACATCCCCGACGGCCAGTACATCGCCATCATGGGGGCCAGCGGTTCGGGCAAATCCACGCTGCTGAACATTCTCGGCGCGCTCGACGTTCCGTCCGAGGGCAGCTTCAAGATCGCCGGCCGCCTGACCAGCAAGCTCAGCCGTGACGAGCTGGCGGCACTTCGCAACGAGTACATCGGCTTCATCTTCCAGAATTTCAACCTGCTCGCCCGCAGCACCGCCCTGGAAAACTGCGAATTGCCGATGGTCTATGCCGGCGTGCCGACGCGCAAGCGCCGCGCCGCCGCGCTGCACGCCCTCGAAATCGTCCATCTCGCCGACCGCGCCAATCACCTGCCCTCCGAGCTGTCCGGCGGCCAGCAGCAGCGCGTCGCCATCGCCCGCTCGCTGGTCAATAATCCCCGCGTGCTCCTGGCCGATGAACCGACCGGCAACCTCGACACGCACACGAGCAGCGAAATCCTCAAAATAATGGCGACCCTTCACGAAGAGTCGAAGCTCACCATCATCCTCGTCACGCACGATCCCGGCGTCGCCTCCTGCGCCGAGCGCGTCATCGTCCTCCGCGACGGCCACATCATCGCTGATCAGCCCACCCCCCGCCGCGGCGGCCCCGAAGTCCCCGACGTCCGCGCCCTCTCCATGGCCGTGGAGGAAGATTAGCCCGTGTTCACCCTCTGGATCGAATGCTTCAAGATGGGCCTCCGCGAGCTGTGGCGTCACCGCCTGCGCAGTTTCCTCACCATGATCGGCATGATCATGGGCGTCTCGGTCGTCATCATCTGCGTCTGCGTCGTTCAGGGCGTGAAGGACTCGCTCATCGGCGACATCCGCCGCGCCGGCAAGAACATGATGTTCGTCCTCAGCGAGGAGACCCAGAAGGGCGCGGTCGGCGGCAAACCCACCGGCACCCTGTCCCGGTCCGATGTGGCCGCCATCGAGCTGGAGTGCGATGCCATTGCCATGGCCACCGGGGTCCACGGCGGCACCATGCCCATCGTCAGCGAATACGGCAACACGCTGGTCAGCGTTACGGGGGCCAACCAGAAATACACGGGGATCCGCAACTGGGGCATTTCTGAGGGCCGCGACCTGGAGCCGTTCGACATCGTCGCTCCGCGCCGCGTCGCCCTCGTCGGCCAGACCGCCGTGCGCGAGCTTTTCGGCGACCGCAACCCCATCAACCGCACCATCCGCATCGGCCAGCTCAGCTTCAAGATCGCCGGCGTCCTCGCGGCCAAGGGCGTCAACCCGCTCGGGATGGACGAGGACAACGCGATCATTATTCCGCTGCCCATCGTCCTGCGCGACCTGCTCAGCACCAGCGAGCCCAACGCGATTCTCTGCTCGGCAACCAGCGACGACAACGTCGAACGCGCCGTCGACCAGATCACCGATCTGCTCCGCCAGCGCCACAAGCTCGGCGATGGCGACGAGAACGACTTCAAGGTCACCACGCTGAAGGAAAAAGAGGAGCAGGCGCGCACCGTGAGTAATCAGATGACGCTGCTGATGTTTTTTCTGGCGCTGGTCAGCCTCGTCGTCGGCGGCGTCGGCATCATGAACATCATGCTGGTCAGCGTGACCGAGCGCACCCGCGAGATCGGCATCCGCATGGCCATCGGGGCCTCCACCAAGGCGATCAATCGCCAGTTTCTCATCGAAGCCGCCGTGATCTCGACCGCCGGCGGCGCGGTGGGAATTCTGCTCGGCGTCGCCGGGGCGATCGGCATCTCACAGCAGATCGGCGTGGTGCCGTTCCTCTCGCCCGCCATCGTCGTGATCGCCTTCGTCTTCAGCGCCGGCGTCGGCGTGGTCTTCGGCCTGCTACCCGCCCGCCGCGCCGCGGGCCTGAACCCCATCGAAGCCCTCCGCCACGATTAGCGGAGTTTGTTTCTCGCAGAGGCGCAGAGCACGCGGAGAAAATGTCCGAGAGTCGAGGTAGCAGTAACAAGGCCGGCGCCTCGCAAAAAGGGTGGGTCAAGAGGCCGACCCACCCTACCAAGACAAAAAGCCGCAGCCACTCGTTTGAGTGGCCACGGCCTGGTGGGAAGACCGCAAACGGCGTTTCAAACGAAACACCGCAGCGGGTTGTGGTTGTAACGCTAGGCCGGCTTCATCTCGCGGTTCGTTGCGGTGACCGGCCGAAAACCATGACTCCCCCCTCTGTTCGGACATCCGGTGTCGCGACTTAATTATCGTCCGCTTTTTTCCCGCGCGGACTTTCGTCCCGCCGATAACTTCGCGACGCGCCATCACTTCGCGCCGCAGCGCGCGGCGCAACGTTCCGCAGCGATCTCTCGCAGTTTTCCAGCGTCTGCAACTTTCCCGGCCTTGGAATGCAGATGAAATCATAGCCCTTTGGCAGCGCGTCATACGCCGCGCGAAACGCCTCTCGCAGCAGGCGCTTCACCCGATTGCGCGCCACCGCGTTGCCGACTTTGCGGCCGACCGACAACCCCATCCGCGTGCGGCCGAGCTCGTTCGCCAGCGCATAGACCACGAGATTCGCATCGCCCGCCGAGTGCCGCCCTGCAAACACGCGGGCGAAGTTCTTCTGCCCGCTCAATCGATGCTTCGCCCACTGACCTTTTGCAATCGCCACAACGCCAAAATAACGGTCAGAACCCCGCACGCAAGTGCGCGGGCCCGTTGCCGGCGCAGGATGACCCATCTTGATTCGTCGATTGCTCAGAAATCGGAAGGCGGCCTCCCCCTTGCGGAGGGGTTTCTGACGATGCCGTTCGCCGGCAATGCAGACTTGCGACGCTTACCGTCGTTTTCGACGGATCGTCAGGAGCCCGCCGAGCATCAGTATCGCGGCGCTCGACGGCTCCGGCACGTACCATGTCAGCCCGTACTGCTCGCCATTGCCGGTATCCGCCACCGGCAGCCGAACTACCTGCAGCGCATAATCACCCGGCTCGGTGATGGAGAATTTGATATGCTCCACGTTGTCCACGTTGCTGACCGATTCGACCACCGTCCCGGCCCCCGGTCCAAGTCGAACGAGGCGAAGATCGAGATTATCCAGGTTCAGGTGTGCGCCGCCGTCACCGGCAAGAAAGGCGTCACTCGCATCAATCTGGCCGAAGGGAGAATTGTCCGTTCGCGTCACATGCCGGAACCACGTCAGCGTTGCCGACAGTATCTCACCCACCGCGAGCGGCCGTTCAAACGCATAGGTGACGAGACTCGACGTGCCGGTTCCCGTGATATTGCCGCGATCGAGACCCGCGATCGGCACCGCGTTGCCCGGCGTGTGCCGGCCCGAAAGATAAATACGCGACAATCGCTCGCCGTCGATTTGCCCCGCGCCGGAATTCGTGTCCAACGGCCGCGTCACCTGCTGAACGCCGCCGTTCAGCGACATTGCGCCCGGCTCCCACGGGTTGCCGAGTTTATTAAGGACGGGCAACGCCGACGTCATGATCGCCGACTTGACCACCAGCGGGCTTCCATAAATGAGCGAGGCCGCGCCACGGGTATTCGCGTACTCAAGCGTTTGGGTCATCATGCCGGCGACTTGAGGGGTCGCCATGCTGCATCCGCTCCGAAAGCCAAAATCCGCACTTGCCCCTTCCCAGTTGTTTTTCAACGACAGGATATTGGTCCCCGGCGCGGCAATGTCGGGCTTGGAGCGCAGGTCGACGGTAGGCCCCATGGAAGCATCGAAGTGGACGCGCGAGTAATCGAAGGTCGTGTGTGCCACAGACATGGCATTGTATGAATACGCCGGCGAGCGCACGCCCGTCGCGCCGCCTTCGGCCTGACTGATATTGCCGGCGCACACCGCCGCGCTGATCCCGCGGTTGTACGCCGCCCAGTCGATGATTCCTTCGAGCGACGTGTAATCGCCCCCGGCCGCGAACCGGTTCAGGCTCAGGTTCATCACGTTCGCCCCCTGGTCGATGGCCCACCCTGCGCCGTTGATGACTTGCTCCGTGCTGCCAAACGCGGCATTCTGGTTCAGCACCCGCGCGTTGATGTAACGCGCGTCAGGCGCCCAGCCGCGATTGCTCACGTGCGAGCTGAGGGCAATTCCGCCGACATGCGTGCCGTGCCCGTGTACGTCGTCGCCCGTGTTCCCTGCTGGTCCGCCCCCGGCAACCCAGTTCATCTGCGCCACGAGCCGCGGATTTCCCTGGCTGTCGATGCCCGCCAGCCCCGGGTGCAGCACGTCCATACCGCTGTCGATGATCGCCAGCCGAATGCCGGTTCCGTCTCCCAGCAGGTCGCGTGAGATATTTCCGTTCACCGCCGGGACGCTGTTCGGAATCGCCAGCGCCGTCTGCAATGAGATCGACCCCACTGCAATGACGATCAAGACCGCGCCCGTCCGCATGCGCGTGAACGTCAAATAGGAGATATCTGACATGAGCTTCCGTCCGCCTCGATGGTCGCCGTACTGCGGCCCCCGACAGGATTGTATCCTCCCGCACCCGCCTTGCGGAACAGTTTTGCTATCGGACTTCACTGATATTGTGCCCGCATTGATCACTGATATCGAAGAGTCACCAAATCCCAGCCGTGCCGTTAACATCGCAGCCGATGGAAATCCGCAGCCGAATCGAGAAGCAGATCGTCGTCGCCATCCTGATGATTGCGGCCGCGCTGCGCCTGCCGGGCTTGGACCGCGCGCCTCCCGGCCTGCATCACGACGAGGCCCAGCGCGGCGTCGACGCATGGCACCTTCTCAGCACCGGCGCCGACCGGCATGGCGATCCCTGGCCCTTTTTCCTCGAATGCTTCGGCCCAGGCGACTATACCGCGGCCCTCTCTACCTATGTGATGATTCCGTTCGTCGCCGCTCTGGGACGCACCCCGCTGGCCATGAGGCTTCCCAACGCCCTGCTCGGTGTTGCGACGGTGCTGTTGCTCTATGGCTGGTTGCGACGGCAATGCGGGACGCGCACCGCGTTGCTCGCCGCGGCCATTCTTGCGACCGATCCGTGGCACGTCGGTCTCAACCGCACCGCACATGAATCGGGCTACGCGCCGTTTTTCCTCGCTGCCGCGATGCTCGCCCTACACCGCGCCGGTTTGTTGCCGGGACCGAGTTCCGCCCAAGCTGCGTCGAACGAAGCCAGGCCGAGAGAAGATGCGGCCCCCGAATCGACGACGCTCGCAGCCGCATCCGACCCTCACGAAGTTGCATGGTCGCTTCTCGGCGGGCTGATGCTCGGACTGCACATGTGGGTCTATCCGGCCACCCGGCTGTTCACGCCGCTCTTCGTCATCGCCGCACTTGCGGTCTATGGCAGACGGTATGTTCGTGCCGCTAAGCTGGCATCTGGAACGCGAGTGATCCTTGGCGTGGCGGCCGGTCTCGTTATCGCCGCCGCGCCGCTCTGGCTGACCGCCATGAGTCACCCGGAAAAACTCGCGGCCCGCGCTCGCGCGACGATGCACATCCACACCGGCGGCACTCTCGCGAACCTGCTGGCCGAGCTGCCCCTCAATTGGGCGCGCAATCTGGACCCACGTTTTCTGTTTCTCCAGGCAGACGATATGTCGCGAACGCTGCTGCCGGGAATCGGCCAGCATCTTCCCGTGCTGTCCCCGTTCTGGGTGTCCGGAATCGTGGTGGTGATTATCCGCGCGCGCCGGGACTCTTTCGCGCGCCTGCTCCTGGCCTGGCTGGTGCTCTACCCGATTCCGGCCGCCATCTGCTTCGACTGGAACCCGCACCCGATGCGCACGGTCGGAGGCATGTTGCTGTTCCCGATCATCGCCGCCATCGGCGGAGCCTGGTTGCTCGAGCGGTTTCAGAGCCGCGACCGTCAGGGAGCAGTGCGCTCGGGGGTATTGGCAACCGTCGCCGTCGCAATGGTAGCGAACCTCGCCTACGTCGCCCGGACCTATCTCATCGAATTTCCCGGCCTTGCCGAACGGGCCTATCAGCGAACGCTTGGCGCCGCGATCCGATTCGCCGCGAACGAACTGGAGCTCGACGCCCGCTTTTGCGTGACCAACGCATCCTCACAGGCCTACATCTTCGCAATGGCTTACGAGCCCGTCGACCGCGGCGGCCTGCGTCCGCTCGAATACCGCTTCGTGACGAGCGGCCCGTTTCTGTTCCATCAAGTCGTCGCCTGGAACCGGTGGGTGTTCCTGCCGTCGGAAACAAAGGATCATCCCGACACGGTCGCGGCCTTCGCAACGGCGGTCGAAGAACTGAAGACGGCCGGCGGCGGCCCAATCTATGCCATCGTCTTCGCCTGCGAGTCAATCGGTGGCGAAACCGTGGCACGCTTCGAGAGCCTGGATGGCCCGGACCCAACGCGCGACTGCGAGATTCGGCGGTTCGAATGGACAGTTGCGGCCGGAGCAACCAGTGGTAGGCTCGGACCGCCCACCCGACTCGCAGGTTTGAAATTACATTAAGCGCGAAGGCGCGCTGATTAAACCCTTTGCGCCGCTGAGCCTTGGTGCCTTTGTGCCTTGGCCCCCGCGAATGCCTGCTCCAAATCTGAAACCAGATCATCCGCATCCTCGATTCCCACGCTAAGACGCAACAGCCCGCCGGTGACCCCGCGAGCCTCGCGGTCGGCGGCGGGAATACTGGCGTGGGTCATCGTGGCCGGATGGCCGATGAGACTCTCCACGCCGCCCAGGCTCTCCGCGAGCGAAAACAGCTTCGTCCTGCCGGCGATCTTGCGGGCCTCGGCCTCGCCGCCCTTGATGACGAAAGAGACCATGCCGCCGAAGCCGCGCATCTGCCGCCGGGCCAGGGCGTGCTGCGGATGCGTTTCCAGGCCCGGATAGACCACTTTCTCGATGGCGGAGTGGCCCGCCAGAAACTCCGCCACGCGCATGGCGTTGGCGCAATGCGCTTCCATGCGGATTGCCAGCGTCTTGACACCCCGCATCACCAGCCACGAGTCGAAGGCCCCCGGCACGCCGCCCACCGCGTTCTGATGATACTTCAGCGTCGCGTAAGTCTTCTCGTCGTTCAGCACCAGTGCCCCGCCGACGACATCCGAATGCCCGCCGACGTACTTCGTCGTGCTGTGCAGCACGATGTCCGCCCCCAGCTCGATCGGCTGCTGGAGGTACGGGCTGGCAAACGTGTTATCCACGACCACCGTCGCCCGACTCTGCCGCGCGATTTCCGCCACGCCCGCGATGTCCACCAGATTGAGCAGCGGGTTCGTCGGCGTCTCGATCCAGACCATTTTCGTGCTTGGCCGCATCGCCTTCCGCACGTTGTCCAGATTCGTCATGTCGATCCATGAGAACTGCAGGCCGTATCGCTTGAGCACCAGCTCGAACAGGCGATAGGTCCCTCCATAGACGTCGTCGGCGCAGACCACATGATCCCCCGGATTCAGCAGCTTCATCACGCAGTCGGCCGCCGCGGTCCCGCAGGCGAACGCGAGGCCGTAATCGCCGCCTTCAAGCGAGGCCAGACAGGTTTCAAGCGCCGCCCGCGTCGGGTTGCCCGTGCGCGAGTACTCGAAGCCTTTGTGCTGCCCGATCCCCTCCTGCGTGTAAGTGGAGGTCTGATAGATCGGCACGATGGTCGCGCCGGTCGTGGGGTCGGCTTCCTGTCCGGCGTGAATGGCGCGCGTGGCGAATTTCATTGTGATCTCCCTGAGAAGCAGTGTGCAGGTCATTGTAACGCAAGTGAAGCACCTCGCGAACGACGTTGCAGGGCATGATTCCACCGGCTTTTTGACGAAAGGTGCTTTCGCCCTAGAATCGCGCTACACGCGGCGCGCTGTCGCCGCCCTAAACCCACATCTCCAAGAGGGTGCCGCATGGTTGTAGGCGAACTAACCCAGGAAGTGGACCTCGTCGTCATCGGCGGCGGGCCGGGCGGCTACGTCGCAGCGCTGGCCGCAGCCGACAACGGCATCGCCACCGCCCTCATCGAAGAGGCGAAAATCCCCGGCGGCGTCTGTCTTCGCGAAGGCTGCATTCCCAGCAAGGCCCTCCTGCACGTCGCCAAAGTCGTGGAAGAGGCGAAACACGCCGAGGCCTTTGGCGTCACCTTCGAGCAGAAAAATCTCGACATCGAAAAACTGCGCAACTGGAAGAACGGCGTCATCCGCAAACTCGGCGGCGGCGTCCAATCGCTCATCAAGGCGCGAAAAATCGAGTACTTCAACGGCCGCGCCACGTTCGAGGGATCGAACATCATTCGCATCGAGGGGACGGACAATACGCGGATCAAATTCCGCAACGCCCTCGTCGCCACCGGCGCCGCGGCAAAATATCTGCCCGAATCACTTC
>Ga0190265_10000632_pt1 | contig 24271 bp, 17 predicted proteins | sample Popmic124T_FD_133135 | JGI IMG/M metagenome (GOLD analysis project Ga0190265, IMG submission 133135) | Populus adjacent soil microbial communities from riparian zone of Indian Creek, Utah, USA - 124 T | ecosystem: Environmental > Terrestrial > Soil > Riparian zone | place: USA: Utah | collected...
GAAGGGCAAGCTTCCCTTTCCGGCGATCAACGTCAACGACTCCGTGACCAAGTCGAAGTTCGACAATCTCTACGGCTGCAAGGAATCGCTGGTCGACGCCATCCGCCGCGCGACCGACGTCATGCTGGCCGGCAAGGTCGCCTGCGTCGCCGGCTTCGGCGACGTCGGCAAGGGCAGCGCCCAGTCGCTTCGCAACGGCGGCGCCCGGGTCCTCGTCACCGAGGTCGATCCGATCTGCGCGCTTCAGGCGGCGATGGAGGGCTTCGAGGTCGTCACCATGGAGGAGGCGGTCACCCGCGCCGACATCTTCGTCACCGCCACCGGCAATATGGACGTGATCACATTGGATCACATGCGGGCGATGAAGAACATGGCGATCGTCTGCAACATCGGCCATTTCGACAGCGAGATCCAGATCGGGAGCTTGCAGAACATGAAGTGGACCGAGATCAAGCCGCAGGTCGACGAGGTCCAGTTTCCGGACGGCAAGAAGATCATCGTGCTCAGCAAGGGCCGCCTCGTCAATCTGGGCAACGCAACCGGCCATCCGAGCTTCGTGATGAGCGCCAGCTTCACCAATCAGGTGCTGGCCCAGATCGATCTTTGGACCGGCGGCGACAAATATGACAACCAGGTCTACGTCCTGCCCAAGCATCTCGACGAGAAGGTCGCCGCGCTCCATCTCGGCAAGCTCGGCGTCAAGCTGACCACGCTGAGCCAGAAGCAGTCCGACTATCTCGGCGTTCCGGTCGAAGGGCCGTTCAAGCCCGACCATTACCGCTACTGATCAGGTCGGGAGATCGAAAGGGGGGCGTCCGCCGCGCGGACGTCCCTTTTTGCGTCAGCCCGCGTCCGCAGCGGATCCCAGGACCTCCCGGAGCGGCCCCAGCCATTCGGCATAGACCTTCCAGCTGTCCACGCCCTCGCGATTGAGCGGCCGGCGCACCTGCTCGCTGCTCGGCGTCCGCACGACTCGGTCGAGCTTGTGGAATTCGAGCAGGGAAGGGCTCCAGGGAAGACCGAGATAGCCGAGCACGGCGCGCAGCTCGGCTTCCGCATTCTCGATCAGCCGTTCGTAGCGGAGATGATGGATCATCCCGGGCGCGGCCTTGTCCAGATGCGCCATCAGCCGCAGATAATCGACATAGCATTGGCCGATGTCGCGGAGCGCGAACGAGGAGGCATGGGCGCTCGAGAAGGACTGGGTGAAGTTCGAGAAGCAGCAGTCCATCGCGGAGCGGCGGATGTCGATGAAGCGCGCCTGGGGCAGGATTTTGCGGATGAAGAGAATGTTGCTCCAATTGTGCGGCAGCTTGTCGATGAAATAGGGCCGGTCCGTCTTCCGGTGCAGCGCCGCGCGGCGAAGATAGTCGCGGCCCAAAGCGGCGGCCTGCTCGCCGCTGAGGGCGCCGACCGCCTTGGGAACGGTGACCCGGCCGCGCCGGGTCGCCATTTCCATCATCGAGCGAAGGATCGCGGGGACGTAGGGCAATTCGCCCACCGGCTCGATGCTCGGATGGCTGCCGAGCATCTGCTCGAGGAGGGTCGATCCCGATCGGGGAAGACAGACGATGAAGACGGGGATGCCGTCGCCGACGGCCTCGCCGCCTGAGTCGAGCGCGGCAAGGAACGCGCCGTCCACGCAGCGCTCGATCTCGCCGATCTCGGCCGTCAGCTCCCGCGAATCGTAGCGCAGGCTCTCGGCGCGCTGACGGTTGCCTTCGTCATAATGGGCGAAGGCCTCCTCATAATGTCCATGATCGTGAAGCGCCCGGGCCATGGCGAAATGCAGCGGAGCGCTGTTGCGCTCGTCGATCGCGATCGCGATCGCCCTGCGCATCTCCTCGATATCCTGATCGGTAAGGACTTGCTGCTTGATGCTTGCGAGACCCCACCAGGCTTCCCCGCTTTCGAAGTCGGCGGCGATCGCGTTGCGATAGGCCTGGATGGCTTCGGCGACACGGCCGTCGGCGCGCAAAGCGTGCCCGTAGCTGATCCAGTGATGCGGGCGATCGCCATGGGATCGCACGAGACGCTCCTGAATGGCGACGGCTTCCTCGTGCCGGCCCAATTTGTCGAGGATTATGGCGCGGATGGCCGGCAGCGTCGGGTCCTCGCTCTCCTGCTCCAGCGCTTCGAACATCGCGCCGGCTTCGTCGAGCCGTTCCTGCTGATTCAGGATCGACGCCAGGTTCCGCCGCAGCTCGAAGTCGCTTGCGCCGCGTGAGATCGCGCGGCGCAGGAAATGCTCCGCCTGGCCGAGCGCGCCCAGCTTCATCGCGATCATGCCGAGCTGGGCGAGGCCGCGCGGCTCCTCCGGATGCTGGCGAAGATGGGCGATCACGAGCTGCGCGGCTTGCTCAAGCCTGCCGTCGGCCGTGGCGCGGTCGGCGTCGCCCAGCAGCGGATAGGCTCTTATGGTGGAACGCACATCGGTCATGGTGCTGGCCTGCTTCCCGGACTTCACTGATAGCCAAGCAAGGCGCGCAGGCCGGGCGCGTGATAATCGACCAGCGCGCGATGGCGCGGGCCGAGCGTGTCGGGCAAGTCCTTGGCGATCCCGGTCAAATTCTCGCGCGCGGTGCCGCTCTGGCCCGGATTCGAACCGATCTTCACGCGCTCGCGCCAATCGTCCGGCCGCTCGATTCCGCTCGCTTCGAGCAGCGCAGCGAAAAAATCCTCGGAGCGGCTGTCCTCGAGGTCGCGCAGATGAAGGACCAGCTCCTCGAACCTGACGACATGGACCCGCGCGCCCAGCCAGGCGGCGGCGTTCAGCTCGTAGATTTCGTGAAGCGAGGGCGCCTTTGCCGGAATGCCGAAGATCATCATCGTCAGCAGCTCGTCGGTGGCCAGCGCGCCGGATTTCAGATGATCCATATTGCCCAGAAACTGTTCCGACAGGAAGAACCGCGCGCGCGCAATGACCCAGTCATAGGGGTCGCGGTAGAGCAGGATTCGGCGGGCGGGCGCCGTCTCGATGACGGACGCGTCGGCCAGGAACAAATGACCCCAGCTCAGCTTCGGACTGGCCGGATCGAAGGCGGCCAGATGCTGCTGCAAATTGGCCCATTGGATGAAGTCGCGCTGATATTGCTGCTCGGCCGGCACGAACATGCGCAGGATATTGCGCAGGAGATGGCTGCCGCTCTTCGGAACGCTGTTGAGGAATATTGGCTGGCGAAGCGGCGCTTGTCGGAAGCGCCTATTCTCCTCATCCAGCGTATCGGGTTTGACCCGGACACTCGGCATCGCGGCGACCTCACTCTGTGCTACCGCCCTGAATAGCGAATGGGCGGCATGTTGCCATGCCGCCCAGCTTTCGCGTTCGTCCCTTCGATCAGAACCTGCGCGAGACGTGAATGAAGGCCCGTCGGCCGACGAAGGAATATTGCGATGCGGCGATCACGGGGCCGATCATCGAAATCTGGGAGCCGTTGAGCACCGACACGCGCGGCGGACGCGTGTCGAAGATGTTGTTCACGCCCAGCGTGATCTCGAAGTGCTCGCCGATTTCCTGCGTCATGGAAACATTATGATAGAAGATCGCAGGCGCCGTCAGATCGGGGCAGTAGGTTCCCCGGATCGTTGAAACGATGCACGGATCGCCGCCATTGTCGTCGAGGAAGTCCTGCTGGTCGGACGTCCCGCCGATCACGTGGAGGCCGTAGAAGAGGGTCAGGCCGCCCCGGTTTTCCCAACTGAGCCGGAAGTCGCCCACCCATTGCGGCGATCCGGATTCGCCATTGTCCGACGTGACCGGCGAGGTCGGCAGCAGCTGGAAGTCGTCGACCCTCTGCCAGGTCATGTCCGCCGAGAAGTTCACTCTCCCGTGCCTGCCCAAATCGTGACGGACGTTGACCGCCAGGTCGACGCCGCTGTTGCGCTGGCTCGCGATGTTCACGAACTTGTCGAATACCTGGTTGACGTTGTTCGGCGCCGCGGGCTGGCCGCGCGTGAACAGGGCGCAGAGCGGATCGGTCGGGAAGTCCGCCGAATCGTAGCAACCGAACAGGATGTTGGCCGCGCCCAGCTGTGAGATTTCGCCGTTCACCTCGATGTCGAAATAATCGACAGCCACGCTGATCCGCGTATTCGGAAGGAAACCCAGTCGCGGCGTCAGGATGGCGCCGACCACCAGTGCGGTGGACGTTTCGGCCTCGAGGACGCCAATGCCGCCTTGCGCCACCGCGGTCGCGCTGACTCCCGCGCCGGAATGATTTCCCGGGACCCCGTCGGCGGCGCAATTGTCGGCGATCCGCTGGGTGACGATGCCGAGGGCCAGATTGTTGGCCCACTGGACGCACGGGTCGATGGCGCGCTGCGAGGGGAAGCTGGTTTCGTCGGAGAGGAACTGCTCGAACAAAGCCGGCGCGCGGAACGACGTGCCGTAGCTGCCACGGAAGCGAAGGAAGTCGGTGACCGCCCAGTTCGCGCCGACCTTGTACGTCCAATTGCCGTTATCCTGGTCCTGCACACCATCGGCCCGGGTCGCCGTGACGTTCGTCAGGCGCGCGGCGGCCGTGAGGCTGAACTCCTGGATGAACGGGAGGTCCGCGAGAACCGGGAGACGGATCTCGCCGAACGCCTCGGTCGTCACGCTGTCGCCCGCGGTGATGCCGGAGGTCGAAGCGCCCCAGGCGTTGCCGGCGCGGGTGATGTCGCCCGGTACGTCGTTGATCTCGTCGCGGCGCGCGGTGACGCCCAAAGCCAGTCCGATCGGGCCGCCGGGAAGCCTGAACAGCTCGCCAGTGACCGTGGCTTCGCCGCTGAGCTGCGTATAGACCGTTTTGCCCTCTTCCCAGTCGAACAGGAAGGCCACTTGCGGCGCCGTCAGCTCGCCGCGCAGGAAATAGGGATCGGCCCACGGAATGTCGATGCACTGCCTGCCCGAAATGGGCGTGACGGTGCCGACGCAGGACGCCGTCTGGAAATAGCCGGTGTCGTAGGCGTCCTGCAGGATCTGTTCGCTGCGATAGCGCCCGATGCTCCGGCTGTACTGGCCGTGGGCCTGCCACCGCCACTGTCCGCCAAGGCTGCCTCTGGCGCCGGCGACGCCGCGATAATAATCGACCGACTGGCTGTTGTCGGCATGGTTGGTGATGGGAGTCGGGCTGATGAAATTGATGCCCTGCCAGCCACCGCCCCAGAAATTATAGGCGTTGCCGGCGCCGGTGCTGTAGAGGTCGCCGGTGTAGCCGAAGTTCCAGAACTGGCGCCATCCGTTCTGATAGGTCTCGCGCCGGTTGAACAGGAACTCGCCGAACAGCTCGATCGCGTCCGAGATCTCGTAGGCGCCCGCCGCGTAGATGGTGTAGAGGTCGGTTTCCGGAATGATCGTCTGCTCTTCGACGAACGGATGATAGGCATTTTGTACGGCCAGCGCCGCCGTGCTGTAGCCGGTCGGGAAAAAGCCCGCCGGGGCGCCGAAGTCGCCTGGATAGGCGGGCGTCCCGTAAGCGGGAATGCCGAGCGTCTCGCCCGGATATTGGAATTGGACGAGGACGGTCTCAAAGTTGGGCGACGTGTTCTGGCCCGTATTCGGTCCGCCGGGCCCGTCGAGCTGCAAATTGTCGATCAAATTGTAGGTCCAGACATGGCCCCAGCGCAGGTCCTCGCACTTGTACTGGCCGGTCCGGGGATCGATCAGATCGGCGCGGCTGCCGTCCGGCCGGAACGTATAGGCCTCGGGGCAGGCCAAATAGCCGCGGTCGCCGCGGCGGAGCTCGTTCGTATGGGAATAGTCGGCGGCGACGATGATGTGGCCGCGGTCGAACGTCGCGCCCCAGACCGCGCTTATGCGATATTGCTCGCCGCCGGAATCCAGGGGGACGGAGCTGTTCGCGGTCACTTCGAAACCGTCAAAGTCGCTCCTGGTGAGGATGTTGACGACGCCCGCAATGGCGTCCGATCCGTAGACCGAAGAGGCGCCGGTCTTCAGGATCTGGACATTCGAGGTGATCGACAGCGGCAGCACGTTCAGGTCGAAGGAAGAAACCGCGCCGCGCGTGCCCGCCGGACCGGCGCGGCGCCCGTTCAGGAGCACCAGGGTCCGGTTGGCGCCAAGGCCGCGCAGATCGATCGTCTGGGCGCCCGGGCCGCCGGCGGTCACGAAGTTGGACGAAATGGCCGAAGTGATCTGGGTCGAGCCCGCCGCGACCGGCGAACTTTGCAGCATCGAGGCGGTGTCGAACTTGCCCTCGCGAGTCGCAACCTGGGGGCTGATGACCGAGACCGGGTCGGGGCTGTTGAACGGCGTAACCGTCTGAAGGCGGCTGCCGGTGACGACGATGGATTCGTCCTCCTGCTCCTCCGCTGCCGGCGTAGCGGCCGGATCCTGCGCTGCCGGCGCCGCTTCGTCGGCGGGGATGGTCTGCGCGAAAGCGGGCGACGAAGCCGACATGGCGAGGCCCAGCAATGCGACCGGAACCAGAGCGCTGGAGTCCAGCAACCGAAATCTTTTCATGACACCCCCTAGCGGTGAACTGGGTCGGAACTCGATGAGCCACAGTAGAAAGGCGGGACGGGCAGATCAACTTGCATCCTGCTGCTGGAACCAATGGGTTACCCACTGTAGCAATTGCGCAACATCGCGGCGCCCCGCGCGGCGGCCGGCACTCCGGACTCAATGGCTTTCGCAACGGGGTCATGCCGTTTAGACACGCCCCGTAATGGCCGCCGCTCCCACCGCCGCGATCCTCGTCGCCCTCGTGGCCGGCTTCTGGCTGGCCCTCGCTTCGTGGGCGACGATCCGCGGCCGGCGAGTCGCCGCCGAGGCGCGGAACGTCCTCGACGACAACATCCGCTTCTCGGCCCTCCTCCGAGCCGGGCCGGCGCTGCCCCTGGTCGTGGCCGCCGACGGGACCCTCGGGGGCTCGGGCAGCCTGGCCGGCGCGCTCGGCGTGGAGGCGCTGCCGCCGCGCTGGATCGGGCTGTTCGGCGAGGATGCGCCGTTCGCGCCGGCCGAGGCGGCGGAACTCGGCCGGCGAGTCGCCGACGCCGCCGCGGGCGGGAGCTTTTCGGTCACGGTCAGGCCGGCAGGGTCGTCGCGCATCCTGCGCGTGGACGGCGGGCCGGCGCCGGCGGGCTTCGCCGATCGCTCGGCCCTGCTCTGGTTCATCGACGTGACCGAGGCGGAGGAAGCGGCGGCGGCCCTCGCCGCGCGGCTCGAGCGCCGGTCGGCCGCGCTCGAGGCGCTCTCGGCGCTGATCGAGGCCGCGCCCTTCCCGATGTGGCATCGCGGCCCCGACCTCAAGCTCGCCATGGTCAACACCGCCTATGTCGCCGCGGTCGAGGCGGAGGACGCGGCGGCGGTGGTCAGCCGCGGCGTCGAGCTGGTCGACGAGGGCGACGGCCAGGGTCCGCTCGGCGAAGCGGCGGCGGTTCGCGACCGGCAGGAGGCCTCCTACCGCACCGTCCCCGCAACCGTTTCGGGCGAGCGGCGGATGATGCAGGTGGTCGAGGTGCCGCTCGGGCCGAACGGCGTCGCCGGCTATGCGATCGACGTCGAGGATCAGGAGCAGGCGCGCGGCGATTTGAACCGTTTCGTCCGCGCCCAGCGCGACATGCTCGACCGGCTGTCGGCGGGCGTTGCGCAGTTCGGGCGGGACCGCGGGCTGATCTTCTTCAACCAGCCGTTCGCGAGGCTGTTCTCGCTGCCGGCGGCCTTCCTTGCGGACCGTCCCGAGTTCGACCGCGTGATCGACGCGATGCGCGAGGCTGGAAACCTGCCCGAAGTGCGCGATTTTCCGGACTGGAAGGAGGAGCACCGGCGCTGGTTCACAAGCGGCCTCGCCGCCGAGGAGGAGGATTGGCTGCTGCCCAGCGGCAAGCATCTGCGCGTCGTCGCCCAGCCGCTTCCGGACGGCGGGCTGCTCACCATCTTCGAGGACAGGACCGAGCAGATCCAGCTCGCTTCGGCCCGCGACACTTTGCTCAGGGTGCGCACCGCGACCTTCGACAATCTGTTCGAGGCGGTCGGCGTGTTCGCCTCGGACGGCCGCCTCAACCTTTGGAACAACCGGTTCAAGGAATTGTGGGGGCTCGACGAAGAGCAGCTCGCCGCCCATCCCCGGGTCGACGCTCTGACGCCGCTGCTGGCCGCGAAGCTCAAGCGGGCCAGCCATGCCGGGCTGATGCGCGAGCTGGTGCGAAGCGCCACGGTCGAGCGCAAGCAAAGGTCGGGCCGGGTGTCGCTGCTCGACGGCCGCGAGTTCGAGTTCGCCGCAGTGCCGCTGCCGGACGGGAACGCGCTCTTCACCATGCTCGACATTTCCGACAGCCGGAAGGTCGAGGCGGCGCTCAGGGACCGCAACGAGGCGCTCGAGGAGGCGGACCGGCTGAAGACCGCCTTCGTCTCCAACATGAGCTACGAATTGCGAACGCCACTGACCTCGATCGCCGGCTTCGCCGAGATGCTCGCCGAGGGCTATGGCGGCGAGCTGCCGCCGACCGCGGTCGAATATGTCGCCGCCGTGCTCGACAGCGTCGCCCGGCTCGGCGTTCTGATCGACAATGTCCTCGATCTCACCCAGAGCGACACGGGCAGCCTGTTGCTCGCCGAGGACGAGGTCGATCTCGCCTCGCTGTGCGCGGAGGAAGCGGCGAAAGCGGGCGAGCTTGCCGGGCGGGCGCAGATCACGCTTGCGCCTGAGATCGAACCAAGCGTCGGCATCGTCACCGGCGATCCGCGCCGGCTCGGCCAGGCGCTCGGCAACGTTCTCAAGAACGCGATCAGCTACACCGAAAAGGGCGGCCGAGTCCTGCTGCGCGCCGAAGGCGATCGCGAGGAGGCGCGGATCATCGTCTCCGACAATGGCCGCGGAATCGCGCCGCTCGACCGCTCCCGCGTGTTCGACCGCTTCAGCCGGACCGCCGAGGCGCGCACCGGCGAGGAAGCGGCGATCGGCCTCGGCCTGCCGCTCGCCAAGCAGTTCGTCGAGGCCCATGGCGGCACGATCGCTCTCGAATCGGCGCTCGGCGAAGGAACGACGGTGACCATCCGGCTGCCGCGCACCGCCGAGCAGCGCGCCGAATGGCCGATCGGCCAGGCCGCCAGCTAAGGCGATGGCGATCCGGCTCGCCGATGCCGACTCGACCGAGGCGTTCGGGCGGGCGCTGGCGCCGCTGCTGCGCGCGGGGGACGTTGTCGCCCTGTTCGGAGCGCTCGGGGCGGGCAAGACGACTTTGAGCCGAGGCGTCCTTCGCGGGCTCGGCCATTGCGGTGACGTCGCCAGCCCGACCTTTGCGATCGTCCAGACCTATGCGCCGCCCGACACTCGGCTACCGCTCTGGCATGTCGATCTCTACCGGATCGAGCACGAATCGGAGCTCGAGGAGCTCGGCCTCGGCGAGGCGCGCGCGCATGGCGCACTTCTGATCGAGTGGCCCGAACGGCTGCCCGCTTTGTGGCCCGAGGCGCTCCGACTGACGCTCGAAGTCGAAGCGGATGGGGGGCGCGCCTTGACAGCCCACGTGCCGCCCGCTTGGGCAGCGCGATGGCCGCCGACATGATTCCACCCGCTCATGCGCCCGATTTTCTCGCCGCGCATGGCTGGGGGGGGTGCGAGATCAGGCCGCTTGCCGGCGATGCCAGCTTCCGCCGCTATTTCCGCCTGGTCGGCGAGGGCGCGCGTGCCGTGCTGATGGACGCGCCGCCTCCGCACGAGGATCCCGGCCCCTTTGTGGCGATCGCCGAATGGCTCCTCGGCGCCGGCCTCTCGGCGCCGGCCGTTCTGGCCCGCGATCTCGACCGCGGCCTCCTTCTGCTCGACGATTTCGGCGACGCCCGGCTGCGCGAGACGCTCGACGCCGATCCGCTCCGGGAAGCCGAGCTTTACGGGCTCGCGGTCGATGTCCTGATCCATCTCCACGCGCGGCCGCCAATGCCGGGCCTCAGGACCCACGGGCTCGACCAGTGGCTCGAGGAGCTTCGCCTGTTCACCTCATGGTATTGCCCGGCGCTCGGCCTGGATGTGGACGTCGAAGCCTATGACTCCGCCTGGCGGGCCGTGCTCGCGCCCGTCGCTGGGGACGGCGCGGCGCCGGTCACCGTGCTTCGCGACTATCATGCCGAGAACATCATGCTGGTCGCGGGCCGAACCGGCGTTCGCCATTTCGGGCTGCTCGATTTCCAGGACGCGGTCGTCGGCCACCCCGCTTACGACCTCGCGTCGGTCCTCGAGGACGCGCGCCGCGACGTCGATCCGGGGATCGAGCGGGCGATGCTCGAACGCTATATGAGAGAAACGGGGCAAGCTACGGATTTCGAAGCCGCTTATTGGGCGCTCGCTGCCCAGCGCAACAGCCGGATCCTGGGCGTCTTCACACGCCTGTGGAAGCGCGACGGCAAGGCCCAATATACCGCCTATCAGCCCCGCATGTGGGGCCTGCTCCAGCGCGACCTCGCCTTTCCGGCGCTGGCGCCCGTCCGCGCCTGGTTCGACGAATATGTCCCCGCCGAAAAGCGCTCGGCCGCCTGGGAGCGGGCGCTGTGAGCCGCGGCCGCAAGCCGCTCGCGCTTCGCCCCGATCCCGGCGCGCGCGTGCCGCCGACGGCAATGGTGATGGCCGCCGGGCTCGGCAAAAGGATGCGGCCGCTGACCGCGTCCCGGCCCAAGCCGCTGATCGAGGTCGCCGGCCGCGCGCTCATCGATCATGCGCTCGACAGGCTGAAGGCCGCGGGCGTCGCCAAGGCGGTGGTCAACGTCCATTATCTGCCGGGCGCCTTGGAAGCACATCTCAAGACACGCGTCGAAGGCATTGAAATCACAGTGTCCGATGAGCGCAAGCAATTGCTCGAAACCGGCGGCGGGCTCAAGCATGCGCTGCCGCTGATCGACGCCGATCCTTTCCTCGTCGTCAATTCGGACAATCTGTGGGTGGACGGGCCGGTCGACACGCTTCGGCTTCTGGCGGCGGGCTGGGACGAGGCGCGGATGGACTCGCTGCTGCTGCTCGTCCCGCTCGCCCGCGCCCATTGCCACAAGGGCCGCGGCGACTTCCACATGAGCGCGGCGGGCGCGCTGAGGCGCCGCAAGCCCAACGGAGTCGCGCCCTTCGTCTATACCGGCGTCCAGATCGTCTCGAAGCGCCTGTTCGAGGGCGCGCTGCCCGACGGGCCCTTTTCGACCAACCTGTTGTGGGACCGGGCGATCGCCGCCGGCCGCTGCTTCGGGGTCGTCCACCAGGGCCTGTGGTTCGACATCGGCCGCCCGGAGAATATCGCCCGCACCGAAGCGATGCTGGGCGAGGCCTGACTCCGGAAGGAATGGAAAGGCCTTCGACAGGCTCAGGCCGAACGGAAGCTGGTCAAGCCGTTCGGGCTGAGCCTGTCGAAGCCCCTTCCTTCCTGCTAGTCTGAGCCGGTGACTCCGTCCGTCTTCACCATCCCCCCGCACCGCGCCTTCGCCGACGCGCTTGCGGCCGGGCTGATCGAGCGCTTCGGGCGGGAGAAGACCGGGCTCGCTCAGGGCACGTTGCTGATCCCCAACAACCGCGCCGCCCGAGCGATCCAGGACGCCTTCGTCCGCCGCTCGGGCGGGGGCTTGCTGTTGCCCCGGCTGGTCCCGGTCGGCGATCCCGAACTGGACGAGCGGATCGGCGGCATGCTCGAGCCGCTCGGCGACGGCGAGGCGCCGGTCCCGCCGGCGATCGAGCCTGCGCGGCGGCTGATGCTGCTCGCCCGGCTCGTTCAGATGCATCACGGCGCCGACGCGGCCGAGGCGCTTCGGCTGGCCGGGGATCTCGCCCGGACGCTCGATCAACTCCTGATCGAGGAGGTCGATCCTCAGCGGCTCGCACGTTTCGCCGAGGAGGCGCCGGAGCTTTCGGGCCATTGGCAGAAATCGCTCGACCAGCTCCGGCTGATCCTCTCCGACTGGCCCGACGCGCTCAGGGACCGGGGCCGGATCGACCTCGCCGACCGGCGCAACCGGCTGCTCGGCGCGGTTGCCCGGCGCTGGCGGGAGAGGCCGCCGGCGGGCTTCGTCTGCGCCGCCGGAATCACCACCGCGGCGCCCGCCGTCGCCCGATTGCTCGGAGTCGTGGCGCGCCTGCCGGGCGGAATGGTCGTCCTGCCGGCGCTCGATCTCGCCATGGCGGAGGAAGAGTGGGAGGCGCTCGGGCCGCACGAGGCCGATCCGGCGACCGGCGCCCGGCGCCGCGCGATCGAAACCCATCCGCAATTCCACCTCAAGCTTTTGCTCGACCGGATGAGCGTCGGCCGCGGCGAGGTCGCGCTCTGGCGCCGGGGCGGAGGCCGCGACGCACCGGCCGCGCGCAGCCGCGCCATCGCTCACGCCATGGCGGCGCCCCAATTCACCGAGAAGTGGCAGGGCCTCGCGCCCGCCGAGCGCCGCCTCACCGGCGTGCGCGCCCTCGAGCTCGCCGATCCGGCGCAGGAGGCGCAGGCGATCGCGATCGCGCTTCGCGAGGCGCTCGAGGAGCCGGGCCGGACCGCGGCGCTGATCACGCCCGACCGCGCGCTTGCAAGGCGAGTCGCGGCTCACCTGAAGCGCTGGGCGATCGAGGCCGACGACAGCGCCGGGCGGCCGCTCTCGCGCACTCCGCCCGGCACCTTGCTTCTGGCGGCGGCGTCAGCGGCGGCCGAGCGGTTCGCGCCGGTCTCTTTGCTGGCTCTGCTCAAGCATCCGCTGGTTATGGCGAAGGGCGACAGGCTGGGCTGGCTGGACGGCGCCCGCTTGCTCGACCGGGCCCTGCGCGGCCCCCGGCCGGCGGCGGGGCTTGACGGGCTCACCGCCTGGCTCGCTGACCGGAGCGGGCGCGACGCCGCGCTTCGCGAGGCGGCCGCCGCGTGGTGGCATGACGTCACCTTACTGCTGCGTCCACTGGAGGAGGCCGTCGAAAGGCAGGCCGGCCTGGCCGGGCTGCTCGCCGCGCTTCGCGAGACCGTCACCCATCTTGCCGGCGATTCGGCCTGGGCCGGGCCGGCGGGCCGAGCGACGGCCGAGATGCTCGCCGAGTTCGAGGAAGCGGCGGGGGAAGGCCCCGAGCGGATGAAGGCGGCTCATCTTCCCGACCTTCTCGAGCGCCTGATGGCGGCGGCGGCGGTGCGCCCCCCTTACGGTCAACATCCGCGCCTGTTCATCTGGGGCCTGCTCGAGGCGCGGCTTCAGCATGCCGATCTGCTGGTGCTCGGCGGCCTCAACGAAGGAAGCTGGCCGGCCCTGCCGGCGCCCGACCCGTGGCTGGCGCCCCGGCTGCGCTCCGAACTGGGCCTGCCCTCGCTCGAGCGGCGGATCGGCCTCGCCGCCCACGATTTCGCAGCCGCGCTCGGCGCCCGGCAGGTGCTGGTGACCCGCGCGCGGCGCGACGCGCGGGCGCCGGCGATCGCCTCGCGCTTCTGGCTGCGGCTCGAGGCGATGACCGGCGGGCTGACCCGCGCGCCTGCTTTGCGCAAATGGGCGGACGCGATCGACCAGGCGGGCGCGCCGAGCCCGGCGGGCCGCCCGGCCCCCGCGCCCGATCCGGCGCTTCGCCCAAGGACCATTTCGGTGACCGAGGTCGACCGGCTGAAGGCCGACCCTTATGCCTTCTACGCGCGCAAGATGCTGTCGCTGATGGCGCTCGACCCTGTCGACGCCGATCCGACCGCCGCCTGGCGGGGCAGCGCCGTCCACCAGGTGCTCGAAGCCTGGATGAAAGCGGACGATTGCGACCCGGCCAAGCTGCGCGCGCGGGCCGAGGCGCTGCTGGCTTCGCAGGAGGTCCACCCGCTGATGCGGGCCTTGTGGCAGCCGAGGCTCACCGAGGCGATCGACTTCATCGCCGCCCAGGTCGAGACGAACCGCGCCGCCGGCCGCCTTCCGCTCGCCGCCGAGGCGAAGGGCGAATGCGAGGCCGCCGGGGTGACGCTGCGCGGGGTCGCCGACCGAATCGACCGCTGCGCCGACGGCGGCCTGGCGATCGTCGACTACAAGACCGGCAAGCCGCCGTCGTCCGCCTCGGTCGCGGACGGCTTTTCGCTTCAGCTCGGGCTGCTCGGCCTGATCGCGGAGAAAGGCGGCTTCGCCGGGATCGAGGGCTTGCCCGCAATTTTCGAATATTGGTCGCTGGCCAAGAAATCGGGGCGGTTCGGCTCGGTCGACAGCCCGGTGGGCGGCCGCAGCCGGATCGACGCGGCGGATTTCACCGCGCTCGCCGAGCGCAATTTCACCGCAGCGGCGCAAAAGTGGCTGACCGGCGACGAGCCCTTCACCGCCCGGCTTCATCCCGAATATGCGCCTTATGGCGATTACGATCAGCTGATGCGGCTCGACGAATGGTACGGGCGCGAATGAGGCGCGCTCAGGCGAAGGCCGTGTAGATGCCGTAGGCGCTGGTCACGGTCAGCACGATCCCGACCATGATGAGCAAGCCCCGAGCGGGTATTCTCTTCGCGACATATCCGCCGAGCGGCGCGGCTGCCACGCCTCCGATCAGAAGGCCGGCCAGCTCCTTGGTAAAGGCCTCCGCGCCGAGGGTGACCAGGAACGTCGCGGAGATGGTGATCGCGAGGAAAAACTCGGCGGTGTTCACGGTGCCGATGACCTTGCGGGGATGCGCACCCTGGACGAGCAGATTGCTTGTTACAATCGGCCCCCAACCGCCGCCGCCCGCGGCATCGAGAAAGCCGCCGACCAGTCCGAGCGGCTCCACGATCCGGGGCTTCCTCTCTTGGTGCGCGTAGCGAAATCCCCGCCACAGGAGATAGAGGCCGATCGCCGAGAGGTATGCGAGCACGATCGGCCGCGCGTAGCCGATCGGAATTCGGGTGAGAACATAGGCTCCGAGAATCCCCCCGATCATCCCGGGGATCACGATGCGACGGAACAGCTTCCAGTTCACGTTCTTGTGGAGGACGTGGCTGATGCCGGACGCGCCGGTCGTGAATACTTCGACCGCGTGCACGCTGGCGGACGCGACGCGAGGGTGCATGCCGGTAAGCCCGACCAGCAGGGTGCTCGAAATCACCCCGAACGCCATGCCGAGCGCCCCGTCGACCAGTTGCGCCGCGAATCCGACCAGGATGAAGGGCAGGATGTCGGCGAAGGTGGCGATAGTGAGATCGGGCAAGACAATGCTCCGGGCGGCGTAAGGGGGATATTCGCCGCTCTTCCCATAAAGATGCGCCGGGCCGGTGCAAATATTTGTCCGCCGGAACGCTTTGGCCGGCCCGGTCCGGCTTCGGTTAGGAAATCGTAAACTCCTTCGGAGGAAAATACCCCGCGCGGGCCGAACAGAGTCCGGGAAGAAGTTGGAAAGCGTGCGCGTGGAAACCGTTTATTCTCTTTCGGCGGAGGTCCCGCCGGTCGACATGCCGATCGAGGCCGACGAGATCGGCCTGTGGCCGGGCGCGCTCACCGTCGGCAGCGTCCGCCAGGTCTGCTCGATCCGCAAGATCAGCGCCGGCGGCGCGGTGATTCACGTCGACCAGGACATCGCGGGCGAGCGGCTCGAGCTCGAGCTGATGACCGGCGAGCAATTGTCGGGCACGATCGCCTGGCGGCGCGGCCTCGAATTGGGCCTGAGGTTCGACTCGCCCGTCGACGTGTTCGCGATCATCGCCCAGGATATCGTCAGCCAGCCGGGCGAGCGGCGCCGAATGCCGCGGGTCGAGACGACCTGCTCGGCCCTGCTGGAAACGGCGGCGGGCACCGAATTGGTCACGACCCGGGATATTTCGCAGGGGGGGGTCAAGATCGACGTGCCCTTCGCGCTCGCGCCCGAGGAGCGGATCCTGATCACTGTCGAGGGGCTGCCGCCCATCCAAAGCGTGGTGCGCTGGTCGCGCGACAATGTCGCCGGCCTCGCCTTTCTGCCCGAGCTTCGCTGGCAGGATCTGATGATCTGGCTGAAGGGCCGCCGGACCGCCGACCCCCAGGCGTCGCTCGCGCCGCCGGAACCCGGCGAGCCGGCGCCGCCGCCGCCGGACCCGGGCGTCGAGGCGGGCGTGCAGCTGAACCTTCCGGCCCGCGTTCGCGAAGGGACCCGGCGCTGGTCGATCGACGTCGCCGCGATCACCACCCGCTCGGTGACCTTCGACAGCTTCGCCGCATTGGGGCTCGGCTCGCTGTTGTGGATCGTCCTGCCCGGGCTCGAAGGCTGGCCGGCGCGGATCGTCACCGTCGAGGGTTATCGCTTCACCTGCGAATTCACCCAGCCGCTCCATCCGGCCGTGCTCGAGCGAATCCTGGCGCTGGCCAAGGAGCCGCGCGACTAAGCGCCCTTGTCGGTCTTGCGCGCCCGGTTGGCGTAGAGCAGGGCCGCGACCAGCGCCGCCGAACCGATGCCGATCGCGGCGCCGGTGATCAGCTTGTTGCGGCCGCCGGCCGGAGCCTTGGCGGCCTTCACCGCCGCCGCCGCCCGGCTCACCTGCGATTCGGGCGGATTATCGACCGGCGAGTCGTCGGGATAGGTGGGTTCCTCGGCCATGGGCTCCCTTTAGGGTCCGTCGCCCCGCCGATGCAAGAAGGACGGCGGCTTTCGCCACCGTCCTCTGCCGCGGTCGCCCGCAATGATTAGTTGTGACGGCCGCGTCCGCAGCGCGCAGGATCGGCCCAGCTGCCGGAATCGCGGTCGGTGAGGCCGGTGCAGCGTCCGCGCCGGCGGCCGCGCCCGTTGCCGGCCGGATCGGCATTGCCACCGCGATCGGAGTCGGTGAGGCCAGTGCGCCGCCGCCCGCGTCCGTTGCCGGCCGGATCGGCGTAGCGCCCCGTATCCCTGTCGGTCAGGCCGGACGTCCGCCGTCCGCGCCCGCGGCCAGGGGGATCGGAATTGGGCCCGCTGTCGCTGTCGCTAAAGCCGCTGCCGCGTCCTCGGCCGGGCGGATCGGAGTTCGGACCGCTGTCGGAATCGCTCTGAACGGCCTCGGCCTTCCCGCTCAGCATCATCAGCGCGCCACCGCCGACGATCGCGCCGCCCGCGACGCGCCCTAGGAACGAACGCCGGCTCAGTTTACGCGTGGGTTTCATCTACGCTCTCCCCTTGCCCGTCGAACGGCCCCCGACCCAGGCAGCCAGCAATGGTGTCGGTGCTCGACGAACAGTCGGGCCAGACTAGAGGCGCAAGCCGCTCTGTCAAGAAGTTGCACAGGCGGTACGATCCATGTGAAAACGAGGGAGTCTCGCATGCCTTCCGCTGGGCCTGGATCATGACCGCAACCGGATTCGCCCTGTTCGAAACCGCCATCGGCGCGTGCGGGATCGCCTGGCGCGCCGAGGGGATCGTCGGGCTCCAGCTTCCCGAAGCGACTCGGTCGGCCGCTTATGGGCGGCTGCGCCGGCGCTTTCCCCACCTTGCCCATGCCGATCCGCCCGCGCCGATCGCGGCCGCCATCGCCCGCCTCGCCGCTTTCCTCGAGGGCGGGAGCGACGATTTCGCCGATCTCGCGCTCGATCCGGGTGCGACCAGCGCCTTCGACCGCGCGGTCTATCGCGAGACTCGCGCGATAAAGGCCGGATCGACCTCGACCTACGGCGCCATCGCGGCCCGGCTGGGCGACCCGGGCCAGGCCCGCGCCGTCGGCCAGGCGCTGGGCCGCAACCCTTGGCCGATCGTGGTGCCCTGCCATCGGGTCACCGGCGCCGACGGCAAGATGGGCGGCTTCTCCGCGCCCGGCGGGCGGTCGACCAAGCTCAGGCTGCTCGAGATCGAAGGCGCGCTCAAGGCGGAGACTTTGCCTTTGTTCGGCCCGCCGTGCTGAGCCGGTTTCGCGCTCTCTTCACGACAGCGCCGCGCTTCTTCCTCTGGGCGTGGCTGCTCGCCTTCATCCTCGCGCTGCTCGCCGCTTCCTGGCTGCTCGACCGTCTCGGCGTCGCCGCCTGGCAAGTCGATATCGGCTTTTTGCTCGGCTTCGGCGCCCTGGCGGCCTTGGGCACGTCGATCATCGAGGAGGCCCTGTTTCGCGGCGCGCTGCTGAGGCCGCCGCCGGAGGGCGGGAGCGGATTGTGGGCGTCGCTTTTGTCGGCGATCCTGTTCGCGCTCTGGCACCCGTTCCAGACCTTCCTCTATCGCCCGCTCTGGGAGGCGCATGCCTGGGACTGGTGGTTCCTGCTCGGCACCGGCCTGCTCGGCTTCGCCTGCGCCCGGCTCACTCTGGCCACCCGCTCGCTCTGGCCGGCGATCGCCCTGCACTGGCTGGTCGCGATCGGCTGGAAGACGCTCTACGGCATCCCCTCTTGCGGGCCCGCCGCTGGTGTATTATATTAGCAATACACTGGCCATGACGGCCGAAGGAGGACGAGATGAATTTCATCAGCAGGATCGAAGCCCGCGACTGGATGATCGCGGTCGGCGCCTTCATCGCGGGCGCGTTCATCTTCTGACCCCTCGCGCCGCGCGTGACTGGGCGGAGGTTCGGCGCTAGCCTTCGGCCCGATGGCCAACCGCCTCCGCCCCCTCGCATCGCTCGAAGGCGACCAGCTCCGCGCCTCGTCTCCGCGCGACCATGCGGCGCTGTCGGCATCGGCGGGGACCGGCAAGACCCACGTCCTCACCGCGCGCGTGCTCAGGCTGCTGCTCTCGGGCGTCGATCCCGCCTCGATCCTGTGCCTCACCTTCACCAAGGCCGGCGCGGCCGAGATGGCGGGGCGGATCCACGCGCGGCTCGCTTATTGGGTGCGCTTGAAGGAGGCCGATCTCGGCCATGAGCTGGTCGCGCTCGGCGAAGATCCGGGCCCCGAGGCGCGCGAGCGCGCCCGCACCCTGTTCGCCCGAGTCCTCGAGACGACCGGCGGCGGCCTTCGGGTCCAGACCATCCACGCTTTCGCTCAGAGCCTGCTCGCCGCCTTTCCGTCCGAGGCCGGGCTGATCCCCGGCTTCCGACCGCTCGAGGGGCGCGAGCAGGCTTTGCTCGCCCGTTCGACGCTCGCCGACCTGCTCGTCGCCGCCGAGGAGGGCGGCGACCAGCCGCTGATCCGCGACGTCCAGGCGCTGAGCCTGAGGCTCGGCGAGGGCGGCGCGGAAGCCCTCCTCAAGGCTTGTGCGGCGGCGCCCGGAGCGATGGCGGCGCTTGGCCCGCGCGAGGGCGTGGAGGCGCGGCTGAGGCATGTCTTCGGTCTTCCGCTCGGCGACATCGACGCGTTCGTCGCGGCGGAGTGCGGCGACGAGCGCTTCGAGCTGGCCTCGCTGCGCGCTCTGGCCGACGCCAACCGGGGCTGGGGCACCGCCACCGGCCTTGCCGCCTGCGACCTGATCGGGGCCTGGCTGGCGAAAGGGGGCGCCGAGCGCGGCGGGGGGATAAGCGAGCTCGCCGCCATCGTCCTGACCAGGACCGGCGAGCCGCGCAAGCATTCGGCCGGGCTGGTCAAGGCCGATCCCGATTACGAAGCGCACGCCGCCCGCCTCGCCTTATGCTGCGCCAAGCTTCTCGCCCTGCGCGGGACCGCCGACATGGTCGCGGCGCTTGCGGCCGGGCTTCGCGCGGGCCAGAGCTTCGCGCTCGCCTACGGCGCCGCCAAGCGCGCCGCGGGGCTGGTCGATTTCGACGACCTCATCCGCGAGGCCGAAAGGCTGCTGCTCACGCCCGGCATGGGCGAATGGGTGCGCTACAAGCTCGACCAGCAGACCGACCATATCCTGGTCGACGAGGCGCAGGACACGAACGAGAAGCAATGGAACATCGTGCGCGCGCTCGCCGGGGAATATTTCGCCGGCGAGGGCGCCTCGCGCCGGCATCGCACCATCTTCACGGTCGGCGACTACAAGCAGGCGATCTTCGGCTTCCAGGGCACCGATCCGCATAGCTTCGACGTCGCCCGCGCCTGGTTCGCTCGGGAGGCGGCGGCGATCGACCGCGATTTCCTCGATCTTTCGATGGACCGGAGCTTCCGCTCCTCGCCGCCCGTTCTGGAGGTGGTCGATCGCCTGGTCGCCGAGCTCGGGCATGAGGCCTTCGGCCTCCCGCGCCGGCCCAATCCGCACCAGACCAGCCACGAGGGGCGGCCCGGCTCGGTCACGCTCTGGCTGCCCTTCGGCGAGGAGAGCGATTCCGGCGAGGAAGCGGGCGAGGAGGGCTGGGTCAGCGATTCCGTCCGGCGCTACGCCGCCCGGCTTGCGCGGCAGGTCCGGGCCTGGCTCGACTCCCCGTTCCAGGTCGGGAGCCGGGGCCGCGCGTTGCGCCCCGAGGACATTTTGATCCTCGTGCGCCGCCGCGGCGATCTCGCCGCGCTTCTGGTCGCGCGGCTCCACGCCGAGGGCGTGCCGGTGGCGGGCGTCGACCGGCTCCTGCTCTCGGCGCCGCTGGCGGTTCGGGACCTGCTCGCCGCCGCCCGCTTCGCGGCCCAGCCGCTCGACGATCTCAACCTGGCGAGCCTGCTCGTCTCGCCCCTGTTCGGCTGGAGCCAGCAGCAATTGTTCGACGCCGCCTTCGGCCGCAAGGGTGCGCTGTGGCCGCACATCCGCGCCCGCGCGCCGGCCGGGCTTCACGATATCCTCGCCATGGCCGATTATGCGACTCCGCACATCTTCTTCGAGACGATCCTGTCGGGCCCGCTCGAGGGCCGGCGGCGGCTCATGGAGCGGCTCGGGCCCGAAGCCCGCGACCCGATCGAGGAATTGCTGTCGAGCGCGCTCGAATTCGAAGGCCATGCGGCCGCCTCGCTTCAGGCCTTTCTCGACTGGTTCGCGCGCGGCGACGTCGAGATCGTCCGCGATCCTTCGGCGCCGCTGGACGCGGTGCGGGTGATGACCGTGCACGGCGCCAAGGGCCTGCAATCGCCGGTCGTCATCCTCGCCGACGCCTGCGCCGATCCGGACCGCGCCGGCGGCGGCGCCCGTCTCTCGGCGCTCGACATCGGGGACGGAGTCGAAATCCCAGTCTTCCGGCCCCGCAAGGAGGAGCTGGCCGAGCCGCTCAAGGCGCAGCTCGCCGATCGCGATCGGCGCGACCGCGAGGAGCATTGGCGGCTGCTCTATGTCGCGCTGACCCGGGCCGAGGAGCGGCTCTACGTCGGCGGCGCGCTCGGGCTGCGCGACCGCGGCGGGCCGGCGCAGGCGAGCTGGTACCGCGCCGTCGAGGCCGCGCTGACCGGGCTCGGCGCCGCATGGACCGATGTGCCGCTCTGGGCCCGGGAAATACGCTGCGGAGCGTTGGAACGCCCCGTGAAGACTCTCCCAAAGACCATTGAAAGAGATCAAGTTATTCCGGACTGGCTGAAGCGCCCCGCGCCGGCCGAGGAGCGCCCGCCGCGGCCGCTCGCGCCGTCGGCGATCGGCGAGGACGACGTCGCCGATCCGCCCCTCGGGCCGGCGCAGCGCGCGGCGGGCCAGCGCGGGCGGCTGCTCCACCAATTGTTCGAGCGGCTGCCGGGCGTCGCCCCGGCGGAGCGGCGCGGGCTCGCCTTGCGCTGGCTCGAACATTCGGCAGGGGTCGCGGAGGCCGCGACCCGCGAAAGCCTGGCCGACGACAGCTGCCGGATCATCGCCGATCCCCGCTTCGCCGAACTGTTCGGCGCCGACGCGCTCGCCGAGGCGCCGATCGCGGCCTTGGTAGCGGGCGGAGCGGTCGTCTCGGGGACGGTCGACCGGCTGCTGGTGGGCGCGGACCGCATCCTGGTCGCCGATTTCAAGACCGGGCGGCGGGTTCCGGAGAGCCCGACCGAGATTCCCGCGGCCCATCTTCGCCAGATGGCGGCCTATCGGGCGGCGCTGCGCGTGATCTTCCCCGGCGTGCCGGTCGAAGCGGCCTTGCTCTACACCGCCGCGCCGTTGCTCCATCCGCTCTCCGACGACTTGCTCGACGCTTATGCGCCGGCCGGTGGTTGAGCGGGCGTCCGATCCACCCTACATCCGCTCCACATTCGCGCAGGAGAGCTCAATGGCCACCATTTCCGTCACCGATTCCTCCTTCCAGGCCGACGTGCTCGGCGCGTCCAGGCCGGTGCTCGTCGATTTCTGGGCGGAATGGTGCGGCCCGTGCAAGATGATCGGGCCGTCGCTCGAGGAATTGAGCGAGGAGCTCGGAGACAAGGTGACGATCGCCAAGCTCAACATCGACGACAATCCCGAAGCGCCGACCAAATATGGCGTGCGCGGCATTCCCACCATGATCCTGTTCAAGGACGGCCAGCCCGCCGCGACCAAGGTCGGCGCCGAGCCAAAGAGCCGAATCCAGGCCTGGCTCGAGGACGCGCTCTCGAGCACCTAGGGGCGGCGCCTCGAATTATTCAATGCGGTGAAGGCGCGGACCATGGACCTTGGCGCCCGCCGCCACTATGTCGCATCCGCAATGGAGTTCCTGCTCATCCTCTCCGCGATGCTGAGCGCCGTCACCGGCGCCGTCACCGGCGCGCGCACGCCCGAGCCGCGGGCTCACCATGCGCAGTCGGTGCAGAGCGTCGCGCCGGCGAGCCGGGAGGCGGCGGCGAAGATCGTCGCGGCTCCTCAGGCTGCGCCCGCCACCGCTGAACCGCGGGAGGCGCCGCCCGCCTTCGCACCGCCCGCCCCCGTCCCGCTCTATGCGGATCGCCTGATCGAGTGAGGCGCGGCCGCTCCGGCGGCCCCTCCAAGCGCGCGACCTTGCCCCGGCCTTTGGCCGGCGCACCTCTATAAAGATCGGGATTCCAGCATGTTCGGCGGATTTGCCAAAGCCATTTTCGGATCGTCCAACGATCGCTACGTGCGCTCGCTGAGGAAGATCGTCGACAAGATCAACGCGCTCGAGCCGGCCATGTCGGCGATGACCGATGAGCAATTGAAGGGCCAGACCGCCGCCTTCCGCGCCCGGCTCGGCGAGGGCGAGGCGCTCGACGACCTCCTTCCCGAAGCCTTCGCAACCGTCCGCGAGGCGGCTCAGCGCACGCTCGGCCAGCGCCATTACGACGTCCAGCTGGTCGGCGGAATCGTCCTCCACCGCGGCGAGATCGCCGAAATGCGCACCGGCGAGGGCAAGACCCTGGTCGCGACTCTCGCCGTCTATCTGAATGCGCTCGAGGGCAAGGGCGTTCACGTCGTCACCGTCAACGACTATCTCGCTCGCCGCGACGCCGACTGGATGGGCCAGATCTACACCTTCCTCGGCCTCACCGTCGGCGTCATCGTCCCCAACCTCGCCGATTTCCAGCGCCGCGACGCCTATCATGCCGACATCACCTACGGCACCAACAACGAGCTCGGCTTCGACTATCTGCGCGACAACATGAAGTACGAGCGCGCCCAGATGACCCAGCGGCCGTTCAATTTCGGCATCGTCGACGAGGTCGATTCGATCCTGATCGACGAGGCGCGCACGCCTTTGATCATCTCCGGACCGACCGAGGACAAGTCCGAGCTCTATCTCTCGCTCGACAAGATCGTGAAGGAGGTCGATCCCGACGATTACGAATATGACGAGAAGGACAAGCGAGTCCTCCTGACCGAGGAGGGCACCGAGAGCATGGAGCGGCTGCTCGAGGGGCAGGGGCTGCTGGTCGGCTCCAACCTCTACGATTACGAGAACACCCAAGTGGTCCACCACCTCAACCAGGCGCTCAAGGCCAACGTCGCGTTCAAGCGCGACATCGATTATATCGTCAAGGACGACAAGGTCGTCATCATCGATCCGTTCACCGGCCGGATGATGGACGGCCGGCGCTGGTCCGACGGCCTTCACCAGGCGGTCGAGGCCAAGGAGGGCGTCGAGATCGAGCCCGAGAACCAGACCCTCGCTTCGATCACCTTCCAGAATTATTTCCGAATGTACCCCAAGCTTTCGGGCATGACCGGCACCGCCGCGACCGAGGCGGCGGAATTTTACGACATCTACCGGATGAACGTGGTCACCATCCCGACCAACATGCCGGTGCTCCGCGCCGACGACGACGACGAATTCTACAAGAACCAGGAGGACAAGTTCGCCGCCATCGTCGAGGCGATCAAGGTCAAGCAGGATATCGGCCAGCCGATCCTGGTCGGCACCGTCTCGATCGAGAAATCGGAATTGCTCTCCGAATATCTCAAGAAGGCCAAGATCGAGCATGCGGTTCTGAACGCCCGCGAACATGAGCGCGAGGCGCATATCGTCGCTCAGGCCGGGCGCCTGGGCATCGTCACGATCGCCACCAACATGGCCGGCCGCGGCACCGACATCCAGCTGGGCGGCAATGTGGATTTCCGGATCGCCGACGAATTGAGCGGACAAGAGCCGGGCCCGGCGCGCGAGAAGGCGGAGGAGAAGATCCGCGCCGAAGTCGCCGAGGAGAAGGAGCGGGTGATCGCCGCCGGCGGCCTGTTCGTGCTCGGCACCGAGCGCCACGAGAGCCGGCGCATCGACAACCAGTTGCGCGGCCGCGCCGGCC
>Ga0190265_10000633_pt1 | contig 24255 bp, 24 predicted proteins | sample Popmic124T_FD_133135 | JGI IMG/M metagenome (GOLD analysis project Ga0190265, IMG submission 133135) | Populus adjacent soil microbial communities from riparian zone of Indian Creek, Utah, USA - 124 T | ecosystem: Environmental > Terrestrial > Soil > Riparian zone | place: USA: Utah | collected...
GAGCGTGCTCGCGATGATTGTGGCCATCGGATTGGGCGGTGCGCTGATCGTTGTGGATTTAAAGCAGCAACTCGCGCTGGCCCGGCAGAAGACAGATTTCGTCAGCAACGTGTCGCATGAACTGAAAACGCCGCTCACGAGCATCCGCATGTTCACCGAGCTGTTAAGCGAAGGGAAAATCGCCAACGACAACCAGCGCCAACAGTTTCTGCAAATCATCGGCAGCGAAACGGCACGCCTCACCCGGCTGATCAACAACGTGCTCGACTTCGCACGCATGGAGCGGGGCGAAAAGGAATACAAGCTCACTCGTTGCGACTTGCGGCAGGTGGTGCGCGAGACGGTCGAGTTGTATCGGCCTCAGTTGGAAGCCAGTGGATTCTCAGTGACCGTGACGCTGCCCGACTCGGCGGTGGAAGTGAACGGCGACTGTGACGCGCTCGCGCAAGTGCTGGTGAATCTGCTTTCGAACGCCGAGAAATACGCGCCGAGTGGGAAGGAACTTTCGGTTCAACTAAGCGCCCCGAATGCGGCGGCGCGTTCGACTGAACTTCGCGTCCTTGACCGTGGTCCCGGCGTAGCGCGCGACAGTGAAGAAAAGATTTTCGAGCAGTTCTATCGCGCGCACGATGCGCTGAGCAGCGGGATTCAAGGCTCGGGCCTTGGACTCACTTTGGCGCGGCAAATTGCGCGGGCGCACGGCGGCGACCTGCGCTATGAGTCCCGCGAAGGCGGCGGGAGTTGCTTTGTGGCAACGGTGCCCATGACAGCAAGCTGAGATGAAAACGAAAATTCTGATTGTTGAAGACGATCCGAACATCTTGCTGGGGCTGGAGACGATTCTGAACGGCGAAGGCTTCGCCGTCGCAGTTTGCAATCGCGGTGATAAGGCGCTGGAAGCAGCCGCAAAACACCAGCCGGCATTGATCATCCTCGACGTGATGCTGCCGGGCGCGAATGGATTCGAAATCTGCAAACAGATTCGCGCGAAGAAACTCACCACACTGATCCTGATGCTCACGGCCAAGGGACAGGAATTGGACAAAGTGATTGGTCTGGATTCCGGAGCGGACGATTACGTGACGAAGCCGTTTGGCGTGCGCGAACTCGTCGCCCGCGTCCGTGCCCTGCTCCGCCGCGCGGATGGCAAAACCAGGGATTTAGCCGAAGGCAACGGCGGGATCAGAATCGGCCCGAACGAAATCGATCCAAAAACTCTGATGATCAAGCGCGGCAAGAAGAATGAGGAACTGACGGCCCGCGAGCTGAAGATTCTGCAATTGATGCACGCGCATCCCGGCGAAGTTTTTTCGCGTGATCGGCTGTTGAGCGAAGTGTGGGGTTACAACTACTTCGGCACCACGCGCACGCTCGACCAATGCGTCGTGCAAATCCGAAAGAAGCTCGGCGACCCGGGTGACGACCCGAAGCATCTGCTCACAGTGCATGGGATAGGATACAAGTTGATGGTTTAGTACTACTCGCTAACCGTGCCGGCGGGCGCATCCGAGATGCGCCTGTCCAAATCGAGGTTTGCCAAAATAGTTCCAAAGGGGTTAAAGCACCCGACCACAGGCACACGAATCTTATGAACGAGCCGCAAACCTTTCCACCACCCGTCGCGCCACCCAATTCCCGGCTGAGTGTCGTGAGCCTCGTGCTTGGCATTCTTTCCATCGTGCCGTGCAGCATCGTGGCTGGCGTGCCGGCGATCATTACCGGCCACATCGCGCACAGCCGCGCGAAAAAGCAGCCGGAACTCTTCGGAGGAGCGGGCATGGCGCTGGCCGGCCTCATCATGGGATATATCAGCGCGGCGATGAGCCTGCTCATCATTCCTGCGATCCTCGCATCACTCTTGCTCCCGGCTCTGGCGAAGGCGAAAAGTCGCGCGCAAACCATTAGTTGCGTGAATAACATGAAACAAATCGGCCTTGCCGCCCGGCTGTGGTCAGGCGACCACACCAACACTTTCCCACCCGATTTCCAAAGCATGTCCAACGAGTTGTTTACACCGAAAATTCTCGTTTGTCCCGGTGACAAGAAAACCAAGGTGGAAGACTGGGCGAGTTTCGACGAAAACCAGAATGCGACTTACGAGTATGTGAGCCCGAACACGAAGGAGGATGCTCCTGAGACGGTGCTCTTCCGTTGCCCGATCCACGGCAATACAACGCTGGCCGATGGCAGCGTGCAGCAAGGTTCGTCCAGCCGTCGTCGCAGATAAGCAGGCGAACTATTCCAGTTCCGCAATCCGCACGCGCTTGCGGTCGCGGCATTCCTCAATGGCGGTGCGCAGTTTCTCGCGCGTCTCCCGGGCATCGGGCAGCGCCTCCAGCGTCACCGACGGTGTGGTTTCATCATTGGTGGTGATGACGATGTTGCCGAGGCCGAACAGCCGCTGCCAGAAAGGCTCGAAGACGGTGGAGTCTTTCACGCGATACAATTCGAGTTCATCCGTGCGCTTCGAAAAAACCCCTTGTTGGATACGAACACGTTGCGTGGTGATCTCGTAGCGGCGCGAGCGAAGCTGAATCCATTTCACGATCGCGTAGATGATCGGAACGATCAGCCAGCAGAACAGCGCGCAGAGAAGATAGATGTGGAGATTGCGCACTTGTGATGAACTGCCCGACCAAATGACTTGTTCTGCCGCTGGCCTCGCGGCGGTGCCCGTCGTGTCCTCGTTCATACCGTGGTTGTCAGCCGTCAACGCCCCGTTGTCAATCGCGGCAATCTTTGATCTGTTGTGGCGGCAATACATGACTACGCTGGCCCGATGAAGCATCTCCTGACGACGGCCCTTGTGGGATTCGCAGTCCTGTCGCGAGCGGCCCTGGCTGCGGAAGCCGCCCGCCCAAACATTATCTGGATCGTGGGCGAGGACCTGGGACCGGAACTCCGCTGCTACGGAGACAAAAACGCCCTGACGCCGAACATCGATCGGCTCGCGCGGGAAGGCGCCCGATTCACCAGGGCGTTCACGCACGCACCGGTGTGCGCGCCGAGCCGGTCCGGGCTGATCACGGGAATGTATCCGACAACGATTGGCACACATCACATGCGATCGGAACTGCTCAGTCCACCGCGCGCGTTCACCAGTTATTTGCGCGACGCCGGTTACTTCACCGCGTGGCCGGGCAAGACTGATTTCAACTTCAAGGTCCCCAAAGACGCGTTCGACTCGACGGCCAACTGGCGCACGAACATTCCACGCCAGCCGTTTTTCGCTTACATCAATTTTCCAGAGTCGCACGAAAGCCAGATTCGCGCCGGCACGAACCAAATGAAGAAGAACCTGGCCCGCCTGAAACCGAATGAGTTTCGCGCGCCGGCCAAAATGAAACTCCCGCCGTATCATCCCGATACGCCGGAGACGCGGCGCGATCTGGCGAACTACTACAATCTGGCCACGGCCGTGGATTACCACGTGGGCGACGTGCTGCGTTTGTTGGAGGACAAGAATTTGGCAACGAACACCATCGTGATTTTCTTCGGCGATCATGGCCGCGGGCTGCCGCGGAGCAAGCGATGGGTTTACGACAGCGGCATTCGCGTGCCGCTGATCGTGCGCTGGCCGGGCGTGATCAAACCAGGCACGGTGCGCGAAGACCTCGTGAGTTTCATCGACTTCGCGCCCACAATGCTGGCGCTGGCGGGAGCAATGATTCCGACGAATCTCCAAGGCCAGGTGTTCCTCGGCCCAAAGACTGCGCCCGAGCGGAAATACATTTTTGCCGCGCGCGATCGCATGGACGAAACGCCGGATCGCATTCGCACTGTGCGCTCAAAGCAGTTTCAATACATCCGCAACTTCCGTCCCGAGTTGCCTTACGCGCAACGCGTCGATTACATGGAGGAAATGCCGACGATGCAGGTCTGGCGCAAGCTGAATTACGAAGGGAAGTTGAAGGCGCCGCAGAAGCTGTTTTTCCAACTGACGAAGCCGGCGGAGGAGCTTTACGACGTGAAGTCCGACCCCCACGAGATCAAAAACCTGGCGGGCCATCCCAAATATGCCCCGGTGTTGAAGGAAATGCGCACCGCGCTCGACAACTGGATCACGGAGACGCATGACATGGGCGCGGTTCCCGAAGAAGAAATGGTCCGCCGCGGTCTTGTCACCGACCGGCTGCCGGAGTACCAGCAGCGCGTAAAGCCGCTGGAAATTCCACTGACGCCCGGCGATCAGCGATTGAAGTTCAACTGAAACTCGCCCTGGCTGATGGTGGCCGTCGTGTTGGTGTCCGCCAGTACGCAACTGATGACGTTCGTGCCTTCTACCTGGTTCGTCGTACAGATAAGATGGTTGTTCGGAAACAGAGACGCGTTTGTGCCAATAAAAGCAAATCGGCCCAGCATGTAATTCGTGCCGATGTAATCGACCGTCAAGGACGGGCCCCCGACGATACTGTTCGACAGCCAGGCGGCCACGCCAAAGTGATACTCCCGCCGCCGACCGACTTCCGTGGCGTCATAAAATGCAGTGTTTTGCTCGACGCCGAGCGGGTAAGTGGCCGGCGTGTTGGAACTGATGCCTTCCACGTGCAGGTGCAGCGCGCGAGCAATCGCGCCGTTATCGAAAGCGCTGAAAGTGAGCACGCCGTTGGAGCCGAATTCGCCCACCACATTGCCGGGCGCGGGTTCGAAAGTTCCGCCCGTGATGCCGCCGCGTGCGGATTGAAATTTCAGCGCCCCGATGCGCGCCGACATCGAACTAAGCCCACTCTTGGTTTTCAACGCGCGCTGGATAGTGTTCGATGCCGGCGGAATTTTCGCAGCCGCTGTTTGCAAGCGCGCGATGCGCTGGGACATGACCGTGTTGGTTTCCGCATTCAACAGGGCGGCATCAATTTTCCCCAGCAAAGTCTGCGCGGATGTTCTGGTGGTGCTGCGCGGAGCGGGTCGGAGTTGCTCGCCGAGGGCATCACGGCGACCTTGGAAATCGGCCAGGTAAGCATTTACCGCGTCGGCCAGCAGCGCCGGATAATTTGGAGTCGTCCGGAGAAGGCTCTCCAGGTCGCGCAGTATCCCAATATCGCTGTTTAACGATTTCGATGTGCGTTGATACGCATCCAACGCGCGATTCAACGTTTTCGTATCGCCGGTCCCGGTGCCGATGTCCGTGTTCAACTGCTGCAAAATCGGCTGCTGATAGGGAAGAATCGGATCGGCGCCCGCCCGGAACACCAGGGCCGGCGTCGCGCAAACCATCAGCAACGGAACGAGCAGAAAACGCATCTTCATATTGGCGGGCGCGAGTATGCAGTTGGCAAAGACAAATGCAACGGTTGTCAAACTGGCGGTGGTCCGCAGATAAAATTTACTTTTGCCGCCGGACTTTTTCCTTTTTCTCCTCCAGTTCGGCGTGAATCGTTTTCCGTTCGCTGACCAACTGTTTTTCCAGTTGCTCGCACGCCTCGAAGTCTCCTTTGCCGGCCGCCTTGGCCAGTTCACCCTTCAGAAAAATTTCACGCTCCGCGATTTTCGCAGCGTAGCGCGAATCCAGTTCCGCCAGCTCCTTCTTCCGTTCGTCGGAGACTTTCGTTTGCGGGCCTTGCTTGTTGAGCCGCTCCATGGCCAGTTCGTATGCACTTTTCATAATCAGTTTTGCCGAAGTTCAAAACGCCCTTCAGTGAGCCGCGCCACCGATGGGCGGCTTCTTTTTCCAGGGCATGTCCGGCACCTTCACCGGCGCCGCTGCTTTTGGCTGCGCCATTTTCAATTCATCTTCCACTTCACCGGGCGTCGCATCCGGCTTTTGCATGTTGCCCTTCCACGACGCGAGACGCGCCTGGAGACCGTGATGTTCCGCCGTCTTCTTGTCCCCGGACTTCATGTAGAACAACGAAAGATTGGTGTGAACTAATTGCTCGCTGGGTTTCAACTTCTCCGCTTTATGTCCTTCCTCGATGGCCTTGGCGTAGTCGCCTTTGCGGTAATGAGACATGGCGATGGCCAGTTGCGCGTCAAAATGTTCCGCGTGCGCGGCCAGAATCTGCTGGAACTTCGCGATGGCCGAATCGTAATCACCTGTCGTGTAATCGAACATCGCGTCGTCGTAATGGTCCTGCATTTCCATGCGCCGCCACGCTAACGCAGGAAATGCGCCCTGGGAATGGGATTCCATGCGGTGGCGGCCGGCTGGTGCGGCTTCTCTGAGCGCAACTTCTCCATTGAATTCGTGTTCAAAGGAGAGCATCTATTGCTGCCATAGAGTCATGTCACGAAATACTGTCATTTTGCTGGTGGCGCTTTGCGCGGCGGTCGCGGGGCTAATTGTTTTCTCTAAAATGCGTTCGGCACCAACCGTGTCAGAGCCGGTCTCGGCCGGCACCACTGTCACCGAAACCGAATCAAAACCGGGTGGAACCGCTCCTTTCCATTCCAGCCGGACCGCGCAGAACAACCAAAATCCAACTCCTGCCACAACCACGGCGGGAACGAGCCCGCAGCCGATGGTGACTTTGCCGCGCATGGCTCCACTGACCTCGAACCAGACAGGCATTGTCCGCGCGCCGATGGCCACCCTCGAGCCTGACCCCAATCTCCTCTTCGAAATGAAACCTCTCCCGGTGCTGGAAAAGGATTATGCGACCGCCACGAACCGCGATGTGCGGCTCGACATCATGATGGACATCGCGGAAATGCCGGGGCCGGAATCAGTCAAGGCACTGACGCGCCTGTTCGAAGCAGAAACGGACACGGATTTGAAAGTCGATTTGCTGGACTCGCTCCTGGGCATTGAGGGCTTCAAAGAGGAGAAGCTCGTCATGCTCAGGATGGGAGCCCAACAGGGACTGGCCACCGAAATACGGCAGTCGGCCATCGATGGACTGATCGACCTCGATGATCAGCGCGTCATTCCCGTGTTGAACGGGATGCTCACCGATCCGGACGAAGAGATTCGCGAAGGCGCAAAAGACGCGCTGGAAATGATTCAGTCCCTGCCGGCAGTGCAAACGAAGTAACGCGTCACCGTCGCGCGGGCAACCCGGGCGGCAAGGGCGGAGAATTCGGCGCCTCTGAGGCTGGGATGTTGATCACCGTCCCGGGTCGAACACGGTTGATGTCCACGCCAGGATTCGCCTCCCGCAATGCGCTGAGACGGACGCCATACCGCAGCGAGAGTTGTCCGAGGGTTTCGAACGGTGCAACCACATGAGGTTGGAAGGCCGGCGGTGACGGCGCAGCATTCGCCGCGGATTCAGCCGGCGCCGGCTCACCCAGCACGAGCGAACGCGCTTTTTGTTGTTCCATCACGGCTTCGCGGAGTTGCTGTTGACGTTCTGCCTCCGTAAGCGTCGAATCGCTGCGGATGCGGTTAACCTCATCCGCGGTGGCCCTCTGGATTTCATACAACGCGAGCGCGGTTTCGTCATTGCCTCCCGCCTGCTGCGCCGCGGCCAACGCCTCGTGGAAAGAGGGATCCTGCGCCGTTTGATACGCGGCGAACCGGTCGTTGCCCACCACATTGCGCACCGCCGCGAGCCGCTGCTGCTCAAGGTTTTGCCGCGCGCGCTGCGACGCAAGATCATCGCCGCTGTATCGGAGTTGAATGTCGCGATCAATTTGGTCCACGACGCGGAAGATGGCCCGGAACTCTTCCGGCGTGGCATTGAAGCCGGTCAACTCGCGCCGCAAACGATTCGCGTTGTCCGAATACCGGAGAAGAAATTCCTCGAGCTGCTGCGGATTGAGGACGGCTGCAAGCTGCTGGCGTGTTTCTTCCCGCAAGCGCGCCATTTCCGCCACGTCCGGCGGCTCGCCTTTCGCCTCTTTCTCGGCCAGGTAAGCGTTGACTCGATCCCGCGTGCGCGTCGCCACGTCTTGGACCAAAGCCTTCGCGTCGTCCGGCAAATTGCCGAGCACTGGACCCGTCAGCGCCAGCAACGCAGGCTGTTGTGCCGTCCGCCCTTTGTCCCAGTTTTCTCCCAGCAACTTGGTCAGCAAGGCGGTGCGTTCGCTTTCGATCGCGTGGGCGCGGGCCAAAGCATTCGACTGCGCCTCGTAACTTGGCGCGGAACGCCACCACTCCACGTCCTGCTTCGCGTCCTCGTCCCGTTTGCGCTTCGAAAACAACAGGCCGATGTCCGCCACGATGATGTCGCGAATCGTCGTCTCCGGCATGCCCAACTCTCGCAGGTTCTGCACGTAAGTGGCATAGTCCTGCGACTCAACCTCCTGCCAGGTAAACGTGCGCGGGCGAATCAACAGGTTCGTCTTTACGATGCGAATCGCATTGGAATTGATTCCGGCGAAGTTCGCGGTGTTCACCACGCGCGGGGCCTTCTTCGGAGCGAACGCGAGCCATGTCACCAGCGCGACGGCAAGCGTGACATTCAGCACGAGTGAAACTAACAAGATACTCCTCATGCGCACGCATAGTTTCTCCACGCTGCGGGCTTCAGGCAAATCATTTTCGCCTTCGACAGGAGATGCCGTAGGCTCGTTGCGACGCTTGACCTTTGCGGATCGATGCCTAGTTTTGCGGCATGCAGACGAAGTTCAGCAAGTTGATTATCGGAATTCATGCCGCATTGCTTCTCGCCAATATCGCTTCGGCACACCCTGGTCACGCTCCAACCGATCTCGCCGCCCAGGTCTCCCAGCCGTTGGCCGGACCGGATCACCTCATTGCGTTCGTGGCGCTGACTTCTGTATTACTCGCTGCGCTTGGCGTTGCGCTGAAGGCGCGGCACACCAGGTTGAAGACGCGGCGGGTTGACCGCTTCTGATTCGCCGGGGGGCGCATCTCCATCCGGCACTTCCAATCGCACTGGTCTGACGGTTTGGTACATTGTTTCTGCGGGCGAGACGCCCGCATGCACTATGACAGCCGAGGACGGCTGCCCCACTAAACGGATCACTTGCGCAGCCGGAAGAACCGGAACCACTGACCTGTCGTGGAGAGCGTGACGGTCTTCGTCGCGCCGAGAATCACGGGCGTCTCAGGCACGTTATTCCACGATCCCGGCAACGCTTGAGTCCATTCCAAGACGCATCCGTCCGCGCCATTCGTGGGCCAGCTCAAGTGCACGGTCTCATTCGTCGTCAGCACGCAGGAAAGTTGCGGAGGAACCTGCTGCGTAAAGCGATCGATGAGTGTGCCGCCGCCCGCCACCGACCAAAACTCGTAAACGATGTTGGTGTCGGTGGCGGTTACGAGCATGGCGCCGTGATCGGAATTGTAGCGAACGACGCTGCCGTTGACCGGCGATCCGAACCCCGACATCGACGCTCCACCCAGTCCATTCACGACGTAAGGAAACCCATTGAGCATGATGCGCTCATAATTGTGCGAGTCGCCGGAAATGACGATGCTCGCGCCCCATTGTTGAAACGGCCAGCGCATGAAGGCGTGCGCCTCCGTGGACGAGTAAGGCGGGTCATGGGCAACGACGATTCGCCACGGCGAAGTGGACCGGGCAATGGCGTTTGAAAACCAGCGCCCCTGCGTGGAGGACACGGTGTTCCCGTCGGGTTCGTGCGGATCAGTGTTCAGAACAAACACGTGGACCGGCCCGCGCACGAAATCGTAATAGCGCTCGCTGCCGGGCAACGAGAAGTAATTCGTATGGCTCGCGAAACCCGTACTGGAGTCCCAATCGTGATTGCCGAGCGCCGGAAAAAACCGGTTGGACGAAGCGCCTGGACCGAACGCTCCGATGTAATTGCCGATGAACTCGTGATAATACTGGCCGATTGCCGTATCGATGTTGGCGGCCCCAATGTAGTTGTTGTCGCCAATGGTGACGACGAAGTCGGGCTGAAAGTTAGTCCGCACCAGTTGCGACACCGCCATCTCGCGTGAATTGTTGGCTCCGAAATCTCCGATCAGAGCAAAGCGCGTGGAGAGCGAAGCCGCGCCTGTGGATGCGGCCGCCAACAAAGCAGCAATCAGAAATCCCCTCATGTTCATGTTCATGGCTCGCGCGCGCTGGTTGAATGCCAGCCCATTTGACTGGAATTTATTAGCCCTCACGGCCAATTCCCTTCTCGCGAGCATTTGCATTGCGCAAAAATCATCGGGCACTTTGTGCAGGTGTCCATGCAAGCCATCACTCTCCCGGCGCGGATTTTTCTGCCGTCAGCGTGGGCGCGATGAGTTCCTCCGGCAGAATCACTACTTCGATGCGCCGGTTTTTGGCACGGCCTTCCACCGTCGTGTTCGGCGCGATGGGATGAAACTCGCCATAGCCAAGTGCCCCGAGCCGCCGCGGGTCAAAGCCCGCTCGCTCTTGCAGAAAACGGACCGCGGCCGTCGCTCGCGCCGTCGAGAGTTCCCAGTTGCTCGGGAACTTGCGGCGCATCGGCACATCGTCAGTGTGGCCAATCACATGAATCTGGCGGTTGGTATGTTGTGTGAGCACACCGGCGATCTTCTCCAGAATTCTCTGCCCCTCCGGTTTCAACTCCGCCTCGCCGGAATCGAAAAGAATCCGATCAAGAATGTTCACCGTCAGTTTGCCTTTGAGTTCGGAGATCGTGACGTCCTTTGATTCCAGCGCCTTCCGCATTTCATCTTCGAGGCTGTGCTGAGTCTTCGTGACGTGTTCATTTTCCTCCTTGAGATCCGCAATGGCCGCTTCCGCCTCACTCAGTTTGTTGCTCAAGGCCGCGAGATCCGAAACTTGCTTCTCCTGCGCTGACTGCGCTTCCACGAGCGCGCGCTGAATCCGGGCGTTCTCGACACTCTGTTTGCGAATCGCTATCAGCACGACCGTAATCAGAACGATCCCGGAAAGAACTCCCGCCACTATCCACGTCTGTTTCGGCATCCACGCAAAGTAACGAAATGTTGGCCCGCGGCAAGGGTGCGGCGCACCCCGCGGGTTTGGTGGGACTTACCCGAGCGGCCCGTGGCCACGCAGTTTTAGTTGGCGTCCATTTGAACCCGAATTCCGAAAGCCGAAGCGCGAAGCAGTCTCACGCCCGGAGAATTAGAAGTGCGTCAGGAATCATCGGAAAGAATCCGAACGTTCGGAGTTCTGGCTGCGGATTTCTTTCGGACCTCGATTTCAGAACTTCGGATGGCGGGTTGAAATACTCACGAGCGCAATGCTGAAACCGTTTTGGCCGCGGAATTTCCGTGGTCGTTCGCACCGAGTGGTTGAAAAAACTTTTGCCGTTTTGGAACTACCACTTGATCCCTTCCTCACGTTCCCGGTACGTTCGAGTCACACAAGGGTCCGGGAAGTGCATGTTTCTCGGAGGCAACGGAATGGTCGGGCCGCCATTCGAATCGCACGAGTTTCTGTGGCTAAGAACCGATTATTTTCAAAGAGAGCGTATTGCCGATCAGAACGCGGCGCGTTCACCTTTGTCCGCCTCCGGCCGACGCAATTCCACACTTCCAAAACATAATGGCCCAACCTGTCATTACACTTGGGACCAAGATGCAAGTTGATGAACGTTCCGCACCCCTCACGCTCGTTTCCGTTGTCATCCCCGTTTACAATTCCGAAGCCACGATCGGGCGCCTGTGCGATGCGCTCGTCGAGGCACTGAGTTCCCGTTGGCGGCTCCAGATTGTCCTGGTGGATGACGGAAGCAGGGACGGCTCGGCGCTGGCGTGCCGGCAGTTGCACGAGCAGCATCGGGGCATCGTGGATTGCGTGCTGCTCTCGAAAAACTTTGGGGAGCACAATGCAGTCATGGCTGGTCTCCACCATGTCCGCGGCCGTTACTGCGTGATCATGGATGATGATTTCCAGAATCCCCCGTCCGAAGTGGAGGCGTTGCTGAACGAATTTGCCAAAGGATACGACGTCGTTTACGTGCGCTATGAGAGCAAACAACACAGCGCCTGGCGCAATTTCGCCAGCCGCCTGCACAACCTGATGGCGACCTACGCGCTGAAAAAACCTAAAGATCTTTATCTCTCGAGTTTCAAGGGCCTGTCTCACTTCGTGGTCCGGGAAGCAATTCAGTACACCGGTCCTGATCCGTATCTGGACGCCATCGTTCTGCGAACGACACATCGGATTGGGACTGTGGCCGTGAAACACGAGGCGCGCTCCACAGGCGAATCCGGTTACACCACGGCAAAACTGCTTTCCCTTTGGAGCAACATGGTTGTTGGCTTCTCGATCTATCCCTTGCGGATCGTGGCCATAATAGGATTCGCGTTTGCGGGGCTGGGCATCCTGTTTGGTCTGTTCGGGACGATCACCCTGGGCAGCGCCGCCATGATTGACCCGGAGCAGATCGAGAGACTCTACGGCCCACGATGGCTGATCCGCGGGGCCACTCTCATCTCCATCTGTATCGTGGGAGAATACATTGGGCGCATCTACCGTCACCTCAACCGCGCGCCCCAATTCATCATCCGCGAAAAGTTCATCTGGCCGGTCGAACCTGCTGGACGAATGGACGCGCGTGACATACGGGACGGGATTCAACCCAGGAATTCCGGCTTGTGACGCAACGCATGTCGAGCGCAACCGCCGCACGCTTTGCCGGACGCCGCGTGCTGATCACCGGGGGGCTTGGGTTCATCGGCTCGAATCTGGCGCACCGCCTGTCGGAGCACGGCGTGCATGTCACCCTGGTCGATAGCCTCGTGCCCGAATACGGTGGCAATCTCTTCAACATCTCGGGCATCGAAGCGCACGTTCGAACCAACATCTCGGACGTGCGGGACGAGCATAGTTTCGCTTACCTGGTACGGGACCATGATTATCTTTTCAACCTCGCCGGGCAGACCAGCCATCTGGACTCGATGCACGATCCCTACACCGACATGGAGATCAATTGCCGCGCGCAACTTTCCATCCTAGAAGCGTGCCGCAAACACAACCCGCAAATCCGCATTGTCTTTGCCAGCACGCGCCAGCTTTACGGCCGGCCCGATTATCTGCCCGTGGACGAGAAACACCTGCTGCGGCCCGTGGACGTGAACGGCGTCAACAAAATGGCCGGGGAGTGCTATCACATTCTCTACCATCGGGCGCACGGTCTGAACGCTTGCGCACTGCGCCTGACCAACACCTACGGGCCGCGCATGAGAATCAAGGACGCTCGCCAGACCTTTCTCGGCGTTTGGGTTCGCAGCCTCATCGAAGGCAAACCCTTCGAAGTCTGGGAAGGAACCCAGCGCCGTGACTTCAACTACGTGGATGACGCGGTCGATGCGCTGCTGATGGCGATAACGGACGACGCAGCGATGGGACGCATTTTCAATCTCGGCAGTTCCGAGGTCGTCACGCTGGAGCAACTCGCGCAGACGCTCGTGTCGCTGCACGGCAGCGGCTCTTTCGTCCATCGGGCTTTCCCATCCGATCGCAAGCGCATCGACATTGGGGACTATTACGCTGACTGCGGACTGATTGAGAAAACCCTCGGCTGGCGCGCGCAGGTCCCGCTCCGCGATGGACTGGCACACACGCTGCGGTTTTATCAAAAGCACCTTTCCGAATACGTCTGAACATGACTCCCAACGTGCCGCCATCTCTTCCTGCCGCCCGGTACCGGGCGCATCGCACAGAGATTAATGCGGCCATCGCGGAAGTCTTTCGGGGCGGACGTTTCATTCTGGGCAGTCAGACGACGGCGTTTGAAAAAGAGTTCGCTGCGTTCATTGGAGCAGCCTGTTGCGTGGGCGTGGGCAGCGGCACGGACGCGCTCGAAATCGCGCTCCGGGCTTGTGGCATCGGGGCGGGCGACGCGGTGCTGACTGTTTCCCACACTGCGGTGGCAACGGTTTCGGCCATTGAGCGCGCCGGAGCGACGCCCGTGCTCGTGGACGTTGATGCTTCCACATTCACGATGGATCCGAATCGCCTGGAGGCGACCATCCTTGAATACTCAAAGCGCCGCGGCGCCAGGGCGCGGCCGCGGCTCAAGGCGATCATCCCCGTGCATCTCTACGGACATCCTGCGGACATGCCGGCCATTCTCTCGATTGCCCGCGATCATGGTTTGCGTGTCATTGAAGATTGCGCGCAGTCGCATGGTGCTTCGCTGCGCGGACGAACCACAGGAACGTGGGGTGATCTTGCGGCGTTCAGCTTTTATCCCACGAAGAACCTGGGCGCCTTCGGCGATGGCGGGGCCGTCATCACGAATCATCCGCGCCTTGCTGAGAGGGTGCATCTCCTGCGGGAGTACGGTTGGAAGGATCGCTACGTAAGCGCGTTGCCCGGCATTAACAGCCGCCTGGATGAACTGCAGGCCGCCATGCTGCGCGTGCTGTTGAAACATCTGCCGGAAGAAAATGCGCGCCGCAGTGAAATTGCCCGGCAATACGGCCAATTGCTCGCGCCGCTGGACCTTGCTCTTCCTCAGCCGTCAATCGACATCGTTCACGTTTTCCACCAGTACGTCGTCAAAACATCCCGCCGGGACGGGTTGCAGGAATTCCTGGCGGGCCGCGGCATCGCGACACAAGTCCACTATCCCATGCCCGTGCATCGCCAGCCTGCCTACCGGCAAAGGCTGTTCAGCGGGCGCCGCGGTTTGCCGAATACGGAGAGCGTGGCCCGTCAGATCCTGAGTTTGCCGATGTCTCCCTATTTGAAACGAAAAGATGTTGCGATGATTTGCTCCGCCGTGCGGGAAGCATTCGCGAACGATTTCGAACCATCATGAAACGACGCAGTGAATCTCGACCAGCGCCACCACCGCAGCGGGCGCCAGAACCGGCGCAGGACACGGACGGCAGTTTCAAGGCCGACTTCCGTGAAATTGTCGTCCCGGCGAACAAGTGGCATTACGCGTTCCATGGCGTTGTGATTGCCGTCGCGCTGGCCTATTGGATCGGGTCCCTGATCTTCCTGAAGGCGAGCTGGGCTGAGATCGTAATGTACCGGCCGGGAGGAGACAACCAGGTCTGGCCCGTGATTACGGCTCTCAGCCATTTCAATTTTGGAGACCCTACCGATGCTTTGAATTACGGCCAGGGGATTGGGGGATTCCACGCCGTCATCCTATTGCCGTACGCCATGGCCTACGCGGTTTTCGGTGCGCCTGGTTACATGATCGCCGACACAATCCTTTCGTGGTGCTCCTTCGTGGCGGCCGCCATGCTTTTTCGGCGCTGGGGACTCAGCCCCTTGTCCAGTGTCGTGCTCAGTGCGGGGCTCGGCACCTTGGGCCTTCAAGCGGTCCTGCAAAAGGTGAGCGTGGCCTTCTCAAAACTCATTGGCCTTTTTGGCCTTGGCATCGCCGAATGGGATTTTCCCGAGCTTATCAATCTTTCGATCGGGGGAAAGCGGCTGCCCCGGCCCTTTGCCACGGAAATTTTTTTGATGCTGATCCTGTATTTCTTCGTGCGCCAATGGCAGGACCGTCGCGCTCCCACAATCAAGCGGGGTCTGGCCGTCGGCGTGCTCATGGGACTGTTGATGCAGGGAGATCCCTACTCGTTCGCTGCTCTGGGTCTGCTCGGGCTGATTGTCCTCGCGCGCACCATGTCATTCCAGAAATGGAAAGTCCCCTGGCGCTTCGGAGCCGGCGCGCTCATCGGCGTCACGCTGGTCGGATGGTATTTCGTCGTTCAGCTCCTCGGCCAAAACTCGGACAGTGCCGTCCGATTCGGTCTCGCACCGTATCCCCGCTCCAACATCCTGCCCCTCCCCCACTACGGGCCGTGGCTCCGGCTATGGTTGATCACATGTTTTGTCATTGTCATCCGCGTCCTGGTCCACCGCCGCCAAATGGGGCCGAAACCTTCCGGTGTAATATCCCATCGCGATTCGAGCGGAACGGTCGTGACCGGCGTGCCAGCGTGGACAGCCATCCTCAGGGTGAACACCTCGCTGGCATTTTTCGCCCTGGCGATGGTCACCTGTGCATGGCTGGCCCAACCGGTGCAACTGTTGTTGTTGGGGAAGGGAGCGCAAATCTATCATTATTTTCTCTACACCCTGCCAACGTTCTACTCGTTCGCGGTCATTCTGCTCCTGATTCGCCTGTTCAAGGTTTTGCATCTTTCGGCACAGCACGCAGGCGAAACACGGCCAGTTTGGCCTCGTGGCGTGGCCGGCGTCCTGGGCGGCTCGTCGCTGGCGTTGATGCTGATCCTCGGCATCGAAGAACCCACGGACGCGATCCGACATTTGGGTGTGAGCCGCCGCGACGGTAGTCCGTGGATTGCCTTTGGAGACGACTATCGCCCCCATTTCCGAGCCCTTGACAAAGAGTTTCGAGAGAACCCGGTGCTGAAAGACACCCGGACTTTTGCAGCCTTGTGTCAGGAAGCAAATTTCCTGCTCACGGCGTTCCATGAAAAACGCGCTTATCTGCCAGACAATGGCTTCACGACCTTGAGCGACGCGGAACTCGAACATCGCCTCTTCGAAGTGGCGAAGATTTTCCAGATCACACCCGACGCATTCGGGAGCATGATTCAGGATTGGTACACGATGAATTACTGGCTGGGCTGCGCGAAATACTGGTGTGCTTCCGATTACAAATTTGCGCCGGACGATGACTACCCTCCGCAGTATCTTGAGGCGGTTCGCCAGATGCACCGGCAGTCCGCCTTCAATCTTGTCCTCCCTAAATCCGAGTTCACTCGGCTCACCGCAGCTTACGATGCGGCGTTGGCCAGACCCTCGGACACGGACCAATATCCCGACGCGGTCATCCAAAGCACCTTGCTGAAAGAGCAGGGTATTACCGTCGATGAGACGCTCTATCGTGAGATCTACACCAACCTTGTCTTCAGCGTGTACACGAAGATTCCGCGCCCCTGATTCAAGAGTCTGCATCCACCGCCGTGCTGAATTCTCCTGACGAATATCACCGGATGGCGCAGGTCGAAACCCGCTTGTGGTGGTATCGCGCGCTGCATCACCTTGTCGCGGCGGCCCTGGCAACACATCCGGGCGGGCGTGACGCTCGCATCGTCGATGCTGGCTGTGGCACCGGGGGTCTGTTGATCTTCCTGCGCGAGCGCGGCTACCGCTGCGTTTCCGGGTTTGATGTTTCGACCGAAGCCATCGCGATCTGCAAACGGCGCGGGCTGCCGGCCCAAGCTGGTAATTTGCATCACTTGGATCAAGTCATCCAACCGGGGCAGGCCGACGCCCTCGTCAGCAATGATACGCTCTACTTCTTCACCGTGGAGGAACGTGAGCAAATTCTTGCGCTCTGCGCCCGCGCCCTGGCTCCGAATGGATTCCTGATTTTGAACCTGCCCGCCGCGCGTGCTTTTCGTGGCGTTCACGATGTGAGCGTCGGCATCACCCATCGCTTCTCCAAGTCAGAAGTTCGAACGCTGGTCTCCTCTGCGGGTTTCTCCGTGGTGCGGATGCTCTTCTGGCCGTTTCTTCTCTCCCCAGTCATCTATGCCACACGCCTCAGGCAGCGCATTCGCCTCCAGCACTGTCGCGACCTTCAAGTGCGCTCGGATCTCGATCTGCCGCCCGCCCCTCTCAATCGCCTTTTGGAAGTCGTCACCCGTATGGAAAACAAACTGCTTCCATGGAAACCCTTTGGAAGCTCCATTTTCGTGGTGGCCAAAAAATTGCCGTAGCGTTCGACCACTCTGAATCGCCTTGCGGCTCGGCCTTGGCGCTCGGCCTTACAATTCAAAACACGGATCGCCCCCGGGATTGGGATACCGCACCGCATTTGTTTTCAGATGGCTCACGTGCCCGTCGCAGAAGGCGAAGTTGGCGCCGCGCCGGTGTCGCCCCGTCACTCGATCGTTGCGCGGTCGTGATAACTGTCATTGGTCGAGTCGCCGTTAATGGCTTGCGGAGCCGCCTCCTCCAGAAACAGGAAGGTGCTGGAACTGGATCGAACTGCCGATACGGAAAGTCCGCTGTAAAATCCCACCGTGGATGTCGCCTCGCTCAACTTGGCGTTGATGGCGTAGCTGTCTCCGGACAACGCGCGATCCGCCGGGCACTGGAATACTTTTGGATTCTCCGAAAAACGAAAGAGCGAGCCGCGAGAAGGATCAAAGCGGGTGGGCGCCCCGAAATTCATGAAATACATCCATCCATCGGCGCCTGAATTGTTTCCATTCCCCACTGAGGCATCCCAAACATTTGGAAATTTGCCCTCTGATTCGTCCGCATACATGTGAACGGCGAAAGCGAGTTGACGCAAATTATTCAGACAGGCGGCGCTCCGTGCGGATTCTTTCGCCTGACTGAGCGCCGGCAGGAGCAATGCGGCGAGAATCGCAATCATGGCGATGACCACCAGTAACTCGATGAGCGTGAAGCCCGCGCGGCGCCGCATACCAGAGCATCAAAACCCTCACAGCCATTTTTGCAACAGAGTTTTCTGCCGCGTTCGCGCCGTGCCAGCGAATGGGCGGCTCGCTGGACAGTGCGGGGATTTTGAACTACTCGTTCCTGTCCATTATGAAATCGTCGAAAACATTTGTGAACCTGGCCGTGGCCAGTGCCAGCGTGGTATGGCTCGCCGGGTGTGCGTCGTCCGGGGTCAAGAATCCGTCCGGCGTGGGGGTCACCGAAATGCGCGCGGATGAGAAAGGTTTTGTCGGCGGGACCGGTGTCGAGTCGCAGGACCTCGTGCGGGTGACGGACAAAATTGCGCGCGGCATTCTCAGCGCGCCGCAGATTGCCAATGCGCCGGCGCCCCCGGTCGTGGTGCTCGATCCGGTGCTCAACGAGACGCGGTTCCCCATCAACAAAAACATTTTTCTCGATCGCATCCAGTCGCAGTTGATTTCCAAGGCGGCGGGCAAGGTGACGTTCATCGCGCGTGAGCGGATGAGCACCCTGGAACGCGAACGCGAGATGAAACGAAGCGGGCAAGTGACTTCCACCAGCGACGCTCGCGCGCAGGAATTCAAGGGCGCGGATTCTTTTCTGACGGGCAAGCTGTCCGGCCTGAGCAGTTCGAGCCAGGGCGGCGTGAGCGACTACATCCTTTACACCTTCCAACTCATCGACGCGCGGAACGGAGTTATTGTCTGGGCTGGCGATGACGAAATTAAGAAGCAAGGCGTGGCAGACGCGGTGTACCGGTAATGGGGACGCTCTTATCTTTGGAGGGCGGTGACTCGTCACCGCTTTATTTGTCTGGCGACTTGTCGCCAAACGAGCGGCGCGACAAGTCGCGCCGCGAAAAAGCGCTGACAAGTCGGCACACTCCAAAGCTTTGTTTCCGGCTCTGCCGGCTTGTGGACAGCGCACTCTACCGCACTTGGCTCGCAATTGTAGCAAGTGCCATCGTTCTCCTCGGCGCCGGTTGCGCATCCACCAAACGCGCTGCGCGGCCTCCGCTCACGGGCGATGTGATGATTGATGGCAAAAACGCCATCGCCCATGGGCCCGCCAAAGATCGGGTGTTGTGGGAGTATCGCGTCGGCCTTGCGGCGTTGCGGCGCGGTGATTTCGAAGAAGCCAAACGCCAATTTGACGATGCGCTGCATCGAATCGGAGGCATTTACACCAGCGATGCGGCGGCCAAGAAGGCACGCAGTTACTTTCACGAGGAAGCGAAGAAGACCTTCATCGGCGAACCGTACGAACGCGTGATGGCGTACTATTATCGCGGCGCGCTTTACTGGATGGACGGCGAGATCGACAACGCGCGGGCCTGTTTTCGCAGCGCGCAATTGCAGGATGGCGACGCGGAAAGCCACGAATACGCCGCTGACTACGTGCTGCTGGATTACCTGGACGGTTTTGCGACCGCCAAACTCGGCGGGGACGCAGCGGATGAATTTCAGCGTGCCAAAAAAAATACGCGCAACACTTCCGCTCCGCCGCCGTATCACACCAAGGCCAATGTCATGGTGTTCATGGAGTTCGGCCAAGGACCAAGAAAGTATGCGACGGGCGCGCACGCCGAACAATTGCGATTCGGAGAACAACCGTCCGTCACGCGATCTGTCAACCTGCGGCTCGGCTCGCAGCAATTCCCGTTGATGCCTTATGACGACTTGCAGTGGCAGGCGACCACGCGCGGCGGCCGGGTCATGGACCATGTGCTCGCGAATAAAGCTGTGTTCAAGAATGTCACGGCCGGCGTAGCCATTGGCGCAGCGGCGACGAGCATCGCACTGGCCAATCCACACTACAACGATGACCGACGCCCCAACGAGGCGTCTCTCATTGCTGGAGGCGTGGCCATCGTGGCTGGAATTATTTCCGCGACCACCACGCCCGAAGCGGATCTTCGCGCCTGGGACAACCTGCCGCGCTACCTCAGCTTCGCCGCGCTGGAATTGCCGGCGGGTCCGCATAGTATTGCCGTGGATTTTCGCGACGCCGGTGGACGCACGGTCGTGACCAAAACCGTCCAATTCACCATCCCGGAGAATTCAGCCAAAGACACCGTTTTGTTTGTCAGCGAACACAACACTTGAACCGTATGAAGACGTTTGCACTTTTTGTTTCCGGCCTCGCGCTGGCCGTTTTTGCGAGTGGCTGTGCCCACCACGAAGGCGCGTACGAACCGAAGAATACGACCAAGGGCAATTTGGAAGATGTCTCGCAGTTTGTGCTCTTCGATGAAGCCGCCCCACGCTCTGTGACGTCCCCGGGCGTCCAAACATCCCAAACACCGGACGGCCGCCTCAAGGTTTCTGCCAAATTGCGGAATCGCGAAAATCGCCGCATCGAAGTGCAGGTGAACTGTGAGTTCAAGGACGCACAGGGTTTCCCCGTGGACTCAACTCCCTTCCGCACCGTGATTCTGGACGAGAACGCGACCGAGGCAGTCTCGTTCGAAGCGATTAACAAGAACGCCGTGCGCTACACAATTCGCGTCCGGCAGGCGCGTTGAATTTGGAGTGACCTCGCAACGAAGAAGCAACGTCATTATCTTCCCGCGGCCTCCCTGCGGCGTTTGAGTTCGTTCGCGAGATAAGTGTCGGTGAACGCGCCTTGCCACGCGGAAAACCACAAGTCACCCAGGAACTGCGCTCCTTTGAGCACTTGGGCGCCAATGAACGCCCGCCCTTCCGTGATGTCATGTTTGCCCGGCGAAAGTTCGCCCGCGCGATCGAGTTGATAAAGCCGTTCCACCAACCCGGCTTGCGCGACGAGGAACTGCATGGAGGCACCGAACACCTCGTTGGTCGCCTGGCCGTGCGTCCAAACCATTTTCGCCGTCCGCACTCTTGGCTTGAGTTCCTTTGCGTTAATGCCGGCCTTGCGAATGAACCCGCCATCAATCCAGGAGTGAATCGTCTTGTTGGTATTGTAGCCGTTGGGATTCTCGCCCACCCAGCCATTGTAATGTTTCGTGGTGTGCAACGGTTGCGCCGCATCGCCTGCGTAATGCCCCATTACGCCCATGACATAGATGACGTTCTGCTGCGCATTCGCGATCTCCTCGGCCGTCCCGCCATACTGCTCGAACGTCTTCAAATATGAGAAGGCAGATTGAAGCTTGGCAAAATGTTCATTGAGTGCCCACGGCAGAAAGCCAAGGAGGTCGCGAGTGTGGTCCGAGTTTCTGCTCGGATCGATCCGTGGAAATTTTGAGGGGTGCTTGTCACGCGCGAGTTTTAGCTGCGCCGTGAAATCGTAGCGAAAGGGACTGACCGTTTGGGCGGTCAGCCCGTAAAGAGGAAGCTCGTCAATATCGAAGAAATGGTCCGGCGCACTGCCGTGCCGGGCGGTGGGACTCGTCGAGTTGCGCCAACGATCCGGCTCGCCCGCCAGAAACATGATTCGCTCTGCTGCCGCCGGCGCGCGCACGAATGCCGGACAGCTTGAGGGCAGAGAGGTGAGCGCCAGTTCATTGACCATGCGGTGCCCCTCGTAGTCCCACGCGTGCGACGGGAGGGCCAGCACGAGCAACCCGGAGAAAATTCTGGAAAGCTTTTTCATCATGAAATGAGACGGAGAGTGCCCAACCCGATTCAACTCTGGAAGAGATTCCTGTAGCAGCAAATCTCGGTTCCAACCTCGTTTCGATGCTGGAAGTTTCTCCGGCGCTGTCTAACCTGCCGCACATGACGATCATCACCGATGAACGTTGCACGGACTATTCATCGCCGGGGCATCCCGAACGGCCGGCGCGCATCAGTGGCACGCTGGAAAAACTGAGAGCGCAGACCGAATTGAAATTGAAGTGGGCCGCGCCTCTCGAAGTCAGCGACGAACAAATCCTGCGCGCGCACACGAAGCAGCACATCGCTCACGTGAGAAATGGGACCGACGCGTTCGATGGCGACACGCCGGCCCATCCACGCATTCACGAACATGCCAGCCGCTCGGTGGGCAGCGCGCTGCACGCGATGAAACGCGGGCGCGTCGGCGAACCGGCCTTCAGCCTGATTCGTCCGCCCGGACATCACGCGACACAAAATCACGCCATGGGATTTTGTTACTTCAACTCGATCGCCATTGCCGCACTCGAAGCCCTGGCCAGCGGAGTGAAGCGCGTGGCGGTTTTCGATTTCGATGTGCATCACGGAAACGGGACCGAAGCGATTCTGGTCAACAAGCCGAACGTGGCCTTTGCCTCCATTCACCAGCACCCGTGTTATCCTGGCACCGGGACAGAGGACGCCGGAGAGAACTGCTTCAACTTCCCCGTCGCGCCGCGAACACCGCGAGAAGAATACCGAAAAGTGCTGACCAAAGCGTTGAACCGCATCAAGGAGTTCAAGCCGGAATTGATTGGTGTCTCGGCTGGGTTTGACTGCTACGCAAGAGATCCGCTCGCGCAAGAGACTCTCGAAGTCGAAGATTTTCATTGGCTTGGTGAGTCGTTGCGCAAAAGCGGTATCCCGTTTTTCAGCATTCTCGAAGGGGGTTACAGCAGCAGCCTGCCGGAATTGATTTTTGCTTACCTGAAAGGAGCCGCGGGGAAGTAGGCAACTCCAACAAGCCACCGGCGGTTTATGAACATCATCTCTTGGCCGCCCTGCACGAGGCCCAGGTGCCCGTCACGCTCGTCAATCCACGCCAGGCCCGCGACTTCGCCCGGGCCAAAGGTCCTCCTGGCCAAGACCGACTCGTTGGACGCAGCGGTCCTGGCCGAATACGGACGGGTCTTCACACCCGCCGCCACGCCGCACCGGAAAATGCTCTTGGCATTCCGCTATCGTCACTCCGTCAGGAACGTATCGCTGTGCTCGTAACACGGCGCGCAATAACACAACAGACGCAGTGCCGGGAGCCGCGTGCATGGCCCTGGGCGATGGCGCGTCGTGGATCCTGGCTGATAGACTTACGCGCAAATGAACTGATCCAGCGCGCGATAAAGCGATGCCGCGCCTTCGATCGACTCACACCCCTCCGGCGTCACCAGTCCAAATCCCTCGCCATACGCCGGTCCATTCGCCACGCACGCGTCAGTCTGGTTCTCAAAAATCTGGCGCGACGCTTTCTCAATCACGTGCTCTCGCGTCCCGTCCACTTCATACTTCCAGCCGATGACGGTGGCGCGCGGAAACCAGCCGCGCAGTTCGGAAATGATTTTTGCCGTGGGCACGAGTTCCACCAAGAGCGATTCGCCGCGTGTCGAAAGTTTCCCGGATTGCACTTCGTGCAGCGCTCCCTTCGCGTCCCGCGCGAAAACCTTGCCGAACGTGAAATCGCTCACCGCGGAGGCGTGAAAGACCGCGTCCCAGCTTTCGTCCGCCAAAGCGCGCAACCGCAGCCGCAGGTTGTCCGTGGTCGTGAACGTCTCGACGCGGGACGCTTCGCGTTCGCCGCGCCAGGTGGCTTGCTGGCCCATGAGCAAAGTCACTTCGTGGCCGCACTCAGCGAGATAGTTCGTGAGTTCCGACCCGAGCCGGCCGGTGGAATGGTTGGTGAGCCGCCGCACCTGATCGAGCGGCTCAAACGTTGGCCCAGCAGTGACGATGCAACGCATCGCGGGCGAGAATACCGGGCCGAACCATTTTGGAAAACGTGGATTTTGCGATAACAAATTGCTCGCGTGCCGCGCGCGACAAACTATTGTCGGAACACACGCCTATGGACATCGCCTTCAAATGCACGCAGTGCGCGCAAGAGCTTACGGTTGAGGATTCAGCCGTCGGGGTTGAGATTGAATGCCCGACTTGCGGCACCAAGCTCATAGTTCCACCTCCGCCACGACAGGAGAACCTGAATCCCATGGCCAGTTCCGCCGCGGCCCGCGCGGAACAGCCACACTTCAAGGTTCCGACTTATGACAAGCCGCCTCCGGCGGCCGAGATCGAAAAACCGTTGCAGCCACTCGAAGCTGCCGCAAAGACGACGGACAAACAGATCAAGGTCAGGACCATCCGCCACTCCGACCACATCGAAGTGGGCAAGGACCTGTTCGATGAACACGTCACAGTCATCCTCCAGAAGATTGGCGAGGCCAATATCATCA
>Ga0190265_10000634_pt1 | contig 24236 bp, 7 predicted proteins | sample Popmic124T_FD_133135 | JGI IMG/M metagenome (GOLD analysis project Ga0190265, IMG submission 133135) | Populus adjacent soil microbial communities from riparian zone of Indian Creek, Utah, USA - 124 T | ecosystem: Environmental > Terrestrial > Soil > Riparian zone | place: USA: Utah | collected...
AGCGAGGCCGAGGTCCGGCGCTTCCTCGCGGATGGGGGAGAGGGGCTGGAGGTCTCGGTCCGCGACCGCTTCGGCGACTACGGTCTCGTGGGCGTGGCGCTCTTCACCTGTGGCGCGGAGGAGCTCGCCGTGGACACCCTGCTGTTGAGCTGCCGCGTGCTGGGCCGCGGGGTCGAGCACCGGCTGCTCGCCCGCCTGGGAGAGATCGCGGCCGGGCGCGGGCTCGCCCGCCTCGACCTCGCCTGGGTAGCAGGAGAGCGCAACCGGCCCGCTCTCGAGTTTCTGGAGGGTCTCGCCGGCGCCTCCCGTGCGGAAACGACGTTCCGCGTCCCGGTAGACGCGCTAGAGGAGAGAGTCTAAGCATGGCGAACGATCCGTCCGATCTCTTTCAGCTCATCGCCACGGAGCTGTCCGATCCAGCGCGGCTGACGGAGCTGATGCAGGCCCCTCCTTCCTCGAGGCCGGCCGCGGAAGCGGCGCCTTACGTGGCTCCGCGCACGGCCACTGAGGAGAGGCTGGCCGCCCTCTGGGCGGACCTCCTGCGCGTCGAGCGAATCGGGACCGAGGACAACTTTTTCACCTTGGGCGGCCACTCGCTGCTCGGGACGCAGATGCTCTCCCGGGTGGCCGGCGCAACCGGCGTCGAGCTGCCTCTGCGGGCCCTATTCGCGGCGCCGACCGTGGCCGCGCTGGCACGGAAGATCGACGCGGCGCCTGTGACGGCGCTCCGGCCCGGCTTGGTGCGCAGGAGGGGGGAGACCGCGCCGCTCTCCTCGTCGCAGCAGCGGCTCTGGCTCGTCCAGCAGCTCGCCCCGGAGGACCCGTCCTACACGATCCCGGTCGCCTTCCGCGCGCGCGGGCCGCTGGACGAAGGCGCCCTCGAGAACGCTCTCGTCGAGATCGTCCGCCGCCACGAAGTGCTCCGCACCACCGTCGCCGTGGTGGACGGCTCACCGGTCCAGCGCATCGGCCCCGTGCCGGCGGAGGTGCTGGCCCGTATGGGCGCGGTCTCCGAGGCCGAGGTCCGGCAGGCCATGGCCGCGGAGCTGCGCCGGCCCTTCGACTTGGAGACCGACCCGGTGTTCCGGGCACGCCTCTGGCGCACCGGCCCGGAAGAGCGCCTGCTCCTCTTCATGGTTCACCACATCGCGTTCGACGGCTGGTCCTCGGGCGTGCTGCTGCGCGAGCTGGCCGAGCTCTACGGCGGCTCGCGCCTGCCCGAGCCGCGCCTCCAGTACGCCGACTATGCAGCTTGGCAGCGGGACTGGCTGGAAAGCGACGAGATGCGGGAGCAACTCGCCTTCTGGCACGAGTGCCTGGGATGCGCCGAGCCCGAGGCGCTGGAGCTGCCCGCAGATCGCCCCCGGCCGGCCGTACGCAGCTTCCGCGGCAGCCGCGAGAGGGTCCGCCTGCCCGCGGCGTTGATCGGCAGGTTGCGCCGCCTCGCCGAGGCTGAGGGAGCCACTCTGTTCATGGCCCTCCTCTCCGGGTTCAAGGCGCTGCTCCATTGCTACACCGGCCGTGACGACCTCTGGATCGGCACTCCCGTCGCCAACCGCTCTCGCCCGGAGACCGAGGATCTCGTCGGCTTCTTCGTCAACACCCTGGTCCTGCGCACCGACCTCTCCGGCGATCCGGGCTTCTGTACGCTCCTGGCCCGGGTGCGCGAGGTCACGCTGGCGGCCTACGACCACCAGGATCTCCCGTTCGACCTTCTCGTCGAGGAGCTGCGGCCGGCGCGGAGCCTCGGCTATCAGCCTCTCTTCCAAATCCTCTTTGCGCTCCAGAACACGCCCCGCCCCGTGCTCGATCCGTCCGGTCTGGAGCTGGAGCCGTTGCCCGTCCACAACGGCACCTCGCGCTTCGATCTCGTCGTCTCCCTGGAGGAAGGCGAGGCCGGGCTCACCGCCGTAATCGAGTCGAGCGACGACCTCTTCGACCGGCCGACGGTCCTGCGCCTGGCCGGGCACCTCGCCGCCCTCCTGGAGTCCGCCGCGGCCGATCCTGCCCGGCCCCTGTCCCACCTCGCCCTGATGTCCGGGGCCGAGTGGCATCAGTCGCTCGTCGAGTGGAACGACTGCGCCGCCGGATACCCGCGGGACGGCCTCGTCCACGAGCTGCTCGAGGCGCAGGCGGCCCGGACACCGGACATCCCGGCGCTGGTCCTCGAAGGCGAGGCGATGACCTATTCCGACCTCAACCGCCGAGCCAACCGCATCGCGCACCATCTGCAGCGCCTCGGGGCCGGACCCGAGGCCCGGGTGGCTCTCCTGGTCGAGCGCTCCTTCGACATCGTGGCCGCCATCTTCGGCGTGCTCAAGTCCGGCGCCGCCTACGTCCCGCTCGACCCGGGCTACCCGGCGGAGCGGCTGGCTTACATTCTGGAGGACTCCCGGCCAGTCGCCCTGGTCACGCGGGCAGCGCTGCCCGGAGCTCCGCTTCCGGACGGCCTGCGGATCGTGGACCTGGATGCAGTCGAGGGGAGCGACGACAATCCGCCGCGAGTTGCCCGACCGGAGAACCTAGCCTACGCGATCTACACCTCCGGATCGACCGGACAGCCCAAGGGCGTATTGGTGCCTCACCGCGGCCTGGTCAGCCTGGCGGCGATGATGGCCGACGTGTTCGGGCTGGGCCCGGGGAACCGCATCCTGCAGCTCTTCTCCTTCGGCTTCGACGCCTCCATGTGGGATCTTCTCATGGCCCTGCCCGTCGGCGGCACGCTCCACGTGGCTCCCGAGGAGGTCCGCCTGCCCGGCGCGCCGCTGGAACGGCTGCTGCGCGAGGAGCGGATCGAGGTGATCACCCTGCCGCCGTCCCTCCTGTCGGTGCTGCCCGCGGAGGAGCTGCCGGACGTGCGCATCGTGACTGCCACCGGCGAAGCCTGCTCCGCCGAAGTGGCGGCCCAGTGGGCGCCGGGCCGGCGCTTCTACAACGGCTACGGACCCACCGAGACCACGGTGGGCACCACCATGGGTCTATGTACCGGAGACGAGCGCGTGCCGTCCATCGGCCGGCCGTTCACCAACACCCGCGTCTACCTCCTCGATCGCAACGGCATGCCGGTGCCCGTGGGCGTATCCGGAGAGCTCTTGGCCGGCGGCGACGGCGTGGCCCGCGGCTACCTAGGCCAGCCCGACCTGACCGCGCAGCGCTTCGTCCCGGACCCGTTCGGCGAGCCGGGTGGACGTCTCTACCGCACCGGCGACCTCGCCCGCTACCGGCCGGACGGCCGGCTGGAGTTCCTGGGCCGGATTGATCACCAAGTCAAGATCCGCGGCTTCCGCGTGGAGCTGGAGGAGATCGAGTCCCGCCTCGCCCGCCATCCGGAGGTCGGGGACACGGTCGTCGTGGCGCGGGAGGAGGGCGGCGGACTGCGCCGCCTCGTGGCCTATGTGGTGCCCGTCGGGCCAGTGGAGCCAGGCCGCTTGCGCGCCTGGCTCAAGGAGTCGCTTCCGGACTTCATGATCCCGTCGGCGTTCGTCCTCCTGGACGACTTCCCGCGCCTGCCCAACGGCAAGGTCGACCGCCGGCTCCTCGCCCGCACGGCCCCGCCTCCGGAGGCACGCTCCGAGGGACAGGTGGCAGTGCCGCGCACCCGCGCCGAGGAGATTCTGGCCAGCGTCTGGAGCGAGGTGCTCGGCGCCGCTCAGGTCGGTGTCCACGACAACTTCTTCGAGCTGGGCGGCGACTCGATCCTGAGCATCCAGGTCGTAGCCCGGGCGCAGCGGGCGGGTCTGAAGCTCTCGCCACGCCAGGTCTTCCTCCACCAGACCGTCTCCGAGCTGGCGGCCGTGGCCGTCCAGGAGACAGGGAGCGGAGACGGCGGCCCGGTCACGGGTCCGGTGGTGCCACTCCCGATCCAGCGCTGGTTCTTCGAGCAGAGCCTGCTGGCGCCGCACCACTGGAACCACGCCGTGATGCTCGCCGCGCAGCGGCCGGTCAATCCTGCTCGGCTGCGGGCCACCTGCGCGGCGCTCCACGAGCAACACGACGCGCTCCGGCTGAGAGCTACTGGCGCGGAGCGGATGTGGATCGCCGGTCCGGAGGAGCCGCTGCCGTTCACGGTCGTGGACCTGGGCGGTCTGCCGGCCGAGGCCAAGCCGCCCGTCCAGGCCATGGCCGCGGCCCAGGTCCAGGCGGGGCTCGACCTGGGCGCCGGCCCCATCGTCCGCTTCGTGTTGTTCTTAAATGGGGAGGCGCCGGCACGGCTGCTGCTCGCCGTCCACCACCTTGCTGTGGACGGCGTCTCCTGGCGCATCCTTCTGGGCGATCTGCACGTGGCCTACGAGGGCCTGGAGCTCCCACCGCGCGGGACCTCCTTCCAGGCCTGGGCCGCGAAGCTCGCGGAGCACGCGCGGTCGTCTGCCGTGCTGGACGAGCTGCCCTTCTGGTCGGAGCGGCCGCCGGTGCCCCCCCTGTCAGTGGACTTCGCGGGCCGGAACACCGAGGGTTCGGCGGAGACGGTGCGCGTCGCGCTATCGGAGGAGGAGACCCGGCCCCTGCTCCAGGAGATGGATACCCAGGAGGCGCTCCTGGCGGCGCTGGTCCACGCCTTCGTGCCGTTGACCGGCGAGGGCAGGTTGCTGGTGGACCTCGAAGGGCACGGCCGCGAGGAGGAGCTGTTCGAAGACGTGGACCTCACCCGCACTGTGGGCTGGTTCACCAGCCTCTACCCGGTGCTTCTGAATCCGGGCGTGGCCCGCTTACCCCGGCGAGGCATCGTCTACGGCCTCCTGCGTTACCTCGCCAGCGGCGAGGCGTCGGCGCGCCTCGCCCTCCTGCCCTGTGCCGAGGTCAGCTTCAACTACCTGGGCCAGCTCGATCGGCTGATCCCGGGCTCCTCGGCCTTTGTCCTCGCGTCTGATCCGTCAGGACCGCAGCGCGATCCGGGAGGGCTGCGGAGCCACCTGATCGACGTCAACGCCAGCATCGCCGACGGCTGTCTCCGCGCCTCTTTCACCTACAGCCGGAACGTCCACCGGCGGGAGAACCTCGAGACCCTGGCCGGTCGGTTCGCCGAGGCACTCCGCTTAGGAAACCGCGGGTCGGCGGCGAAGGGGTACTCGGTGGCGGACTTCCCACGCGTGCGGATGAGCCAGGACGAGCTCGACGACCTCCTGAACGATCTGGTGGACCCGGACGAGGACTGCGCGTGAGCCGGAAGGACCTGATCGAGGATCTCTATCCGCTGTCGCCAACGCAGCAGGGGCTGCTGTTCCACGCTCTTTACGCGCCGCGCTCCGGGCAGTACATCGAGCAGCTGAGCTGCACCCTGCGCGGAGCCCTTGAGCGCGTGGCGTTCCAGGGCGCCTGGGAGCGCGTGGTGCAGCGCCATCCGGCGCTGCGGACGGTCTTCCTCTGGGAGAAGCGCGACGAGCCGGTGCAACTCGTCTACCGCCGGGTCCGCCTGCGCTGGCGCGAGGAGGACTGGCGTGAGCTATCTGGCGAGGCGCAGGAAACCCATTTCCAGGCCCTCTTCGACGAGGAGCAGGAGGTCGGGTTCGACCTGACCCGGCCACCGCTGATGCGCTTCTCGCTCCTGCGGGTGGAGGAGGGGGCTTGGCGCTTCCTCTGGACCCACCACCACCTGCTCCTGGATGGCTGGTCGCTCCCCATGGTCGTCCAGGAGGTCTTCCGCGCCTACGCCTCCCTGGTCCGGCGCGAGGAGCCGGCGCTGCCTCCGGCGCGTCCCTACAGCGCGTTCCTGGACTGGCTCTCTCGGCAGGATCTAGGCGAGGCCGAGCGCTACTGGCGCGGCGTACTGGCCGGTTTCCGCGCCCCCACGCCGCTCGGTGTGGACCGGCCCACAGCCCGCACCGGGGGAAGCGGCTTCGAGGAGGCCTGGGCCGAGGTGGAAATCGCTCCGCTCCAGGACTTCGCCCGCCGCCACCGGCTGACCCTGGGCACGCTTATCCAGGGTGCCTGGGCCGCTCTCCTGGCCCGCTACTCGGGCGAGGAGGACGTGCTCTTCGGCCTCACCGTGTCCGGACGGCCGGCGGACCTCCCGGGTGTCGAGTCGATCGTGGGCCTGTTCATCAATACCCTTCCCGCCCGGGTGGACCTGTCGACGGATGCGCCGCTCGTCTCCTGGCTGTCCTTGCTCCAGGAGCGCCAGTCCGAGATGCTGCGCTTCTCGCACACGCCGCTCGTCGAGGCCCAGCGCTGGAGCGAGGTGCCGCGGGGTACGCCGCTGTTTGAGACGATCCTGGTCATCGAGAACTACCCGGTGAGCTTGGCCCCGCGAAGGTCGCACGGCGAGGACGACCTCGCGGTCGAGGACGTGCGCGCCGCCGAGCGCACGCATTACCCGGTCACGGTGACCGCGATCCCCGGCCATACGCTCAGGCTGTCGGTCTCGTGGGATCGGTCGCGCTTGGACCGCGACGCGGCCCGGCGCCTCCTCGGCCATCTCGCGGTCCTGCTGGAGGCGATGCCGTGCGATCCGCAGCGGCGAGCCGGCGACCTGCCCCTGCTCACCGCGGCCGAGGTGCGGCACATGCGGGAGCAGAACCCGCCGCCGGTGGACTGGCCCGGCGAGGCTCCGGTCCACGAGCTGTTCGCGGCGCGGGCGCGTTCGGCGCCGGACGCCGTGGCCGTCGTCCACGGCGAAGAACGGGTGACCTACGGCGAGTTGGCCCGCGCCGCCGCCCGCGTGGCCCGCGCGCTGCTCGCCGCGGGCGTGGGACCGGAGGACCGAGTGGGGGTGAGGATGGAGCGCTCGCCACGCGCTCTCGCGGCCATCCTGGGGACGCTCCAGGCCGGCGCCGCTTACGTGCCCCTGGATCCCTCCTATGGCTCGCGGCGGCTCTCGCTCCTCGTGGAGGATGTGGACCTGCGGCTCCTCCTGACCGAGGGAGACGCTCCGGAGATGGCGGTCCGCGTGCTCCGGGTCGACTCCCTGCCCGAGGCCGCGGACGGCGGCTTGCCACCGATCCGGATCGAGCTGGACGCCCTGGCCTACGTCATCTATACATCCGGCTCGACCGGCCGGCCCAAGGGGGTGATGGTCAGCCACCGCAGCCTGGCCAACGCCTTTCTGGCCTGGGAGGAGGCTTACCGCCTCAGCGCGGACACCACCGCCCACCTCCAGATGGCGAGCCTCTCCTTTGATGTGTTTAGCGGTGACATGGCGCGCGCCCTGGCCTCCGGCGGGCGGCTCGTGATCTGTCCCCGCGACCTCCTCCTCTCGCCGGCGGATCTCCTGGCCCTCGCCGAGCGCGAAGGGGTGGACGCCGCCGAGTTCGTTCCGGCCGTGATGCGGCAGGTGGCGGACCATCTGGAAGAACATGGCGGCGACCTGTCGCACCTGCGCCTGCTCGCCATAGGCTCCGACGCCTGGTACGGTGCCGACCTGAACCGCCTGCTCCGGCTGATCGGTCCGCGGACGCGGCTGGTCAACTCCTACGGCGTCACGGAGGCGACCATTGACAGCTCCTGGTACGAGGCCAGCGGCGAACTGCCCGGCGACGCGCCAGTCCCCATCGGCCACCCGTTCGCCAATTCCAGCCTGCACGTGGTGGACCGCGACCTCCGGACGGTCCCGGCCGGCGTGGCCGGCGAGCTGGTCCTCGGCGGGCGTGGCCTCGCCCGCGGCTACTTTGCCCGGCCGGACCTCACCGCGGAGCGCTTCGTTCCGGACCCGTTCGGGAGCGAGCCCGGTGCGCGCCTTTATCGCACGGGCGACCTGGCGCGGCGGCGGCCGGACGGCCTCCTGGAGCTTCTCGGCCGGGCGGATCATCAAGTGAAGGTGCGCGGCCACCGCATCGAGCCCGGCGAGGTCGAGGCCGCTCTCGGCGAGCACCCCTCGGTCGCCCGCTGCGTGGTCGTGGCGCGCCGTGACGGCGGCGGCGCCGAGCGCCGTCTCGTGGGCTATGTCGTGCCGAGGTCCGGCGCGGAGCCAGCCGCGTTGGACTTGCGCCGTTTCCTTTCCGAGCGCCTGCCTGAGCCCATGGTTCCGGCGTCCTTCGTGCTCCTCGGCGCCTTGCCGCTGACCCCCAACGGCAAGATCGATCGGGGCGCTCTGCCGGCTCCCAGCGCGGCCGACCTCGCGCCGTCCGCTCTGCCAGCCGTACCGCGTGACGAGGTGGAGGAGGAGCTGGCCCGGATCTGGTCCGAGATCCTCCGCGTGGACCGTGTCGGCATCCACGACGACTTCTTTGATCTCGGGGGCGACTCGATCCTGAGCATCCAGATCGTCTCCCGTGCCCACCGTGCCGGCCTCCGGATCACGCCGCGGCAGGTCTTTGAGAGCCCGACCGTGGCGGCGCTCGCGGAGATCGCCGGGCGAGTGCGGACCGGCGCAGAGCCGGGACCGGCGCCCGGGGCTACCGCGCCGGCTACGCCGGAGATCCCTGCCGGACCGGTCCCGCTTACGCCGATCCAAAGCTGGTTCTTCGCCGAGGGCTTCACCGAGGCCCACCACTGGAACCAGGCGCTGCTCCTGGAGAGCGCGCGGCCTCTTGACCGCGTTTCCCTGGAAGCAGCGGTGCGCGGCCTGGAGGCGCGGCACGACGCGTTGCGCCTCCGGTTCCGCCGCGGTGAGGGAGGCTGGGAGCAGCGGCTGGAGCCGGCCGGCAGTCCGTCGTCGTTCGTCTTCATCGACCTGTCGGCCCTGCCCGAAGCCCGGCGCCTGCCCGCGCTGGAATCGGCCGCCGCCAGTCTCCAGGCGAGCCTGGACCTGGAAGCGGGGCCGCTCTGTCGCTTCGCCCTCCTGCGGCCCGGCCACGTCCCGGACCGCTTCTTCGCGGCCGTCCACCACTTGGCCGTGGACGGAGTCTCCTGGGGTATCCTCCTCCAGGACCTGGCCGGTCCGATCCAGGAGCCCTCCACCCCGTTCGCCGCCTGGGCGCGGAGCCTGGCCGTCGCATCGGAGGTAATTCGGTCCGAGGCGCCGGTCTGGCTTGCGTGCCCCGCCGACGTGCCGGCCCTGCCGCTGGACGGGCCCGGCGGCCCGGACGACAACACCGTGGCGAGCCTCCGCACCCTTTCGGTGGAGCTGGACGCGGACGACACCCGCGCCCTGCTCCAGGAGGTCCACCGGAGCGCCCGCGCCCGCATCGACGAGGCCCTCCTGGCCGCCCTCGCCCTGGCCTTCCGGCGCTGGACCGGCCGCGGGCCGCTGCTGGTCGACCTGGAGGGGCACGGCCGGGAGGAGGTCCTAGTCGGCGGGGCCGATCTCTCCCGCACCGTGGGTTGGTTCACTAGCGTCGCCCCGGTCTGGCTCAAGGCAGACGGCAATCCGGCGCAGGCCCTGCGCGAGGCCAAGGAGCAGCTGCGCTCGCTGCCGCGGCACGGGATCGGTCACGGCCTCCTGCGCTGGCTGGGCGACTTCGGGACCCGAGAGCGGCTCGCCGCGCTGCCCCGGCCCGAGGTGAGCTTCAACTACCTGGGCCAGGTGGACCGAACTGTTCCGGCCGGCGCCTTCAGCCTCGCGCCGGAGTCGCCAGGACCAATGGCGTCGCCCAATGGCCGCCGACCCTACCTGCTGGAGATCAACGCCCTCACCTCCGGCGGACGGCTGCGCGCCGACTGGACCTACAGCGCGGCTCTTCATGGAGAGGACACGGTGCGCCGTCTCGCGGAAGGTTTCGCGGAGGCCCTGCGCGAGCTGATCGGGGTCGCGCGGAGCGCCGCCTCGCGGACGCTCGTCCTGTCGGACTTTCCCCTGGCACGGCTCGACGCGCCGGCGCTGGTGCGGCTCGCCGCCGCCGCTGCCGCTGGCGGCGAAGTCGAAGATATCTACCCCCTCTCGCCCATGCAGGAGGGGATGCTCTTCCACAGCCTCATGGCCCCGCGCTCCGGCGTCTACGTGGAGCACCTGAGCTTCGCCGTCCGCGGTGACCTGGACCTCGAGGCGTTCCGCGGCGCCTGGACGGATGCCGTGGAGCGTCATCCCATCCTGCGCAGCGCGTTTGTCTGGGAGGGCATGCCGGAGCCGCTCCAGGTCGTCCGCGGCCGGGTGAACATCCCCTGGCGGGAGCTCGACTGGACCGACCTGGAGGAGGACGAGCAACGGCGCCGCCTCGCCGAGCTGATGGCCGAGGACCGGCGCCAGGGCTTCGATCTCTCCAGCGCGCCGCTGCTGCGCCTCACCGCGGTCCGCGCGGGCGAAGGGCTCCACCGGTTCCTCTGGTGCCATCATCACGCCCTGCTCGACGGCTGGTCGGTCCCCCTGCTCCTGGCGGACATCCTCGCCCTCTACCAGGCCCGCGCGGCCGGCGACTCGCCGCGGCTCCCGGACCGCCGGCCATTTCGCGACTACATCGCCTGGCTGCGTGAGCAGGACCTGGCGCCGGAAGCGGAACACTGGCGGGAGGCCCTGCGCGGGCTGGGCGGGCCGACGCCTCTTGGAGTGGATAGGCCCATTCTAGCCGGAGACGAGGCTCCGGATCTGGTTGACCGCCGCGCGCGGCTGGACGAGGAGCGCACCGCCTCAATTCAGGCCTTCGCCCGGCGCCATCGCCTCACCCTCAACACGCTGCTCCAGGCGGCCTGGGCCCTCCTCCTCGGCCGGTACGGCGGCGAGGACGATGTCCTCTACGGCTGTACCGTGTCCGGCCGGCCGCCGGAGCTGCCCAGGTCCGAGACCATGATCGGGCTTTTCATCAACACCTTGCCGGTGCGAGTGCGGATGCCCGCCGGCCGGCTGCTCCTGCCCTGGCTTGCGGGCCTTCAGTCGGTCCTGGCCGACCTGCGCCAGCACGAGCACGTGCCGCTTGTGGAGATCCAGCGCTGGACCGGCTGGCCTACGGGCCGCCCGCTGTTCGAGAGCGTCTTCGTCTTCGAGAATTACCCGGTCGGCGAGGTGGCATCCGCGGCCGGAGGCGCGCGGGTGGTGGAGGTATCGTCCGCCGAAGGGACCAACTTCCCGCTCACGCTCGCAGCGGCGCCGGGCTCGCGGCTCGTCCTGACGGTCTCCTACGACCGCCACCGCTTCGACGAGCCGGCAATCGCCCGCCTGCTGTGCCACCTGGAGACTCTTCTGGACGGCATGGTGACCGACCCGGAGCGCGCCGTCGACGAGCTTCCCGTCCTCTCCGAGGCGGAGCGCGCCGCCCTCGTACTGGAGTGGAACGACACCGCGAGCGACCTCGGCCCCGATGTCTGCGCCCACCGGCTGTTCGAGGAGCAGGCCCGGCTCCGGCCCAACGCCCCGGCGGTCGAGATGGGTGAGCGCGTGCTCACCTACTGCGAACTGGACGACCTGGCCGAGTTGATAGCGGAGCGGCTGCGGGCGCAGGGCGTGCGGCCCGGCTCGCGGGTGGCTCTCCGCGCCGGCCGCAGCCCCGAGACAATTGCCGGCCTCCTGGGAATCCTCAAGGCCGGCGGTGCCTTCGTTCCCCTTGATCCCCAGTACCCGGAGGAGCGCCTGGCCTTCATGCTGGAGGACTCCGGCGCAGAGGTGGTGATCAGTGGGGTGGGGGAGGACTGCTTCGAGACGTCACTTCCGAGCGTCCCTCCGGTCGAGCCCGGCCCGGACGACCTCGCCTACGTCATCTATACGTCAGGGTCCACTGGCCGGCCCAAGGGCACGGCCCTGGCGCACCGCGGCCTCACGAACCTGATGCGCCAGGGACAGTTCCGTGGCCTAGGACCGGATGAACGTACCCTCCAGTTCGCGTCCCTGAGCTTCGACGCGGCCGTCTGGGAGATCTTCCCCACCCTCGGCCTCGGCGGGACGCTAGTCCTCGCGCCGCCCGGGCTGCTGCCCGGCCAAGCTCTGCTCGGGTTTCTGCGGGACCGGGCCGTGACGCATGCGACGCTGCCCCCGTCCACGCTCGCCACGTTCCCTACGAGGGAAGAGCTGCCGGCGCTCCGCACCCTGATTGCGGCGGCGGAGGCCTGCCCGCCGGAGCTGGTGGACCGCTGGGCTCCGGGCCGGCGCTTCCTGAACGGCTACGGTCCCACCGAGGCAACGGTCTGCACGAATGTCGCCCGCTGCATGCCCGGCGGGGGTAGGCCGCACCTGGGCCGCCCCATCCCCAACATGCGCGTCTACCTGCTCGACCGCCTCGGTCGGCTCATGCCGCTCGGCGCGCCCGGCGAGATCGCCATCGGTGGCGTTGGCCTGGCTCACGGTTATCTCGGCCGGCCCGGCCTCACGGCCGAGCGGTTCGTGCCCGACCCGTTCAATTCTCTCGGGCGTGGAGGCCGCCTCTACCGCACCGGCGACCTCGGCCGGCAACGGCCCGACGGCGCGCTCGAGTTCTTGGGCCGGATTGACCACCAACTCAAGGTGCGCGGCCACCGCGTCGAGGCGGGGGAGGTGGAGGCGGCCCTCGTCCTTCACCCGGAAGTCTGCGAGGCTGTGGTGACCGTCTGGCGCCGCACGGTGGACGATCAGCGCCTGGTGGCCCATGTGGCGCTCCGGTCGGACGTGCCCGGGCCGGAGTTGAACGCTTTCCTGCACGGGCGCCTGCCGGCCCACATGGTGCCGGCCCACATCGTCGTCCTGCCGGAGATGCCGCGATTGCCGAATGGCAAGCTGGACCGGCGGTCTCTCCCGGCTCCCGACGCTGGGGCCTCCGCCGCGCCGTCCTCGCCGCCGCGCACGCCCCTGGAGCAGGAGATCGCCGGGGTCTGGCGCGAGGTGCTAGGCCTGGAGAGCGTCGGGGTGGAGGACAACTTCTTCGACCTCGGCGGCCACTCGCTCCTTGTGGTCCGCGTGCATGGCCGGCTGCGCGCCCTGGGCCATGAGTTGGAGATGCTGGACCTCTTCCATCACCCGACCGTCGCCGCCTTGGCGGACCGCCTGGCCCCCGTGGGACAGGACGTGGAGAAGCGCTGCACGATCCGTCGCCGGCCCGTGTCACGACAAGACGAGGCGCATGCGCCTGACATCGCCATCGTCGGCCTCTCCTGCCGCTTCCCGCAGGCGCCCGATCCCGAGGCCTTCTGGCGTAACCTGCGGGCCGGCGTCGAATCCGTCGCATTCCTCTCCCGCGAGGAGCTCCTCGCCGAAGGCGTGCCGCCGTCGCTGGCCGATGACCCGCACTACGTTCCCGCGAAGGGCCTCCTGGACGGGATCGACCTCTTCGACGCGGGCTTCTTCCAGATGACCCCGCGCGAGGCCGAGCGCATGGACCCGCAGCACCGCGTCTTCCTGGAGGTCTGCTGGGAGGCCTTGGAGAGCGCCGCCTGCGATCCGTCGAGGTACCCCGGAGCGATCGGCGTCTTCGGCGGTGAGACCCTGAGCACCTACCTTTTCCACCTGGCCTCTGACCCGCGTATCGGAGCCGCGGTGGCCGGGATGCAGACCATGATTGGGCTCGACCGGGAGTTCCTGACCACCACGGTCTCCTACAAGCTCGACCTGCGCGGCCCGAGCTTCACGCTCCAGACCGCCTGTTCGACTTCGCTGGTGGCAGTCGGCGTCGCCTGCCAGAGCCTACGGGCTCATCAATGCGACATGGCGCTGGCCGGCGGCGTCTCCATCCGGGTGCCCGCCCGCCGTGGCTACCTCTACCAGGAAGGCGGCATCGAGGCACCGGACGGCCACTGCCGCGCCTTCGATGCCGACGCCCGCGGAACCCTGAGCGGTGATGGCGCCGGCGTCGTGCTCCTCAAGCGCCTGGAGGAGGCCCTGCGCGACGGCGATCCCGTCCGCGCCGTGATCCGCGGCTGGGCCCTGAACAACGACGGCTCGGGGAAGATCGGCTACACCGCGCCGAGCGTCGCGGGCCAAGCCGAGGCCATTGCCGCGGCCCAGGACATGGCCGGGGTCGATCCGGAGACGATCACCTTCGTCGAAGGGCACGGCACCGCCACGCCGCTCGGAGACCCGATCGAGGTGGCCGCCCTCACCAAAGTGTTCCGCGAGTCCACACCGCGGCGTGGCTTCTGCGCCCTCGGCGCGGTCAAGAGCAACTTTGGCCACCTGGACGCCGCGGCCGGCGTTGCCGGCCTTATCAAGACCGTCCTCGCCCTGGAGCACAAGGAGATCCCACCGACCGTCCACTTCCAGCGCCCGAATCCCGAGACCAGGATGGAGACGAGCCCGTTCTTCGTCAACTCCACCGTCATTCCGTGGAAGCCTGAGGGCCCGCGCCGCGCCGGCGTCAGCTCGTTCGGTCTGGGCGGCACCAACGCCCACGTCGTGGTGGAGGAAGCGCCAGTGTCCCAGGTGGCGGGAGAGGCAAGGACGTGGCAGCTCTTCCCGATCTCGGCCCGCAGCGGAGAAGCCCTTGGCGCCGCCTCCGCAAACCTGGCCCGCTGGATGGACACCAATCCCGAGAGTGGCGCCGCCGACGTGGCCTGGACCCTCCAGGCTGGCCGCAAGGCGTTCCCGGTTCGGCGGATCCTGGTGGCCCGGGACCTGCGGGAGGCCTCGCGCCGTTTGGCGGTCGGCGAGAGCTTCACCGGGCTCGCGTCCGGCTGCCGGCCCGCCTTCTTCATCCTGCCGGGCCAGGGCGTGCAGCGCGCCGGCATGGGAGGGCAGCTCTACCGCGAGGAACCTGCCTTCCGTGAGCGGATCGACCGCTGCTCCGAGGCTCTGCGCTCCCGCCTGGGGATCGATCTCCACGCCGTGCTCGCAGGAGGAGACCAGGCAGAGCGCCTGGTCAACTGCTCCGAGGTCGGACACCCCGCGCTGTTTGCCTTGGAGTACGCCCTGGCCGGCCTCTGGATGGACTGGGGAGTCCGGCCCGCGGCGATGCTCGGTTATAGCCTGGGCGAGTGGGTGGCCGCCTGCCTGGCCGGCGTCTTCTCGCCCGAGGACGCCCTTGGCCTTCTCGCCGAGCGCGGCCGGCTCATGGATGGGGTTCCCGAGGGCGCCATGCTGAGCGTGCCGCTCCTCGAGCGTGACCTCCTGCCGCTGTTGGCTGGCAGCCTGGAGCTGTCCGGCGTCAACGCCCCTGGCTTGGCCTCCGTGTCGGGGACGGTGGACGATGTGGAGCGGCTCCGTTCCGGTCTGGAGGCCCGCGGTGTCCTCTGCCGGCGCATCGAGGCGGCGCGCGCCTTCCACTCCTCGGCCATGGAGCCCGTGGCCCGCGAGCTGGCCCGCCTCGTGGCCGGCGTCGAGCGCCGCGCGCCTGCGCTGCCGTTCCTCTCGAATCTCACCGGCACCTGGATCCGGCCGGAGCAGGCGGTCGATCCCGGGTACTGGGCGGCCCATGTCCGCTACGCCGTGCGCTTCGGCGACGGCATGGCCGAGCTGCTGCGTTCCGGCGACGGCGCGCTCCTGGAAATCGGCCCCGGCGGCACGCTCGGAGCCCAAGCGCGGCGCCAGCCTGAGCTGCTCGGCGACCGGCCCGTGCTTGCCTCCATGCCGCGGCCCCGGGAGGGTGCGCCCGAGGAGCCCGAGCCGGTTTCGCTCCTCACTGCCCTGGGCAGCTTCTGGACCTCCGGCGGCGAGGTCGATTGGGAGGGCTTCCGGGCCGGCCGCCGGCGGAGGAAGCTGACGCTTCCGACCTACCCCTTCGAGCGCCGCCGCTACTGGGTCGAAGTGAAGCGGTCCGCGCCGTCGCCGCTCCTCTTGACAGAGACGCCGGAGGAAAGGGTCGAGTCCATGGCCCTGGCGGCAGATGCCCGGCCTTCGCTGGGCCGCCCGTATGTGGCGCCGCGCACCGAGGCCGAGCGCCGCGTCTCGGAGATCTGGACCCAGGTGCTCGGAATCGGCGGCATCGGCGCGGACGACGACTTCTACGAGCTGGGCGGCGATTCGCTCCGCGCCCTCGACCTGCTGGCTCGCGTCCGTGCCGCCTTCGGCGTCGAGCTGCCGCTGCGCGCGATGCTGGAGGCCTCGACCGTCACCCGGCTGGCGGTGCTTGTTGGAGAACCGGAAGTGCCGGCCGCTCCGGAGCGTCCCGGGCAGCTCGTGACCATCCAGCCGGGGAACGGCCGGGTACCGCTCTTCCTCGTCCATCCGGCCGGCGGCCACGTCCTCGGCTACCGGCCGCTCGCCGAGCGGCTCGGCGCGGACCGGCCGGTCTACGGCCTGGAGGCCCGCGGCACCCAGGCCGGCGAGACCCCCTGCGAGACCATCGAAGAGATGGCCGCCGAGCACGTGGCCGCACTGACGGCGCTGCGCCCCCACGGCCCCTACATCCTCGGCGGCGCCTCCATGGGCGGCACCGTCGCCTGGGAGATGGCGCGGCAGCTCCACGGCCGCGGCGAGAGGGTGGGCCTGGTCGTCTTGTTCGACACCCCCGGCCCCGGCCAGATGCCGCGCGACTTCAAGGACGACGCCGAGATCCTCGCCTACCTGGGCGGCACCCTCCTGGGCCTCTCGGACGACGACCTCCGTCGCATGCCTCCGCAAGAGCGGCTGCCACGCGCGCTGGAGCGGGCTGCGTCCGCCGGCCTCATCCCTCCGGGGGTAGACCTGGAGCGCGCCGCCTCTCTCGTCGAGCTGTTCCGGGTCCACGTAAAGGCCATGATGACCTACCGGCCAGGGACGTACGCCGGCCGCGTCGCCTTCTTCCGCGCCGCCGACCGGCGGCCGGTCGACCCTCCCTACCCGGAAGTCGGATGGATCGGCCTTGCCGAGCAGGGCGCCGAGGTCCACGTCGTGCCCGGTGACCACGGAACCATGTACCTGCCCCCTCACGTCGACACCCTGGCACGCCGGCTCCGGCGCTGTCTGGAGGAGCGCGAATGAAATCCGAGACGGCCCGCGAGCTGGGCCTGGCTTGGCGCCGCCTGCGACGGACCCCGGGCTTCTCCGCCACCGCCGCCCTCACTCTGGGCCTGGCGATCGGCGCCAACACCGCCATCTTCAGCCTCGTCGAAGGCGTCCTCCTCCGGTCCCTGCCGTTCGAAGACCCCGGCCGGCTGGTGACCGTCTGGGAAGACCACTCCCGGGGCGGCGGCAGCGGCCGCGTCGGGCTCGCCTCCGCGACGTTCCAGGACTTCGGGAGCGCGGCGTCGCTGTTGGGACTTGCAGCGCAGTGGCCGACGCCGTTTAATCTGACCGGGGATGGCGAGGCGCAAAGCGTCAGCGGCGCGCGGGTGACCCCGGGTTTCTTCGGCGTCTTCGGCGTCCCGCCAAAGATCGGCCGCACTTTCCTGTCCGATACCGGCAACGAGATCGCCGAGTCCGAGGTCGTCCTCGGACACGTGCTCTGGCGGGATCGCTTCGGCGCCGACCCTCGGATCATCGGTCGCAAGATCATGCTGAGTGATCGCCCGTACACCGTCATCGGTGTCATGCCTGCCGACTTCCGCCTCCCCCTATTCTTCCAGGAGCCGCAGAACAGCGCCGACTTGTGGGTACCTCTGGAGATCCCGGCGCCCCTGCGCGGTTATGGTGCGCGTGTGCTCCAGGTGGTCGGCCGACTGGCACCGGGAGTCTCGCCGGAGTCGGCCCGCTCCGAGCTGGCCGGCATCGGCCGCCGATTGGCCGAGGAGATCCCGGACGAATGGAGCGGCGTTGGCGTGGCCGTGGTCCCGCTGGAGGAGCAGATCGTCGGTGACGTCCGCCGCGTCCTGGTCCTGCTCCAGGCGGGCGCCGCGATGGTGCTGCTGATTGCCTGCGCCAACCTGGCGAACTTGCTCCTGGCGCGCGCGCTCGAACGCGCCCACGAGATGTCCGTGCGTGCCGCCTTCGGGGCCGGCCGCGTCCGGCTGGCCCGCCTGCTCCTTGGGGAGAGCCTCGTCTTGGCCCTACTGGGCGGCGCGCTCGGCCTGCTGCTCGGTGCATGGGGGACCCGCTTGCTCGTGGCCGCGGCGCCGCCGGACACGCCGCGCCTCCAGGATGTCCATCTAGACCCCGCCGTATGCGCCTTTGCCTTTGGGCTCGCGCTCCTGGCAGGCGCCGGCATTGGCCTCGTGCCCGCCTTGCGTATGTCGAGGGCCGACCTTCAGAGCGTCCTGCGCGAGGGCGGGCGGGGGGGCTCGAAGAGTGTCCGGCAGGGACGGCTTCGGGACTTCCTGGTCGTAACGCAGATCGCCCTCACCCTGCTGCTCCTCGTGGGAGCTGGCCTCCTCAGCCGGAGCTTCCTGCGGTTGCGAGGGGTCAATCCCGGTTTTGACGCAGAGCACGTGCTGACCCTCAAGATCGCGCTGCCACCGAGCCGCTACCCCGAGCCCGCGCAGCAGACCCGCTTCTTCGAGGACCTGGTGCGCCGCCTCGGTGATCTGCCGGGTGTGGCCGAGGCCGGGGCCATTACCCGGCTGCCCCTTGACACCGGCTGGGGTTCGGGTCCGATTGAGATAGAGGGAATGGCATCGGGCGGGCCGGGCCAGGGCGGTCCGCCCATGGTCGGCTTCCGCAGGACCACCGCCGGCTACTTCCGCGCGATGGAGATCCCGGTCTTGGCGGGCCGCGACTTCGGTCCCGGGGACCGGGAGGGCTACAAGCTCGTGGTGATCGTCAACGAGGCCCTGGCGCGCAGGTTCTGGCCTGGCCGCGATGGGATCGGCGGGCGTCTGCGGCCGGCCTCCGCGGACGCACCGTGGCTGGAGGTCGTCGGCGTCGTAGGCAATGTGGTCTACGACTCGCTGGCCTCCGCGGCTACGCCCGAGGTCTTCCTGCCGCACACCCAGATGCCCACCGACTGGTTCCAACTCGTGGTGAGGACGAAAGGCGACCCGCTGAGCGTGGCCGGTGCCGTGCGTGAGACCGTGCGCGAACTGGACCGCGGCCTGCCGGTGGTCGACGCCCGGCCGCTCGCGGAGCACGTGAGCGAGACAATCGCCCGGCCGCGCCTCTCGACCCTGCTGGCGGGAGCCTTCGCGGCAGTGGCGCTCTCCCTGGCAGCCGTGGGCGTATTCGGCCTGACCGCCTACGCTGTGGCGCAGCGCACGCGGGAGATTGGCATTCGCGTCGCCCTGGGGGCGCGCATGGAGGACGTGACGGGTTGGATAATCGGGCGGTCGCTGCGGCTGGCCGTCGTGGGCTTGGTCGTGGGACTGGCTCTGGGCCTGTTGGCGGGTCCGGCGCTGGCCGGTCAGCTCTACGGGGTGAGCGCGGGCGATCCTGTGACGTTCGCGGGTGGGGCCCTCTTCTTGGCGGCCGTCTGTCTTGCCGCCAGTTACCTGCCGGCGCGGCGCGCGGCGCGCGGCGACCCGATGATGGCCCTGCGCCGCGACTGAGTCCGCGAGGAGATTTCGTGATCCTGCAGAGCGAATCGACTGAGACCTTCCGCGCGGTCACCGCCGCCAACATCGCGGCCCTGCCGGTTTGGGAGCGGATCCCGGCCGAGCTGCGCGAGGCCGTGCAGGTCGTCTCCCGGGTGCTCCCGTTCCGGACCAACGAGTACGTGATCCGGGAGCTGATCGACTGGGACCGGCTGCCGGACGATCCCATATTTCAGCTTACCTTTCCGCAGCGCGCGATGCTCGCCTCGGACGACTACATCGAGATCCGCGACCTGCTGGGCGCCGGCGCCTCACGCGACGAGGTCAACCGCGCCGCGAACCGGCTCCGCCTGTCCATGAACCCTCATCCCGGCGGCCAGAAGCAGTACAACGTGCCGCGGCTCGGCGGCCAGGAGCTGCCGGGCTTGCAGCACAAGTACCGCGAGACCGTCTTGTTCTTTCCTAGTCAGTGCCAGACCTGCCACGCCTACTGCACCTACTGCTTTCGCTGGGCGCAGTTCGTCAATCTACCGGACCTCCGCTTCGAGTCCTCCGAGACCGAGACTCTCGTGGCCTACCTCAAGGCCCACCCCGAGGTCTCCGACATTCTCATCACCGGCGGCGACCCGATGATTATGAGCGCGCGCATGCTGCGCCGCTACATCGAGCCGCTCCTCGCGCCGGGCTTGGAGCATCTGCAGAGCATTCGCATCGGCACCAAGGCTCCGGCCTACTGGCCGCAGCGCTTCGTGACCGATCCGGATGCGGACGACGTGCTCCGCCTGTTCGAGGAGGTCGGCCGTGCGGGCCGCCACTTGGCCGTGATGGCGCACTACAGCCATCCGGTGGAGCTGGCGCCGGAGATCGCCCGGGAGTGCGTGCGCCGCATCCGTTCCACCGGTGCCGAGATCCGGATTCAGGCTCCCGTCGTGCGCCACATCAATGCCAACCCGGCCGTATGGGTCGAGCTCTGCAACGGCTCTGTGGGATTGGGAATGGTGCCGTACTATTTCTTTGTCGAGCGGGACACGGGCCCGAAGGGATATTTCGAGATCCCGCTGGTCGAAGCCCATGCGGTCTACGCGACGGCATTCCGGCAGCTCTCGGGCCTGGCGCGGACGCTGCGGGGGCCGATCATGTCGGCGACTCCGGGGAAAGTGCGCGTCCTTGGGACCACCTCCTCCCTGGGCCGGGAAGTGTTCCTCCTGGACTACCTCCAAGCCCGAGATCCGAGCCTGGTGGGAAGGCCGTTTTTCGCCGAGATGGATTCCCGAGCCACGTGGTTCGACCAGCTCAGACCCGCCTTCGAAGCTGACCAGCAGTTCTTCCAGCCGGTCCCGGACCTCGAGCGCGGTCTTGATGAGGTCGCTGCTGCCGCGCGCCTGTGATCTGGTGCCTGCCGCGAGGCCTCGCCGCCACAGCAAGCGTATCAATATTTTGTGAGGAGAAGATGGTGTGGAGAGAGCGCGGAGATCGCGCTTCAAAGTGTAGGTAGGCGAGCTTGTACGTCTGGTCCCCTCAGCTCCTCCCCGCACGTTCGACGCTGGGTTGGTGCGCGCTCGGGCACCGGCGCCAGAAGGGATGCCTTGAGAGCCTATGTACGAACAAAGCCGGCCACCGATTCTCTCCGATCTTTCGTGGTTCAAGCATCAACAGTTCAGAGTAAGAGACGCGTAACATGATCTTCACTGCTCGGCGTTCGACGCCCACGCTGTTGGCGATGTGACGAAGCCTCGCAGGCGGGCCCGCTCCAGAGAAAAGGATCCCCTGCCGGAGCATGGATGCCCACGTCCCCCACCTCCCAACGCCTCAGTGAGACCGATACCTTGGGGGTAATGGTTTCACTCGGCTGCACCTTGTTCTCGGGGAGCGTGGCCACGATGAAGGCTCGGGCGAGAAAGCTGAGAGAACGCTCTGGGAAAAGTGTCGGTTGGAGAGCCTCGCGCAACCCCTCCGCACGTTATCCAAAGTCCCGTTAGGCAGGCAGGCTGCTCATGCGGCCCGCCCGAGTTGCTTTTAAACCCTCAGCAGTAGGCTCGAGTCGGGCAGAGGGATAATGGCGAAGAATAGTCTTGCCCTAAGGAGAAGCCACGAGGGGGACGCTGGTGCCGGGCTGGTCCCACCAGAGCTGATGCTGGTAGCCAGATGCTATAGCCCGGTTCGGCCCTTGACCTTGTCTGTTTGCGGAGCCCAGAAAGGTTGCCCCGAGGCCCTGTGGTTGGGATGATTTCTAAGGACTGGACAAAACCTGGAGAAGGATGGCGCCAACTCAAGGTAAGGAGACTTGGTTTCGACGACCCCCAGGTTGTGGTCCAAGCGAGAGCTAGGTGAGGGTAACGGCCATAAGGCAGTCCGGTGTCTGTGGGAGCAAGCAGCGTGAGACGGTAGTACCCGGTCCTTTACGTGAACTAACGGTCCTCCGAGACCTGGGTCTCATGAATGCTCGCAACCCTGATACCGCTTGGGCCTGGCGGTCATCTTTTTTTGGCCCGACTTCCATGAACAATCCGGATTATCGGACCTTGGGCGTCCCGTTACCCTTTCATCAGTCGATGGGGAGGTCGGCATTACCGTCTCATGTTGAAGAGTCGGGGCCATGCACAGGAACATTTGATAGTAGTAGTAATACGATTGCTGAGCATCGACTTTGGCGGTGGTGCTCCCCTTCCATTGGTAACATCCTGCGCCGCTCTAGCCGCGCGGGCTCGACGCTGCCGCAGTTCCGCAGAACAGGTGTCACCGTGTTTCAATCGACGCCTACGGGCCGCAAATAATCTTTTTGGGTCGTCCGAGGGAGGAGGGTTCTTCAGAAACTCTTCCTTAGCTAGTTCTTGTCCTGTGAAGCGTAAGTACCTGCGGGGAAGTGAGTTAAAGGCGCATTCGGTCGGCATTTTTCTGCGCCAGGTGTCTAGAATCGGGGTCGCCAAACCTTGATCCTGGAACCTGAACCCGGAAAGAGAGGCCAACCCGAATGCGCGAAGCTCGCAAGTCTCAGGAGACTCTACGTGAGACCTGGCTCGACCTGGATCACGCCACGCCAAAGAGTTGCAGGCCATGTCTCGCGTGCTCGATGACAATCCTACGATCGCAGAACTGGTCTGGCAAGATCTGCAAGCTGCCAGCAGCTCGAAGCAGACCATCCGCGGTGCCGGAGGGCTGAGCGCTGAGCAAGTGCTGCGGATTCTGGTGGTCAAACAGATGAACGGCTTCAGCTACCGGGAACTGGCCTTCCATCTCGCCGACTCACGCAGCTATCGCACCTTCTGCCTGTTGGGCATCACCGATAAGATGCCGACGAGATCGTCGCTCAACGCCAATCTCAAGGCACTGCGATCCGCCACCTTGGAGGCGATCAACCGGATGATCGTGGGTGCCGCGCAGAAGGCGGCAGTGGAGACGGGTGAAACGGTGCGCACCGACTGCACCGTGGTGGAATCCAACATCCACGAGCCCAGTGACTCGGAGTTGTTGTGGGACTGCGTGTGAGTGCTCACTCGGCTTCTGGGGCAGGCGCGCGATGTCCTTGGCGCCGCACAAGTACGGTTCGGGGATCGGACACGTCGGGCGAAGCGGCGTCGCAAGGAGATCGCCTATGCCAAGAACGCGAAGGAGCGGCAGCAGCCTTACCGAGATCTGCTGCGCATCACTGCGGAGGTCTACGAACACGGGCTGGCGGTGCGCGCTCTCTTGCAGGGCGCAGTTGGACATGTTTGAAGCCCTCGCCAAGGGAGTCGCCGAAGCCTTGGCACGCTTCCTTCCCTTGACGCAGCGGGTAGTGGATCAGACGCGACGCCGCGTTCTGGAAGGCCAAGCGTGCCGTCAGAGGAGAAAATCGTCTCCATCTTCGAGGAGCATACCGACATCATCCGCAAGGATCGCCGTGAGACCCTTTATGGTCACAAGATCTGCCTGAGCGGTGGGGCTTCCTCAATGATCCTGGATTGCCAAGTGTTGGAGGGCAATCCAGCGGACTCCACCTTGGCGAAGACCATGGTGGATCGGCAAGCCGAGATTTTCTCTCGTCCTCCCCGGCAGATCGTCTTCGACGGCGGCTTTGCATTCAAGATGAACTTGAGCGATATCAAAGCCGACGACGTGAAGGATGTCGTGTTCTCGAAGGGCCGCGGTCTGGAGATCAGCGACATGGTCAAGAGCAGTTGGATGTACAAGCGACTGCGTGACTTCCGGGCCGGGATTGAAGGCAATATCTCATTCTTGAAGCGGGTGTTCGGGCTGGACCGCTGCACCTGGAAATTGTGGCCATCGTTCCAGAGCTATGTTTGGGGCTCGATCGTTAGCTTCAATCTGTTGGTGCTCGCTCGTCATCTGCTGAGCTGAGTCTCGCGGGCCGTTCTGCATCCGATGCTTCCCCTGCTGGTAGCAAGCGAAGTGGGCTTCGCCTGCCCGCAAGAAGCTCATTCCCCGCATGTTATGCGTTACTTACGCCCAGTGATCCTCGACGAACCCAGACTGACTTGGCTTACTGCGGCATCGTCTTCAAGGCTACTAAAGCCAGCCGGGAAATCGCCCTTTTCTGGACAGGAACTAGCTAAGCGGCTGGTACAAGGCCCACCGCCGGCACTTGTCTGCGGGTTCTTAAGTACTCTGGCACCGGAAGTTCGGTCACGTATTCGTCTGGCGGCCCGTCGGAGGACCTGGCCGGTGTTCCTCCCTCACAGAAGACTTTACTACCAGAGATTACGTGTCCATAGTTATGTTGGCGGGCACTAAGCCGGCCCCGAGCAGTTGTGTCCGTCAAGTTCAGCAACAGTGGTGCCATGGGGTTCCGGTGCCGGTGCCAGTGGCGCCGGAGAGGGGGCCGCCGGCGGCCCTCTCCGGCGCGAGTTCATGCCGCCTTGAGCTCTCGCAACTGCTTTCGATGCTCCCGCAACAGGTCCATGTTCAAGTACCGGGTGGCCTCAATCCAGTATTCGTGTTGTTCCATTGCCAAGGCCCGCACCAAGCGTAGACAGCTCTGCTCGTTGAAAAAGATCCGCACCACCTGCGCCCTGCGCTTGAGTTCCTCGTTGAATCGCTCGAGCATGTTGGTCGATTTCATGTGCTTGTGGTGAGCCAAGGGAAGACGGTAGAAGCTAGCCCGGATTTCTCACCAGAGAAGAGTTGAGGGCCGTATCTTCTGGTATAAGTGGCTTAGCGAGAGACACTTAGAACCCAGAGAGGAGACGGCCCTCAATGCCAGACTGTACTTCGCAGCG
>Ga0190265_10000635_pt1 | contig 24235 bp, 23 predicted proteins | sample Popmic124T_FD_133135 | JGI IMG/M metagenome (GOLD analysis project Ga0190265, IMG submission 133135) | Populus adjacent soil microbial communities from riparian zone of Indian Creek, Utah, USA - 124 T | ecosystem: Environmental > Terrestrial > Soil > Riparian zone | place: USA: Utah | collected...
AATGGTTACTTAGGAAATCGCGGCAATTCTTGGGTGGCCATTTCGCGCCTTCAGCGCTGGAAAAATGCGCCGTCATTGCCCAGGCCGTTGGCCTGGGCTTTTACATTTCGCGCCGTTGGCGCTGAAAGCAACCATCAACGACTTTTTGTGCAAAGCCGCGCTCCGTAGGAGCGAAAAGCTTGGTTATAGGTCAGAAGCTATAAACATCTCGCTCCGCTGGAGCGAAAACGGATTCCGCTGTTGCACTTGTAAGTTGAATCCGCTAATCATTTTTCATCGGTTCATTCGAAGGCTTCGGAACCCACTCACGTTTTCAGGATAATGAATGAGCCAATGAAAATTGAGAAATGACAAAATGGAAAATGGCTCTTTCCTGCCGCTCCTGCCGTCTGACGTCGGCTCTGCTACAATCCTTCACACAATGGACTGGACCAACTTGCCCACGATAAGCACGAGCCGTCTCTCCCTCCGTCAAATTACCGCGCAGGATGTCGACGATTTTTACGAGATCTACTCCAATCCGGAAGTTATGCGTTATTGGAGCACTCCGCCGCTACCTGACAAACAGGCGGCCAGCAAATTAATAGACGAGATTCAGGACGGATTTAGACGCCGGCAGATGCTGAAGTGGGGCATTGCGTTGCGCGCTGACGACTCTCTCATCGGCAGTGTCACTCTTTTTCATCCTGACTTCACCCACCGCCGAGTCGAGCTCGGTTACGCACTCGGTCGGGCGCATTGGAGGCAAGGCTACATGGGGGAAACACTGCGGGCCGTGCTCGGTTATGCTTTCGACACGCTCAACTTTCATCGGATTGAGGCGGACGTGGATCCGCGCAACGGGGCTTCAGTCCGCACCCTTGAGCGTCTTGGCTTTAAACGCGAAGGATATCTAAGGGAGCGCTGGCAGGTTAACGGTGAAATCCAGGACGCGTTCTTTTACGGCCTGTTGCGGCCAGACTGGGACGCTGTCAAATAGATCCCAACCCAAATCATAATCACGCCAGTGCAGCGCTAACAGACATTCGTGTACCGTTTCAAACTGCCCAGTCAACTCCTGCCGAATTTCACATTTTGATTTCTATCCTCCCTTCGCTAGCTAACTCCGACTTTTGAATGGGTCGAACGCCAAATCCTTTTTCGGAACAGTCGTTGCTAGTGGCTAGCCGGACTCCCGGAGTCTCAATAACAAAACAGCAGATCACTCATAAGTACGAGGAGGGGAAATACATGGGATTGTTTGACAAGATGTTCGGCGGTGGAGCTTCCGAAGCTGAGCAACAACAAGGCGCGCAGCAGCGCTTCAACGAACTGAAACAAAGGTATCAATCAGCACTGAACCTGGCTGACCAGCAACAGATTCAGTTTCAGAATCTGCACGTGCAGGACAACAAGCTGTTCATCAGGGCAACGGCCCCGTCAGAAGATGCGAAAAACAAATTTTGGGATCAACTCAAGCTGGTGAATCCCAACGCCGACGACGTTACCGCCGAAATCAGTGTCGACCAAACTCGGGCAGCAGCGGCGGCAGCCGGCGGTGGTCAGGGACAGGGTGGCCAGACTTATACCGTCAAGTCCGGTGACAATCTCTCGAAAATCAGCAAGCAGTATTATGGCAACGCGAATGAATACATGCGGATCTTTTATGCGAACCGAAACCTGCTGAATGATCCCGACAAGATTCAGGTGGGACAACAATTAGTGATTCCGCCAGATGACAAGGCGTAGGTCACGCGCCAACGGCAATCCAAGTCATTGGAATCTGAAGGAGGCACGCGAGTGTCTCCTTCTTTTTCAACTGGTGGTTTAGCTACATGGTAAAGCTGGGAGGTGTGCTACGCTTACGCGCAATTAAGAGCGTGTGTTTGTTTTAGGATATTCTTGCGCCGGGCCCCAAGGGAAATGCCTGACCTACTTGTAAACCTACTTGATCTTCCAGCGCTGGATCCCGTTCTGCGTGAAATTGAGAGCGCCGGAATTCTAATTCGGCGCGCCCAGCCTTTTGAGATCACGCGCGCTCGAACCTTCGTCGAAGAGTCTTTTTCCGTCGCCTGGGCCGATGAAATCTCAGTCGGTTTTGCCAACAAGCCAGTCTCGGTTTACTTTGCAGTTGTCGAACGGGAAATCATCGGGTTCTCCGCTTACGAGTGTACGCGCCGAGGTTTTTTTGGCCCCACCGGCGTATTGAAGAACAGACGGGGACGCGGCATCGGCAAAGCGTTGCTGCTTGCCAGCCTTTGGGGACTGCGCGAACTCGGATATGCCTATGCGATTATCGGCCGCGCCGGACCGATCGAGTTTTATGAAAAAGCCGTCGGCGCGATCGTTATTCCCGGCAGCGAACCCGGAATCTACACAAACATGCTGGATTAGTAACCGGCACGGCCTTTTGTAGACATTGCCTCCTTTTGCCGGCACAGCGTCAAACGAAATGCAAGACACCGCCGATCCTTCGCCAGCACCTTCCGCGAAAAAGCCGTTACCGAATTCCTCTGGTCCTCCCGGTCCCAAGGGCACACTCATTCAGGGTGTCATGCCGGAATTCACTCGGGACAGTCTCGCCTTCATTACTCGCTGCCGTGATTACGGCGATGTAGTGCGAATGCGTTTCCTCTATCAAACTGTTTACTTCCTCTACAGCCCCACTGACATTGAAATGGTGCTTTCCACCAACGCGAAAAACTTCATGAAAGCGCGAACGCTGCGCACGCCCTTTTTTCAACGGCTCGTCGGCAACGGCCTGCTAACGAGTGAAGGCGAGGAATGGCGACGCCAGCGCCGTTTGGCACAACCCGCATTTCACCGCCAGCGGATTAGTAGTTATGGCGATGTGATGGTCGAGTTTGCACAGCGTCTGATTGCTACCTGGGAGACGGGAGAAGAGCGCGACATCTATCGCGACATGATGCGACTCACGCTTGAAATTGCCGCGAAGACACTTTTCAACGCCGACGTGTCGGGCGACGCCGACAAGGTGCGGAACGTCTTATCGGAAATGGTAAAACCCTTTGCGGCCCAGGCCACCCTTAAATGGATCCTTGATAACCGGCTGCCGACGCGGGCGCATCGAAACTTTTTTGCAGCGGCGAAGGAGATCGACGAAATTGTCTACCGGATCATCGCTGAACGTCGTGCGAGCGGCGTCGATCATGGTGATTTGCTCTCGATGCTGTTAGCCGCCCATGACGAAGATGATGGCAGCCAGATGACTGACCGGCAGTTGCGCGATGAAGTGATGACGATCTTTCTTGCGGGTCATGAAACTACCGCCCTGACGCTCTCATGGACCTGGTACCTTCTGGCTCAAAACAGCGAAGCGGAAAGAACATTTCACGCCGAACTGGATGAGGTGCTTAATGGTCGTCCACCGACGATGGCAGATCTGCCTCGTTTGAAATACACGGAGATGATTGCAAAGGAGTCTATGCGCCTCTACCCGCCGGCGTTTGGTCTTGGGCGCGAGTCAATTGAGGAATGTGAAATTGGGGGCTATCGCGTACCGGCGAAATCGCAGGTATTCATGTTCCAGTGGGCCACGCATCGCGACCCACGTTATTTCGCCGAGCCAGACCAATTTCGGCCGGAACGGTGGACTGAAGAGTCCACTGAAGCGCTGCCGAAGTATGCTTACTTTCCATTTGGCGGCGGGCCGCGCGCCTGCATCGGCAACTACTTCGCCATGATGGAAATTGTGCTGGTGCTGGCCACGCTGGGCCAGCGATTCCGTTTCTCGCTCGCCCAAGACCATCAAGTGAGTTTGATGCCGGCGATGTCGCTCCGGCCAAAGAATGGAATTAAGATCAACGTCGAGAAGCGATGACTTGCTTCGCAGCCGAAACAAATCAGGCAGATAAATGTCTCTCACTGTAAAAGCGCTCGCATTATCCGAAGAACGCCGTTTGCGACTCGTAGAAATCTGCGAGGCGCTGCCCGAAACGATCGTCGACGCGGCAGCCGAGTCTCACCTGGCTTTTCGAATTCGCAAGAGAATATTTGCCTACTATCTCTTTGACCATCATGGCGACGGGGTGATCGCATTCACCTGCAAGTCGAATCTGAATGACCAGCGTCGCTTCGTCCGGGAGGATCCTGACAGTTTCTTTGTGCCGGCCTATCTTGGTTCAAAAGGATGGATTGCTATTCGTCTTGATCTGGATGAAGTTGACTGGGACACCGTTTCGGAACTTGCCCGCCACGCCTATCAGGAGACTGCCCCAAGGAAGCTCGCGGCGCTTGTCGATTCCGGGTAGGACTGCACGGCTACTCCATCGCGCCGGCTATTCGCGCCCACTCTTCGAGCGTCAGCGTTTCCGCGCGCCGTTGAACATCAACATCCGCCCCGCAAAGCACGATGCTGGCTCCTCCATGCTTCTTGATGAGTTCCTGGAGCGGAGACGGCGCGTTGCGTAAGTTATTGAGAATCGTCTTACGCCTTTGAGCAAACCCCGCGCTGACTACTTGCCACAGCAGTTTTTCGTCATGCAACTCAGCCGCGACGCGACTTCGCAACTTTAGTCTCAGCACGCTACTCCAAATTTTTGGCGCCGGACGGAACGCGTGAGGCGCGACATCAAACAGCTTTTCCGTCTCACAATACGCCTGCACGAAGACTGAAAGGTAACCCCGTTCCGCCGTGCCCGGCGCCGCTGTGATCCGCTCGCAAACCTCTTTCTGAAGCATCAACACTAACTCACTGAAACACTGGCGTTGTTCAATCAGCCTTTGCAGAATAGCTGTGCCGACGTTGTAAGGAAGATTTGCCACGAGCCGCGCCCGCACCGCCGGACGAATCGCCGCGCAGAAATCCGCCACCAGCGCGTCATCTTCAATAAGAGTGAAATTCGTTTTTCCGCTAAACGAGTCGGTAAGGATCGGGATCAGGTTGCGATCGAATTCGATCGCCACCAGGCGCCCGGCTTTTTCGAGTAATGATGCGGTAAGCGCTCCCCTTCCCGGACCAATCTCGACAATCGTCTCATTAGACTCAGGCGCTAACGCTTCAATGATGCGTTCGATGACTCTTTGGTCGGTGAGGAAGTTTTGACCAAAACGCTTTGAGGGATGAATGGCAACTTTGTCAGGATGAAGTACGGGCGTTTTCTTATTCATCCCTCCGCCTTCACCCTTCAGTCTTTGTCTTTGGGTAGCCTGTCACTTCGATGTCCTGTCCTCGCATAACAATTTCAACATCACGAAGCTCGATCGCGTCCAACAATTTCGCTGCGCCTTCCCCGGCAATTGAAGTAGGGGCCTCACTTCCGCCAATGATTTTCGGTGCGAGGAAGAAAGAAACTTTATTAATCAGGCCGGTGTCGAGAAATATTCCGGCAACGTTTGCGCCACCTTCAATTAGCACACTTTGTATTTGACTGCCGCCGAGCTGCTTCAAAACTGCCGCCGGGTTACGCCCGCTCATATCACGAAAAACCTCGATACCTTGCGCTTCCAACGCACGTGATAAATCGGCGGATGCGGAGTTGCCTGCAAACACCAGCACCGGGCTTTCGTTTGCGGTCATTGCCAGTCGGGATTGCGGTCCAATTGTCAGCAGCTCGTCGAGCACGACGCGAACCAGGGGTTTTCGCCTTTTTCTGCCCGAGCGATCGGTTAGCAAAGGATCATCTGCCGATGCCGTGCCGGCGCCGACAAGTATCGCGTCATATTCGTGACGTAATTCATGAACGCGCGCGCGCGACTCAGTTCCGGTTATCCAGCGCGAGTCTCCCGCGCGAGTAGCAATCTTTCCGTCGAGCGATGTGGCCAACTTGAGGTGGACGAAGGGTCGCCCGGTGCGCATCAAGTGGAAATACTTCTCGTTCAGCTTTTCGGCTTCAGAAGCTAACAACCCAACCGAGACCTCAACGCCGGCTGCCCGTAGATGTTCAAAACCCTTTCCGGAGACTCTTGGATTGGGATCTTCGGTAGGCGCGATCACTCGACTGACGCCGGCGGCAATTAATGCATCTGTGCAAGGTGGTGTGCGTCCGTGATGAGCGTGCGGCTCCAGTGATACGTAAGCAGTCGCACCCTTTGCGTTTGTTCCAGCCTGTTCGAGAGCATAAGTTTCAGCGTGTTTCAGTTTCTCGTAGACGTAAAAACCTTCGCCGACAACCTCACCGGCTTGTGCGACCACACAGCCCACCAGCGGCCCCGGACTCACCTGGCCCACGCCCTGGGCCGCGATCGAGATTGCGCGTTGCATCAAACCGCGATCGGTTTCACTCCACTGCGAATTTACTTCTTCAATCGTTGCTACTGTTTGCTGCAAGAGAATCCTCAAACTCAAGTAGGACAGACATTCTTGTCTGTCCGTTTCTGCTTCGGTGCTCGTCGAGAGCATGATTCGAACAAGCGACAGACAGGAATGTCTGTCCTACTCAAACAATCCATTGACGTATAACTCCGGATCGAAGACCACCAGATCGTCAACCTTCTCGCCAATTCCCACATAACGAATCGGCAATCCAAGTTCATTTGAGATTGCCACAGCAATTCCGCCTTTGGCCGTCCCATCCAGCTTCGTCAGCACTATGCCCGTCACTCCCGCAACCTTCAAAAACTGGCGCGCCTGCTCCAGACCATTCTGGCCCGTAACGGCATCAACCACCAGCAACGTTTCGTGTGGCGCGCCTTCAACTTCCCTGGCTGCCACGCGTTTCATTTTTTCCAACTCCCCCATGAGATTCGACTTGTTGTGCAATCGTCCGGCTGTGTCAACAATCAAGACATCGGAACCACGCGCCTTCGCCGCCTTTAACGAATCAAAAAGAACCGCCGCCGGATCGGTTCCCTGTTTCTGCTGAATCAGAGGAACGCCCGTGCGTTCGCACCAGATTGCCAGTTGATCAGATGCCGCCGCGCGGAAGGTGTCAGCCGCACAGATCAGCACATCGTTTCCTTCGGCCTTGATGCGCTGGGCCAGCTTCCCAATGGTCGTTGTTTTCCCAACCCCGTTCACGCCGACGATCATCATCACGTAAGGCGCAACGTTTTCAGGTATGCTCGTCTCGGAAGCGACACCGGCTTTTTCTGATTGGCGCAGGATCGACAACAACTCATTCTTGATCGCCTGCTTTAGTGCCTCGAGATCATTAATCTGTTTACGTGCGACTCCGCGTCGAACAGTTTCAAGGATGTGCTGCGTCGTGGCCACACCAATGTCCGCTGCAATCAATGCCTCCTCGAGCTCATCCAGCAAATTTTCATCAATCTGTTTGAGTCCCTGGAAGACCGTGTCGAGCCGCTCCGAAAGCGTTTCCCGCGTTGCGGAAACGGCGCGGCGAAACCGCGCTGAGAATTCCTGTTCGAGCGCCGCTTCCTGTGCCTGGAGTTCCTCGATCGAAAGGTTTAGACCAAGGACGGAAGTAGCAAAAGGCGAACGCGATGGCACCGGGCGTTCCTGCAAAACGCTCGAATCAGCGGTTCGAGCTGATGGGCGACGCTCCGTTGGAGACGATGGTGAAACCGGCCGAATGGTCGGCACAGGAGTAGGGCTCCCCCCCGTCGCAACCGGTTCCAGATCGATTCTTGACCCGGCAGAAGGATCAGAACTTCCAAATTGGTCCTGCGGTTCCGCCTGCCGCAGTCCTTCCTCGACAGCGCCAATCGATGCTTCCGAGTCAGGCGTGACCTTTTCAGGCTCCGCCTTTTCGATCAGTGGTTCATTTAGTCGAAGCGACACAAACTGATCGCCGCTCTTGCGTTTCCAGAAAAGCCCCATAGGTTTGGTCCAACACCGATTAGTGCAGATTTCAGAAACGCTGATTATATGCGCAACAGCCGCGTCCCAACAAAATGGGCGCGGCTGCAAGGATGAATCGGACGGTGTTTATTCGTGAACTTAGACCAGGTTTTTCCCAGCTTCTAGCTCAGCGAAAACCAGTGCGGCGGCTAAATACCTACGACACGAGTGCTGACTCACGGCCGGCAGAGGTCTGAACCGTTTGCGGCTGAATCAGGGTCGATGAAATGGGTCTCTTAAGCTTGACAGAGCCCGGGCGGATTTGGCCGTCATCGCAAGCTGCCACGAAAGCATCTACGACGACCGAATCATAGCGCGTCCCAACAAAGCTCTGAATGCGGGCGACGGCATCTTCAAACTTCATAGCTTGTTGATAAGGACGATCGGTTGTCATCGCATCGAAAGTGTCAGCGACGGCCACGATTTTTCCCATTAACGGTATTTCGTCACCTTTCAACCCCTGCGGGTAACCCTTACCATCAACCATCTCGTGGTGCATGTACATGCCAGGCAGAAATTCCTTCATGGCTGCGATCTGGGACATGATCTTGTAGCCCTTTTGCGGATGCTGCTTCATGATCTCATATTCTTCTTCGGTCAATGACGCAGGCTTCTTGAGTATATTGTCATCGATCGCAATCTTGCCGACATCGTGCAGCAAGGCGCTAATCCTGATCTTTTCACACTCGTCATCGGGGAGTCCAAGACGTTGAGCAATCGCGGTTGAAATTCTGGAGACGCGCTCTGAATGACCGCGCGTATAAGGATCCTTGCCATCGATCGCCGCTGCCAGTCCCTTCACAGTCCCCAGAAACAATTCGCGATTCTCAGCAGCAGACCGCTGCAAGTCACTGATGTAAGTTTCGAGCTGATCCGTCATCAGGTTAAACGAATTGCCGAGTTCGCCTAGTTCTGTCCGGCTAGTGACGACTATTCGTTGCGAAAAATCACCTGATGCGATGCGATGAGCGCCAACCGCCAGTTCCTGGACGGGTCGCGTCAGTTTTTTTGCGAAGAAGAATCCAATCCCAAGTGTCAAGATACCCGCAACGACACTTATCAAGATTATCTGTCGTCTCATGTCAGACACGGAAGCCAGCGCGGCTGATTCATCCTGGATGGCTATTACTCCCAGGCGAAAATTCTTGTCGAGTTCCGCACTTGCATACGCTCCAAGCATTTCCATTTTGCGTCCGTCACGCATGACGGTGAATGGCGCCAAAGCTGACTGCACCTGCGCTCCGGTCTCCTGCCAATCCTGGACCACCTTCAGGTCCGTCATTGGCTTTTCGGAAAACGCGACGCTGGCTTCCGGATGGGCCACGGCACGACCATTCTGATCAACAACAAAAACTACCGGCAGCCCCGCGTCCAACAGTTCGCGTTCACTCTTCGAGGTTGACTGGTGAACTGCTTTGAAGACTTCCTGAAACGAGACAATCGCCACCACCGCCGCCAGCACATCCTGACCGTTTTCCCCGCCCATCACGGGCGCGGCAACTGTCAACGCCATCTCCTGCCCGGAACGAATGATCTGCGGACGGCTGACGACGATGCCGCGCCCGTTCATTTTTGCCAGCACTTCACTCACCCGCTGGTCCACTTCATCTCGCTGAATGACATCGAGCTGAAAGGCCCGATGCATTTCGCCACTCACAGGCCAGATCGCCAGGGCGATCAGGTTGGGATCTTCCTCCAGCGTTTTCTGCAGACGTGAGTTGTAGCCTTCGTCGTTAAGCGCAGTAATTCCCCCTGCAATCTCAAAAGCTCGCGCCAGCCCGGTCACAACATCCCGATACCGTTGGCCGTAGAGTTCGATTTGCCTGGCTTTGTCCTGCACGAGTTGGGCTTGATATCGGCCTTCCACCGATCTCAATTGCTCAGCGCTCTTTCCGGACAGCAAAGTGCCCGCGAAGGCCAGGGGAAGTAGGCCAACCAGGAGGAGTACGCCAAGTACGATATATAGCAGGCGGATTCGCCCTATCTTTTCAAGCATTTAGTCAAAAACAGTTCAGGGGCTGGCTTAGGAAATGAAGTTCCAAGAAGGCTGTTAACAGGCAGAAACCGCGTGAAAATGCGGCAAGCTCATTATGGCTAGTAAACTTGAGGGTGTCAACGCGTTTGTTTAACTGAGTTGGCCACAGGTTCGGGCATGGGGAATGGCTTGGGTCACACAGCAAAGTCCCCGATGCCGGCGCATTATGTTATGTTTTTTATAGACTTAACGGCCCCCGACCACGTCTAACACGGAGAGAGACGGAACCCTGCTTCGGAAGGTATTGGCTCGAAGTTAAAGGGGCGCGATGGCCAAATCAGAAGGATAGGACAAAAGCTACGAGCGACGAGCAGATCGTGCAACGTGCCCTGACGGGCGACGCAGAGGCTTTCGGCGAAATCGTAACGCGCTGGGAGCGCCGCATTTTCGCGCTTGCCTTTGGTATGCTCGGACGCGAAGAAGATGCGCGCGACGCCACGCAGGAGACCTTTCTGGCGGCGTTTCGCAACCTCCGGGGGTTTCGCGGTGAAGCCAAGGTTTCGTCCTGGCTACATCGCATTGCGGTCAATCAATGCATTACGCGCCAGCGGAGGGCGAAAGTTAGAAGTGAGAGCGCGCTCGACGTTGAAGAGGAAAAAAACGCCGCCCACTTTGCGACACCTCTTCATTACTCTCCCGCAAGAGTTGTAGAAGGAATTGAGAGGACCGCCGCGGTCAGGCGGGCAGTGAATAGTTTACCGACTGACTTAAGGCAGGTCGTGGTGATGAAGGAGTTTGAAGAGCTAACGTTTCAGGAAATTTCTGACGCGCTCGACTTGCCCCTAAGCACGGTAAAGAGCCGACTCTATACCGCACTAAGACAACTGCAGATGCGCCTGCAAAAGTTTAATAATGAACAGGTCCAGGACGCGGAGTGAAAGCAATGGAAGAATACAAAGCCCCAGGTTGCGACCAATCAAACGAGTTGATTGCCTTTCTTTATGGAGAACTGAACCATGTCGAAGCACAAAGTTTCCGACGTCACATGAATGGCTGTAGTTCATGCGGCCAGGAGCTTGCGGCCTTCAGCGATATTCGGAGTTCGGTGGTTGCCTGGCGAGATGAATCACTCGGGAAGATTTCGGGTCCAGCCTCGTTGCCTAACGTGGTAATTGATCTTCAGCCAAGTCGTCCTTCGGCGCTGGCTGCCTTGCGTGAGTTTTTTAGTCTTTCACCGGCGTGGCTGAAGGGCGCGGTAGCTTTTGCCACTCTCCTGTTCTGTCTCATGGCGGGATTCGCGGTTATGCGTTTGCAGGACAACCCAATGACGCCCGTAGTTAGTAATGAGTCCAACCCAGAGTCAACTACTTACAGCGAAGAGCAAGTAAAGGCGCTGGTGGACCGGCGAGTCAAAGACGAGCTTGACCGTATCAAGGCGACGGATCAGGCGCCGACCTCGCAGATTGTGAATGATGTAAATGCTTTGTCCAATCGTCGGAAGGTGATGCGTAACGTGCAAGTCGCCACCAGTTCAACGGCCAGGCGACCACTCTCGAAAGTCGAACGCGATCAGCTTGCGGCGGATTTGAGGTTGGTGGCCATAAACAACGACAGCGAACTTGATTTGCTCGATGACCGGATCAACCGATAACTTATCTGTAGAGGTTGTTATGAAAGAAAATCGAAGACTATTATCCGCGCTGGCGATCGGCATTCTCGTGACAATTGCCTCTGCCTCGCTTTCCCAGGCCCAGCCGCAGCAGCCCCCGAACTCGAATGAACCACAGCACGACGCCGGCGGCGGAGATCCGATACGTCAGTTGAACCTGACTCCGGAACAGCGTGAGCAGATTCGTTCCATTCGCCAGCAGACGAACGTTGAGCGGGCTGAAATTAATCAACGGGTAGGCGCCTCTAATCGGGCGCTGGAAGCGGCGTTGGATTCTGACAATCCAGACGAAGCGGCAGTTGAGCAGAGGATGAAGGATTTGGCTGCCGCCCAGGCGGATGCCATGCGGATGAGAATCACAACCGAGGTGAAAATCAGACGCGTCCTCACAATAGAACAGCGGACGCTTTTGCGAACGCTGCGACAAGAAGCCCGCGAAAGGCAACGTGAACGTCTCGACTTGCGAGACCAAAGACAGCAGCAACGCCGTGAGGCGCGTCCCAACGTTTTGCGAAATCAGCGCAATGGTGTGGCCCCTCTCTTCCCGGGTCGAGATGGTCAACGCCGGCAGCGCCCATAAGGACTCGTCGCCTCTTACGAAAAGGCTGGCCAGGTGTATCCTGACCAGCCTTTTCTATTTTGTGTCAATTCCGTCCAGCTTGACGCACTGCGCAAATTTTGAGCATGATAAGCCGCTCTTTCAAAATCTTAGTCTGGTCGATTAAGAGTCTTCCAAATCGCAAGGACAGGCCAGGATTCCGAATTCTCGGTCCCGCGATCGACAGCCACCCGAATTTGCGTTTCTCCTAAGATTGCACGGCTGACGCACCAATAGCTCCACAATGAATTTCGTTACGCGCGCTATCTACGAGTTGCAGGAAACCACCCTGATGGCTGCGCGAGCTGCTCGTGGCCTCATCCAGGGGCCTCGCTATATCTCCGAAACAATCGCACAAATGGATGTGATTGGCGTTGGCTCGCTGACCATCATCCTGCTTACCGGGTTTTTTACTGGTGGCGTGCTCGCGGTGCAAACCTACCCAACGCTCGCATATTGGGGCCAGCAGGGGCAGACCGGTCGGCTCGTTGCAGTCTCCCTCGTGCGCGAGCTTGGCCCAGTTCTGACGGCATTAATGGTAACCGGACGAGTTGGTTCCGCCATCGCTGCCGAGCTGGGCTCTATGACCGTTTCTCAGCAAATCGACGCGATGCGCGCACTCGGCACCGATCCAATTCGCAAGCTGGTAGCGCCGCGGCTCCTGGCGCTCCTCGTTGCCCTTCCCCTGCTGACTGTGCTGGCCGATTGCGTAGGCATAGCCGGAGGAGCATTCGCTGCCACCAGTCTCTATGGGCTTTCAATGAACGAGTTTTTTACTTCTGCTCGTGACGGAATCAGCACGGATGATATTATTGGCGGAGTCATAAAACCGATTGCGTTCGCGCTAATAATAGGCACGATCGCCTGTTACAAGGGTTTGACAACTGATGGCGGCACGGTTGGAGTCGGTCGAGCCACCACTCGCGCGGTCGTCACGGCTTCAATCGTAGTTATCATTTCGGATTTCTTTCTGGCCCGGGCGCTCCAATACTTGCTTGGAATGCCGGTTAACTAGAACCAGTAAAACCCATGGCCCTATCCACGACAGAATCCGAGCAGATTCACTTCTCGGAGCAGGTGAGTCAAAACGCTGCGGGTTCAACTTTCGCCGAAGTTGACGACCGAGATCGCGAGATTCCGGCCATCGAGTTTCGCGACGTCGTACTGGCGTTTGACGACCGAATCATTCTCAACAAACTGAGCTTCAGCGTGAGAAAGGGCGAGTTGAAGATCATTTTGGGCGGCTCTGGCGGCGGAAAATCTACGATCATTAAACTAGTTCTCGGCCTGCTCAAACCTGATGAGGGGCGCGTGTTGGTCGACGGTGAAGACATCACTGATTACGACGAAGCGCAAATGATGTCAGTGCGAAAAAAGATTGGGATGGTTTTTCAGGAAGGCGCGCTCTTCGATTCACTTTCGGTCTACGACAACGTTGCTTACCGCTTGCATGAACAGGGTCGAACGGAAGACGAAGTAGAACAAGAAGTACGGCGCATGCTGCGGTTTGTTAATCTTGAGGACGCAATCGACAAAATGCCGTCTGAGTTGTCCGGCGGTATGCGAAGACGCGTCGGTATCGCCCGCGCTCTGATTGGCGACCCGAAGATTGTGCTCTTCGACGAACCCACAGCCGGTCTTGATCCGCCCACCGCCCGTACGATTTGCGAGTTGGCAATGAAGCTGCGCGATCTCGAAGACGTGTCCTCCATATTTGTTACCCACGAGATGAACAATCTCGATTATCTTTGTTCAGAATACGCGGTCGTAGGCGACTCCGGCGAAGTGGTGTTTGAACGCGAAGGCGAGCGCCTGTGCCTGACCAATACAAAAGTGATGATGATGAAGGAAGGCCTTATTATTTTTAGCGGCACGGACGAGAAAATACGCCACTCTGAAGACCCATACATACAGAAATTTTTGCGCGGACGCTGAAAGAACGAAGAAAGGATGTCACTGAAGGATCGAACTTGAAACTGAAGCCCTGCGTTGGTTCAGTTCTCATTGCCTTCATTCACAACTAAAACGCCATGCCCAGATCGACCAAAAGCGTCAGCTTAAACCAATTGCGAGTCGGCATCTTCGTGCTGATCTCAATAGTCATCTTAATCTTTCTCATCCTTAATTCGTCCGGCGACCTGAATCCTTTTGCGAAAAAGCTTCACCTGAAGGCGCGTTTCGCTGATGCCAACGGTTTGCGCGAAGGTTCCGAGGTCAGACTAGCGGGCGTTCGTGTGGGCAAGGTCGACAAGATCACTTTGCTGCCTCCTTCCACAGAGCCGGGAGCGGCGCGAGTGGAAGCCCTGATGATTATCGATTCTCAGATAGACGGACGGCCCGCTACCGAGCGGATCCGCCAGGATTCAACAGCACAACAGGGTTCACCCAGTCTCCTCGGAAACGAGATGTTAATCAATATCGGGCCAGGCACCGCGCTTGGGCCACCTGTTAAAGATTACGACACGCTGCAGTCATCCAGCGCCAACACAGTAAACGACTTCGCTACCTCGGGAACCGATTTGGCCCAGAGACTGAGTAAGCTCTCTGATCAACTTAGCGTGATTGTGAAGGACGTCGAAGAAGGCAAGGGCACGGTCGGACGACTATTTAGCGATGAAGCTCTTTACAACAATCTGAATTCGACGGTCCGCGAGGCTGATGAAGTAATGCGCCTGATCAGAACAGGCAGCGGATCCGCTGGTAGATTTGTTAATGATCCCGCCCTCTACAACAACGCGAATGAAATAGCTTTGCAGTTGCGAAAAATTTCGGAAGACTTGCGCGCCGGTCGAGGAACCGCGGGTAAACTGCTTACCGACGATGAGCTCTACAATCGAATCAATCGCACCGCGGACCGTCTTGACAGTTCAGTGGATCAAATCAATTCCATGATTGCCGATATTAATTCAGGTCAGGGCACCCTCGGCAAACTGATCAAAGACGACCAGATTTATAACGACGCTCGCTCTGCAATCGCCCGCTTCAATACCACCGCTGAAAGAGTGGATAACATGGTGGCAGCAGCTCAACGCGGCGAAGGAACCGTCGGCAAACTTCTTACCGACGAGGCGCTCTACTCCAACGTCAACCAGCTCTCTTCTGAAGGCGTAAAGTTGATTTACGACTTCCGCCAGAACCCGAAGAAATATCTGACCATCAAGTTCGAATTATTCTAGGTCTGAGCCGGCGCTGCGGCGCGCAAATTATCCAAACGGATTTTCATCGGCCGATGGACCGTAGATTGACGGCACCGCAATGTCGTTTAGTCTGAGGTAAACGCCGAGTTGTGCCCGATGATGAATCAAGTGGTTCATCACGAAACTGCGCAAGACCGCGATCTTTGGCATGGTCAGAATCGTCTGGCCGTTGGACATTAGTGTCCAGGGCTTAAACAATTCAGCGTCCGCTGCGCTTGCGATTGCGGCCCTCGCCTTCGCGATGTTCGCGTCAAAGGTAGCCAGCAGTTCCTCATTTGAGTTAGCCAGTTCCGCCTGAGGGAGCGGGGTGCCGCCCGGCGCAAGATCCAGCGAATCCTGCCCGATTGTGTAGTTTACCCAAGTTGGTATGTTGCTCAGGTGTGTCGCCAAACTCCCCATTGCCATCGACTTGGCATGCGGTTTCCAGTCTGATTTTTCCAGCGGCACGCGCTCCAGCGTCGTGCGCGTGTTCGCCATCTCATGATCAAACTCCGGTAGCAATGATTCGCTCAATCCCATACTTTCCTCCATCCACTGTACGCGTTAGGAAATCGAAGCCGGCCGGTGCGCCACAATGCCAAAAGCTCGCACTGGAAACGTCCCGAATTCTTTAACCTTAACTGGCACTGCAAAAAACTTAAAATCCTTATCCGGAAGACTCTCGAGCCCGCGCAAGTGCTCCACTATCGGAACGCGCTGACGCAACAGTATCGAGTGGGCGGGGCGGTTTCCATCTCTGGTGTCGTCAATATTGTAGGAGTCGATGCCCACCAATCGCGCGCCTGCTCGAACAAGATATTCCGCAGACTCTGCATTCAAAAAAGGGTGGTTGCCGTCGAAATACTTTGACGTTCGCCAGTGCTGGTCCCAACCTGTATGGAACAGCACTGCCTTCCTGGCTAGATCCATGCCAGTCAGCGTTGCCGCTGAAATCTCGCGTCCTGCCGAATTTGCGTGGCGGATCACGACACCCTCAAGGTTAGCCAACGATGATAGTGGCAGTTCGGAAAGATCTGCACCATCTGCATAACGATGAAACGGACTGTCGATGTACGTTCCCGTATTGGCGACCATCTCGATCTTGCCAATGTGAAACTCCGTTCCCGGCGCATAAATCTTTCTCGATTCCGATCGGTTCAGATGATCAGTAATCAACGGTGCCGGCAGACCCTGATAAGTGACCATGCCATGCTCGACGACGTGGCTGACATCTATGATTTCGAATCCGAGATTCATCTGTTTGGCTCCTGTCACAAGTCTGACCCGAGGTAGGGCCTCTGCTAAACCAACAAACTGAGCCTCCTTAACCGTCGGAGTTTTATTTCTGCTGAACCAGGACTTGAAAGTGCGCGCCCATCCTGGTCGGCAGGATCATCTCAAGCGCCGCATTGCTTAGCTGCAGCTTCGCCGCCTCACCGGTTTGGCGTTTTGATTCGATTTCCAATTGATCCAGCAATCCGGCAGCAAGCAGGAACTTATCCTGCCTCTCAAACTCAACCACTCGCAAACCAAATTCGGATCCAAGTTGTCTTACGTAGCTCCAGTTTACAGTCGATGTCAGGTCCTGCTCACCCGGATTCGCCAAAACATTTTCCATAATGTTATGCCGCTGAAAGCTTCGCAGGGTTCCGAAGTATCGGGGATCCTTAGAGCTGCCCGGATGAAGCTCATTTGTCTCAGCGCCATAATCCACCGTGATGACGAAGCCCTGCGGTAACCACTCAAGCACCTTTTGGAACCAGGGTTTAATTCCGAGATTGATGTCGGCGACTTGCCCCTCTCCCAGCGCCACCCCAATCTTTGCAACATATTCTGCCAGTTGCTCCGTGGAAGGCTCATCGAGTGTCCAATCAAACTCACCCTCGGCGGAGACGGTCACATAAAACTCGAGCAGCTTTCCCGCCTGCATAGTCACGCGATGGACCGGAAACGCATCGAGCAATTCGTTTGAGAACACGATACCGAAGTCGGCCTCAACTGCAGGCAAGCTCTTGAACGAAACGCGGTCAGCAAAGGGCAACAATCGCTTGCGCGCCAGCGACGAAGAATGGCTGCTAATCTCTTCGATAACGTACTGAGTTGCCTTGAAAACATGTGGGTAGTCATTTTCGAACGCTCCGAGCAGTGCGGTCGCAAATCTTCCATCACCTGCTCCGAATTCGACGATGGTCAATGACGACGGTTTTCCCGCGTCGTCGTACAGCCTGGCAATATAACGTCCCAGGGTTGCGGCAAATAAGGAACTGCGTTCGGGACTGGTTCGGTAGTCGCCTTCCCTGCCCCACTTTGTTCGATCCGATCGACAGTAATATCCGTTAGCCGGATCGTAGAGCGCCGTCATCATCCAATCATGAAATGTAATAGGACCTTCGAGCTTAATGCGCTCGCGAAGTTGGTCGGCCAACACGCTGGTTGAGGCGGTTTTCATCGTCATCCATGAAAACTATGTTCGCAAAGCTTCATGGCCGACAGAATGCTAGCGGTTGTTCGGATCATCTCTGTCCAGCAGACGCGTGGTGTTTTCGGTGACACTGGCCGGGCGGACCAGTTCAGAAGTGGTCGGGCGTCGCCAATTCGAGGTGTTGTTAACTGAGGCGGGCGGTAGCGCCACGTTGCGCCCCGGTTGACCAAACTGCTGTGGGGCCGGCGGCGCGTAAGTCGGCATCTGGATATTGTTAACCGGCGGATACGCATCCTCCATCAGCAGCGCGTAGATCATGCGCAGAAGTCCACCAATAAAACAGGAGACCGCAGCGAGGGCCACAATTTCTCCCGGCCCATCCAAAATCCCCACGATTATGATGGCCATCACGGGAACGATGAACAGCGTGCTCAACATCATCAGCGCGCCCTGGCGAACTCCCTTACTACGCGGAGACAACTGTTGCGGTCCAGGCTGAACGTATCGCGGCACCATTCCCTTTCCCGCCAACACCGCGCTGACCGCTTCGAGCAGGAAACCACATCTCGAACAAAACCTTACCTGATCTGAAGTTTGTTGTTGCCCGCACTGTGGACAGTACATGCCGATTAACCTCGCGTCCCGGTTCCCGAATGATCCGCCAAGCTGAGACTAGATAATAAACCCGTTAACGCTAATACCGGAAAGACTCTTGAGTGTCAGCGCGCCCTGAGTCTGGAACGAAATCGCTCGAACCAGAGTTTCCAGAAGCAGGCTGATTAGTAATTCTGTTTCCTGAGCGGGCGTTGCAACACGCTTTCGAAGGCACCGATCGTCCGCGAAACTGCTGAACGCGCGCCCTCGGGTTGCTTCAACTTCTTCAAGGTGATCGAGAACCTTGCCGGGCGTAGTCAGAAACTCCGGCAGCGTCCACTCAAAAGGATCGTCCCAGAGATTAGAGGTGATGCCGCCAAAGGTTTGTTCAATCGCAGCCGCGCCGCGCAATATGCATTCGCCGACGGAACGTGATGAGATCCCGGGGAATTCCAAAGTTCCGCTCCCGGCTCGGTAAAGAATTTCTGCCGGAGTGCTCTCGATTATCTTCCGGGACCGCAAATGCAAACGCGCAAATTCTCGGTCGAGACTCTCAAGGATTTCCCTGCCGAAACTCTGCGCGTTCGTAGTGTCGTCCATATCCGACGAAGTCAGAACAGCGAATTCATACCGCTACTTGTCTTTTGATCGCCGGTCGCTCTCTTCAAGCACCGTCCCGAAGTTTCGCCCCCCAAAACTAAAACCGGTGTAAACACGGCCCTTGGCGCCCACACGTGCGCCGCGCGATGGCACACCGCGCTTGGTTACCACCCAGAGCCTGCCGGTGCCATCATCAATTTCATATGCACCATTGCCCATCACGCCGTAGCTGTCTCTGACCGTTCCGACAATCGCGACGTCTTTGTCTCGATAACGGGCGGGGTCGGCATTAATTTTCGAGATAGTGGTCTGGCTGGGACAGGCGGTAAGGAAAACGACTGCTGCGACAAGCAGCGAGCCGCTCCCAAGTTTTTTCCTTAAGTGCATAGGCGTCTCCTTTTCGATCCAGGGTTAATTCGAGGGAGAGCGCCGCCATTGAAACTTCGAACAGCGGAACATCGATAACTGCGGCATGTACGAAGATGCCGCCATCCGACAAATCGTTTTCCCAGCAGAGCCAATCCGCCTATTTCCCAAACCAGCCAATCGGTTTGCCTGACAAATCAACCCATACGCTCTTCACGTGGGTGTACATATCAAGCGCATGTTTGCCCATTTCGCGGCCATAACCCGATTGTTTGTAACCGCCGAACGGCGAGGCGGCGTTGAACATGTTGTAGGTATTGATCCAGATCACGCCCGCATGAATTTCCTTGGCAAAACGATGCGCGCGGGTGATGTTGCTGGTCCAAATTCCGGCGGACAATCCGTAGATGGTGTCGTTAGCCTGCTTGATCAAATCATCTTCATCTTTGAAAGAAATAACCGAAACGACCGGGCCGAAAACTTCCTCCTGCGCGATTCGCATCTGGTTCTTAACATCCGAGAAGATAGTGGGCTGGAAGAAATAACCCTTTTGGAATGCCGGCGCGAGCTCAGGCGATTTGCCTCCGGCGAGCACCGTTGCACCCTCGCCCTGCGCCATATCGCAGTAACCCTGGATTCGGCTCAACTGTTCCTCAGAAACCTGCGGACCCATGTGGGTTCCCTGGTCCATCGGATCGCCAACTACGATATTCGCCGACTTCGCTTGCAATCTCTCCAGAAACTGGTCCTTCACTCCTTCTTCTACAAATAGGCGCGAGCCGGCGCAACAAACCTGACCCTGGTTGAAGAATATCCCCATCATGGCGCCGCTCACCGCCTGCTCAATATCAGCGTCGGCAAACACGATGTTGGGAGCTTTGCCGCCAAGCTCGAGCGACACCTTCGTCAAATTCTCAGCAGCTGCCTTGGCCACCAACTTACCCACTTCCGTAGAGCCTGTGAAAGCCACCTTGTCTATTCCTGGGTGCGCTGCGAGAGCGGCGCCGGCAGTTTCGCCATAACCGGGAACGATATTCACAACTCCATCGGGAAACCCGGCTTCCTGGATAAGCTTGCCGAGTTCCATAGCATTAACTGGAGTCTGTTCGGCGGGCTTGAGCACAATGGTATTGCCCGCTGCGAGGGCCGGCGCGAGTTTCCACGCGGCCATCAGGAGCGGGAAATTCCACGGGATGATTTGTCCGCAAACGCCGACCGGCTCTCGCAGAGTGTAATTAAACATCTGCCCGGGAACCGGAATCGTTTCGCCTTCAATTTTCGTGGCCCAACCTGCGAAGTATTCAAAATTTTCCGCGACCTGTGGCAAGTCGACGTATGTTGATTCCTTGATCGGCTTGCCATTGTCAGCAGTTTCGAGGGCGGCCAACTCCGGAGTGCGTTCTTCGATTAGTTGGGCCAGCTTGTAAAGCATGCGACCGCGGTCGCGGGCGCTGACCTTGGACCACTTACCCTCAAACGCTTTGCGCGCGGCGCTTACTGCCTTATCAATGTCGGCCTGATCACCCTCGGCTACCTCGGCAAGTGTCTCACCTGTCGCGGGATTTGGCGTCGTGAAGGTCTTGCCGGATTCGGCATCAACCCATTTTCCGTCGATCATCAATTGATATTTGCGTGAGCTGGTTCCGGCCGGTTGTACGGATGACATAATTAAACTCCTCCTGTGGCCGACAAACTTCAGTTTGTCGTTGCGGTGTATTCAATCGGGTAGCGCTTACTGACGGCGACAAACTGAAGTTTGTCAGACATCTCACATCAAAAATCAGTCGTGCCGGCGAGCAATTGCCGCAACACGTAAGGGAGAATCCCCCCATGCTGGTAGTAATCAATCTCGATTGGTGTGTCGATGCGCAGTGTGACGAGCACTTCTTCCGTTTCGCCGGAAACGCGATGTATCACAAGTGTCAGATCCTGTCTCGGGCTGACGCCTTTTTCCAGGCCGATCACATCAAACGTTTCCGTTCCATCCAAACCCAGCGATGCAGCGTTCGTTCCTTCTTTAAACTGGCAGGGCAACACGCCCATGCCCACCAGATTGCTGCGGTGAATACGCTCGAAGCTTTGCGCAATGACTGCTTTGACGCCTAACAGGCGCGTACCCTTGGCGGCCCAATCGCGAGAACTGCCAGTGCCATACTCCTGCCCGCAGATTACAACGAGCGGCATGCCTTCCTGTCCATATCTCATCGCCGCGTCGTAGATACTCATACGCTCACCGTCGGGCTGGTGCAACGTGACGCCCCCTTCCACGCCCGGAACCATTAGATTCCTGATGCGCACGTTGGCGAAAGTGCCGCGCACCATAACCTCATGATTGCCACGTCGCGCGCCATAGCTGTTGAAATCTTCGATGCTGACACCCTTTTCCTGAAGATACATTCCCGCAGGCGAACTTGATTTGATCGCTCCAGCCGGACTGATGTGGTCAGTCGTCACTGAGTCGCCGAAAATTGCGAGGGCGCGCGCGCCGTGAACATCGCGCCATTGGCCCACGGCGTTACTAAAGTTTTCGAAATATGGCGGTTCCTGAATATAGGTTGACTGAGTATCCCACTCGTAAACGCTGCCGGTGCTCGTCGGAATTTCGTTCCATAAAGGATTCTGGGCTTCAAAATCTCGATAGAGCGTCCGATACGTTTCAGGGTCCAGGGCGGCACTCAACAAGCTATTGATTTCCTGAAGACTGGGCCACACGTCTCGCAGGTAAACATCCTCGCCGTCAGTGCCTACCCCAATCGCGTCGTTGGTCAAATCAATATCCACACGGCCAGCGATGGCAAAGGCAACTACGAGCGGCGGGCTCATGAGAAAGTTTGCCTTGATGCTCTGATGAACGCGGGCTTCAAAGTTTCGATTACCCGACAAAACGCTGGCCGCAATCAGATCGTGTTCGGTAAGGACGTGTTCGATATTCGGATCGAGCGGTCCGGAATTTCCGATGCATGTGGTGCATCCGTAGCCGACGAGATTAAATCCCAGTTGGTCCAGATATTCCTGAAGTCCGGTCTTTTGCAGGTATTCGGTAACCACGCGGGACCCGGGCGCCAGAGAATTCTTCACCGAAGAGCGAACAGTCAGGCCGCGCTCCACGGCCTTCTTCGCCAGCAGACCCGCGGCCAGCATCACGCTCGGATTGGATGTATTGGTGCAGGAGGTGATGGCTGCGATCAAAACATCGCCGTGACCCAGATCAATTTCTGCATGCGGAAACTCGTCGGGATGCACCTCCTCCAGTCGATCCGGCGTCGGACGGTTGTTGACCATTTCGGTCTCACTCCAGACACTCGTGTTCTGGGGAGTTACTACTCCGCCCGCCGCGACGGGAACAGAACTCGGAGCTTGCTCGCCCCCGCCGGTAAGTGGTGCCTTCGCGACGTCTACCGTTCCAATCCTGGTAAAGACCCGCGCATCGCAGGCATCGTCACCCTTTCCGTAGCCACCCTCGGACACCGGCCGGCGCAGCATCTCGCAAAACTGATCTTTCAAGTTTGACAACTCGATGCGATCCTGCGGTCGTTTAGGACCGGCCACGCTCGGCACGATGGTGCCAAGATCCAAATCCAACAATACGCTGTACTCACATTCGCCGGCCTCTGGAATTCCAAACATGCCCTGGGCTTGAAAATAATTTCGCACCGTATTTACCTGCTCGTCAGTGCGGCCGGTAGCTTTTAGATATATACAGGTTTCTTCATCCACCGGAAAAAAGCCCATAGTCGCGCCATACTCGGGCGCCATATTCGCTATCGTGGCGCGGTCGGTTACCGACAGGCTTGAGGCGCCGGTGCCATGAAACTCGACAAACTTCCCTACCACTTTCGCCTTGCGGAGCATCTCGGTAACACGAAGGACCAGATCCGTTGCCGTCACGCCCTCCCGCAGGCTGCCTGATAAGTGCACGCCGACGACATCCGGAGTAAGAAAGTAGACGGGCTGGCCCAGCATCGCGGCTTCGGCTTCAATGCCGCCGACGCCCCACCCCACAATTCCCAGGCCGTTGATCATCGTGGTATGTGAATCGGTGCCCACGAGGGTATCGGGATAATAGACGCCATTGCGTTCCCACACATTTTTCGCAAGGTACTCCAGGTTTACCTGATGACAGATGCCAATCCCCGGAGGAATCACGCCAAAACCGCTGAACGCCTGCGTTCCCCATTTCAAAAACTGGTAGCGAGAGTTGTTGCGTTTGAACTCCATCGCCATGTTTTTCTCAAACGCGTCTTTAGTACTTGAGAAGTCGACCTGGACGGAGTGGTCGATAACCAAATCAACCGGCACGAGGGGTTCGATCACTTCCGTATTTTTGTTCAGCCGCGCTACTGCAGAGCGCATCGCCGCCAGATCAACCAAAAGCGGGACGCCAGTAAAGTCCTGCAGCAGCACTCGCGCTACGACGAACGGCACTTCGTCGGTTCGTTCGGCATTCGGTTGCCAGTTTGCCAGGATCCGCACGTCATCTTCGGTGATCTTCTTGCCGTCGCAGTTGCGCAAAACTGATTCAAGCACGATCCGAATACTGACCGGGAGTTTTGAGATTTGCCCAACGCCTTCTTTTTCAAGTTGTGGCAACGAATACAAGCGGCCTGACTGGCCGGCGCCTGCGTCAAATGTTTGGACGGAATTAAATGGACCTTGTGGCATAGAGATCGGGCCGGTGCTGGTGAATAATAAACCGTGGCGGTTAGTTCACTCACACAAAAAGTTTAGGATTTTATAGCAAAGTCCAGTTTAGAGTCAGCACTGACTGTCGTCAAGGAACCGTTCTCAGGCCTAACGTCTATATCCGTTTTGCTCTGCGTAACTCCGCGATCTGGCGTCTCCGCGGTTAATCATGCTGTGAAAGCTCACGGCTGGGACCCAGAGAACGCAGAGGGGGCTGAGAATTTCAGATCATGACTCTACTTTATCTGAAGCGTGAAGGTTTGGTAGTGGGTCAGTTTGGAAATCGAGACAGTTTTCCTTTGCGAACTTTGCGTTTCAGCTTGGCGGTCTTTGCGGTTTTGTTTTGTACTAAAGCCTTACCGCAAAGGTCGCTAAGGCTTTCGCAAAGGACGCAAAGCAAACTGACCCACT
>Ga0190265_10000636_pt1 | contig 24223 bp, 27 predicted proteins | sample Popmic124T_FD_133135 | JGI IMG/M metagenome (GOLD analysis project Ga0190265, IMG submission 133135) | Populus adjacent soil microbial communities from riparian zone of Indian Creek, Utah, USA - 124 T | ecosystem: Environmental > Terrestrial > Soil > Riparian zone | place: USA: Utah | collected...
GCAACAGTGGACATCGACGAGAGCGACGACGAGATCCGCGCCACCGTGAATGGCGACGACCTCGGCCTGCTGATCGGAAAGCACGGCTCGACGATCGACGCCATCCAGCACCTGGTGTTCCGGGCCGCCTTCCGCGGATCCGAGGACCGCAAGCAGGTAATCGTGGACGCGGCGGGCTATCGAGAACGCCGCGCGGCCGCGCTGCACCGCATGGCCGATCGGGCGGCCGCGGAGGCGCTGGAGTACGACCGGCCCGTCGAGCTCGAGCCGATGCGCGCAATGGAGCGCAAGGTGGTCCACACCTATCTGAGCGAGCGCGCTGACGTGGAGACGCACAGCGAGGGCGACGAGCCCGACCGGCGGCTGGTCGTGAGCCCGGTTGAGCGTTTCTCGTGAAACGCTTGACTCGCTAGTCGCCCGCCACCGCCTGGGAGCGGCCGCGGGGATCCAGATCGAGCGCATTCTCGAGGCGCTTGCCGCAGAGCCTGACCCGCACACGAGCGTGAGCGACCCTCAAGCGGCGCTGGAGGTTCACGTGGCCGACAGCCTCAGTGGGTTGGAGGTTCCCGAGCTGGGCCGCGCGCTTCGGATCGCGGATATAGGCGCCGGTGCAGGCTTTCCCGGTCTGGCGCTTGCGGTGGCTTTGCCTCAAGCGCAGGTTGACCTCGTGGAGTCTGCAGGACGCAAGACGGCGGTGGTGGACAGGTTGATCCAGGCGGGCGAGGTGTCCAATGCGCGCTCCATAACCACGCGCGCGGAGGAACTCGGCGGCGTCACCGCTGCGCTGGGCGGGGGCCGGGACGCCTACGACGCGGTGACGGCACGCGCGGTGGCGGCGCTTGCGGTGCTGGTCGAATACGCGGCGCCGCTGCTGCGCGAGGGCGGGGTGCTGGTGGCGTGGAAGGGCGCTCGGGACGCGGGTGAGGAGGCCGCGGGCGCCGCTGCGGCTGCTGAGCTGGGCATGGCGGTGGCGGAGGTGCTGTCGGTCACGCCGTTCCCGTCCTCCGAGAACCACCATCTGCACGTTATGCGGAAGATTTCGCCCACGCCAGCCGGTTTTCCTCGCCGGCCGGGGATGGCACGCAAGCGCCCGCTGGGCTGAGACGCCGTCCGCCTGCGCGCGGGCCTGCCGAGTCAGTAACGCGCGGGCGAGCGCCCCTCTGAGGCGCCGTGCTGCGGCCGGCTCCCGTTCCGCGCCTCGGCGACCGTACCCGCGGGCCGCGAGCGGTTCTTGTCGATGATTGCGCCAAGGATCAACGCAAAGGCGAGCAGGCGAAGCGTGTAGACGAACACGCGTCCCTCGTCGTTCTCATCGAGGATCGCGAGGATCAGCCGGCTGACCGCGAACGTGAGGAACCCTGCGGCGAATATCAGGAACAGCCGGTCGCGCGTCTGTTGCCAGTAGCGGAAGAAGAACATTGCGATGACCAGGGCCGCCACCATCGTCCCGCCGCTGATCAGGTCGGCGCTCAGGGCTGCGTCTCCTCGGCAACGAGCCCGTATACGAGGAGCAACATTCCTGCAAACGCGGGAAGTGCGCGCCAGATCGACAGATCGACATTTGTGACCAGCACCTTGTCCACGAGGAGCATCACGTTGTTCAGGGTCAGCCCGACGAAGCAGAGGCCGGCCCAGAAAAGAAGCCTGCGTCGGGTGCCCGCGTAGGAGCGAAGCAGCAGCACCGCGCTAGCGAGGCTGATCAAGGCCGACAGGACGTAGACGGTCGCCGCCATGTCAGTCGCCTCGCCGCCTGACCCTGAAGGCTTCCGAGAACTGCGTCACGCCTTCGCTCGGCCGCGAGAAGATGGTGCCGATCACCGCGACGCGATACTTCGCATAGCTCTCCGCGAGCCCGTCGATCGTCCGCTCCACCTCCGCCGTCGGGGGCGCGAAGCGGTACTTGTCACCGACCGAGGCGACGAGTCCCCTGGCCGCCATCTTCTGGAGCCAGATCTCCACAGACGGCGCCTGCATCACGAGGGCCCGCGCCACCTCGCCCGCCGTCCAGTCCTTGTCGGCGACCCCCCGTAGCAGGAGCAGCACGTCGAGTTGCCCCACGGACTCGATCTCGGCGGCTATGAACCGCTTTACGTCAGCTGGGACTCCGGTCTGGGTCAAGCGGTCCTCGTGTCAGTGGCAGGTAGAAGTGCCAGCATCGGCCACCCTACCCCGGGGCGTGGTAACGAGCTCCCACGCGTAGCTGCTCTCGCGCAGCGTCAGCTTCAGCACGCCGTGGTAGCGGTTCTCGCGCAGCTCGCTGTTCGGCGCGACGGTCTCGTACCCGAAGTGACCCTTGCCGCCGGTGCCGACTGTGATTTGGCGCAGACCCCGTGCGGCGTCGAGGGCGCCGTCGGGCGTCTGCGGCGCAAAGCGTTCGTAGAAGTGCTCGTGGCCGTTCACGATCAGGTCGGCGTTCGCCTCAAAGAGTGCCCGCCAGATCGGATACATGCTCCCCCCGGCGTCGTGTCGCCCCGAGCTAAAGCGCGGTTGGTGCCAGAAGGCCAGTGTGCACGCGTTCGGGTGGCCTGCCAGATCATCTCGCAGCCACCGCTCCTGTGGAGAGCCCGGCCCGCAGCCGTCCACCTGCGGGCACTCGGAGTTGAGTGCTACGACGTGCCAGCTGCCCACATCGAAGCTGTAGTAGCCGCTGCCACGCTCGCCCGCCGGCCCCGTCTCCGCGCCCGGGCCGTTGAAGTAGTCGAAGTAGCCCGCTGCGCCAGGGTCCTCGTACTCGTGGTTGCCCGGTACCGGCCTGATCAGCGGCTTGAGGCGGCCCCAGCTTGGATCGAAGGACTGCTGGAACTTCCACAGCTTGCCGTCCTCGTACTGGAGGTCCCCTGGCGCCAGGATCGCCGCGAGGTCCATCCCGAGCAGGAGGTCCGAGGTCCGGCGCTGACGGCAGGATGCGCCCACCCCCAGGCCCGCGCCGAAGTAGCGGCTGAGCGGGTCGCACGCGATGTCGCCAGCCGCCGCAACGACCGGGTCGATTCCGGCGGGCTGCCAGTCCGGGGCCTGCGCCGCGGCCGCGCTCGAGCTGAGTGGCCGCACGCCGGCAGCATCGAGCCGGCCAACCGGCTTGCGGTGCAGGGGCATCACGTAGACACGGCGCTTGCCTCGAAGACGATGCGCGAAAGCGAGCCAGCGGCCGTCCGGGGACCAGGCCGGATCCGTCTCGTCCCCGCGCAGCGCGGTCACCGGTCGAGTCCGCGAGCCGTCCGCGGTGGTCAGGAACAGATCCCGCCGTCCGGGCCGCCCGCGGGCGAACGCCAGTGTCCGCCCGGTTGGAGACCAGGCGGGCGCCACGGCATCCGCTCCACTCCCGGTGAGCCGGCGCACGCGACCCCCGGCGGCCGGCATGCGATAGAGGCGCCGCCCGTCGCCGGAGCCCCGCACGAATGCGATTTGCCCGGTGACCGACCAGCTCGCGGAGTGATCGTCTGCCCGACTGTGGGTGAGCCGGCGTGTTCGTGTCCCATCGGCCGTGATTACGTAGATGTCGCGGCGGCCCGCCGGACCGCGCGTGAAGGCGATCGCCTCGCCGGTCGGCGACCACTCGGGAAAGCCGTCCGCGGGTCCACTCGTCAGCTGCCGGAGACCGCTCCCGTCGAGGTAGGTCACCCAGACTTGCGAGCCCAGTTGGCCCATCCTCCTGAATGCGAGCCGCCCACCCCCCGGCGAGACGGCCGGACCCCTCGCCCAGCCGCCCGTCGGGACGACCCGCAACCCGCCGCCGTCCGGCGCCCGCATGTAGATCACCGGCTTGGCAGCACGCGTCGCCGCAAAGGCGACGCTGCCGTTCGCGACGTCTGCGTGCGCCGATGGGCACGGCGAGAGCGCTGCGAGGCAGACACCGAAGGCGAGCGGGATTCGCTGAAATCCTGGCACGGCATGCGTAACACCCGAAGCTGACCTCCGGTGCGCATTTCGCAAAAGGAACCACACGTTCGCCCCCGAACGCCTTTCCGACCGGACCGGACCGTACTTTCAGCCTCGATGGGCACCGTTCTCGCAGTCGCAAATCAGAAGGGCGGGGTGGGCAAGACCACCACCGCGGTCAATCTCGGCGCCAGCATCGCGGACGCCGGCTACCCCACGCTCCTGGTCGACCTCGACCCGCAGTGCAATGCAACGGTTGCACTTGGGCTTCCGAAGGATGGTGGGCCGAGCGTCTATGACTGCCTCAGTGGGGACCTCACGCTCACCGCCGCGGCGCTGCCGAGCGGCATCGCCGGGCTCGACGTCGTGCCGTCCACGCCCGACCTCGCCGGCGCCAATGTCGAGCTCCCGCGCATCCCCGGCTCGGAGACGATCCTGCGCGACCGGCTCGGCAGCGTGCGCGACCGCTACCTGTTCACGCTGCTCGACTGTCCGCCCTCGCTCGGCCCGCTCACGGTGAACGCCCTCGTCGCCGCCGACCGCGTGATCGTGCCGGTGCAGACCGAGTACTTCGCGCTCGAGGGCCTCGCGCAGCTATTGGACACGCTCTCGCTGATCCAGCGCGAGCTGAACCCGCGGCTCACGGTCCTCGGAATGATCCTCACGATGCACGACGGGCGCACGCGGCTCGCGCGCGACGTCGAGCGTGAGGTCCGCGAGCACTTCCCGTCACTCGTGTTCGACACGGTGGTCCCGCGCAACGTCCGTCTGAGTGAGGCGCCGAGCTTCGGGCTTCCGGTCCTGCGGCATGCGCCCCAGAGTGCCGGCAGCGCGGCCTACCTGAAGCTGGCCAAGGAGGTCGCAGCTCGTGGCTGAGGCGCAGCAGCGTGGAATGGGCCGGGGGCTCGCGGCGATCCTGCCGCGCGGCGGCAAGGTCGAGGACGGCCTGCGCGAGATCCCGCCGGACCTGATCCAGCCGAATGCGCGCCAGCCGCGCAGGACGTTCGACCAGGCGCGGCTCGCCGAGCTGGCCGAGTCGATCAGGACGCGCGGCGTTCTCCAGCCGATCGTCGTGCGGCCACTCGCAGGCGGCAGCTTCGAGCTCGTCGCTGGCGAGCGCCGCCTGCGCGCGGCGCAGATGGTGAAGCTGGAGACGATTCCCGCGCTCGTGCGCGACACCGACGACTGGGAACGGCTCGACCTCGCGCTGGCCGAGAACATGGCGCGCGTGGACCTCAACCCGGTGGAGGAGGCGCGGGCCTGCGCGATGCTCGTCGAGGACCTCGGGTTGACGAAGCAGGAGGTCGGCCGCCGGGTGGGTCGCAGCCGCGTGGCGATCTCGAACCTCGTGCGGCTGCTCGAGCTTCCCGAGGAGGCCCTCGAGCTGATCGAGCGTGAGGACCTGAGCGAGGGCCACGGCCGCGCGATCCTGCTCTGCAAGGACCACGCCACACGGCGCCGGCTCGCGCTCGACGCCGGCGACGGCGGCTGGTCGGTGCGCGAGACGGAGCGTCGCGCGCGCGAGGCTGAGGGTCAGCCTGAACCTGTGCCGCGGCGATTCACCCGCGCGGTCCACCCGGATCTCGCCGAGGCGCTCGCCGCGGCTGAGGACACGCTCACCACGGCGTTCGGCCGGCCGGTGAGGGTCCGCCCGCGCGGCGACGGCTGCCGCGTGGAGGTCGACTTCGACAACCCCGGCGAGGCCGTCGAGCTCGCCGAGCGGATCCTGTCGAGAGCGCACCTGCGCGCCATCTGAGCGCCGCTACAATCGCTCGGCGCGGGCGATTAGCTCAGCCGGTTAGAGCGCGTCTCTGATAAGGACGAGGTCCCTGGTTCGAGTCCAGGATCGCCCATTGCGTCGGCCCTTCCCTCCGGCTCTAGACTGTCGTCAAGGATGCAGGAGATGGTCATCTACGGCGTCAGCTTCGACATGGTCGGCAAGCAGCCGATCGTGCTTCTGAAGACTCGCGACGGCAACAAGTTCCTCCCGATCTGGATCGGTCACCCCGAGGCGGCGGCGATTCTGATGAAGCTCCAGGGAGCAAACACGCCGCGCCCGATGACGCATGACCTGATCAGCGAGATGCTCACCGAGCTCGAGGTGAACTGCACCCGCGTCGCCGTGACCGAGCTGCGCGAGAACACCTTCTACGCGGAGGTCACCCTCCAACTGAACGGCCGCGAGATACCGATTGACTCGCGCCCCTCTGACGCCCTTGCCCTCGCGGTGCGCACCGGCGCGCCGATCTTCGCCGCCGAGGACGTGATCTCCGAGTCCGCCATCGAGTTCGAGCACGAGGTGGAGGACACCGAGGAGGTCGTCGAGAAGTTCAAGGACTTCCTCGACAACGTCACGCCCGAGGACTTTGCCGCCAGCGAGGACGGGGAAGAGGAAGAAGATCAGTAGGCGGCGGCTCGAGCCGTCGCCAGCTCCACGATCCGGCCGACCAGCTCGTCGAAGCTGATCCCGGCGGCCTCGGCCGCCTGCGGCAACAGGCTCGTCTCGGTGAGCCCGGGAATCAGGTTCACCTCGAGCACCGTCAGCTCGCCCTCGCGGTCGAGCATCAGGTCCACGCGGGCGAAGGCCTCGCAACCGAGCAGGTTGTAGGTCCGGAGCGCCAGGTCGTGGGCGCGCGCGGTGACGTCCGGCGGCAGGTCGGCGGGGCAGATGAAGTCGGTGCGGCCGATCTCGTAGCGGGCCTCGAAGTCGTAGAACTCCTCGTCGCGCGGCACCGCTTCCACCACGGGCAGGGGTTCGCCGTCGAGGATCGACACCGCCAGGTCGCGGCCATCGACGTAGCGCTCCAGCAGCACGCGCGAGTCGTAGGAGAAGGCGGCCACGAGCGCTGCGGGTACGTCGCCGGCGCTGCGCGCGAACTTGATCCCGAGCGCGGAGCCTCCGCTCGACGGCTTCACGACGATCGGGAAGTCGAGCCGCTCCTCGATCGCCGGCAGGGCATCGGCCGCGCCGAGCTCGCGGAACGCCGTCTCGCTGAACGCGAAGAAGTCCGGAGTCGGGATTCCGGCCTCCAGCATGAGGTGCTTGGCGAGCACCTTGTCGGTTGCCCGAATGCATGCGACGACGCGCGACCCCGTGTATGGGATGTCGAGGATCTCGAGCAGCTCCTGGATCGTGCCGTCCTCGCCGTCGCGGCCGTGCATAGCGATGAAGGCCACTTCGGGCGCGGCGTCGCGGAGCCGCTGGATCAGGTCGGCGTCCACGTCGAGCGAGACGACCTCGTGGCCGAGCCGGGCAAGCGCGTCCTCGCTGCGCGCGCCGGAGCGCAGCGACACCTGGCGCTCGAGCGAGCGCCCGCCCTTGAGGACCGCGACGCGGCTCACGAGCCCCTGGCCCTCCGCTTACGCTCGGCGCGCTCGGGCAGGCGCAGCACGTTGTCGTCCACGGACGCCGTCTCCTTGGCGCGCACCGCGGGCCGCTCTCCAGTGAGCGTGCCGTACAGGTCCACCTGCTCGGTGACCACCTCGCCGATCCTGCGGATGCCCTCGCGGATGGCGTCCTCGTCAGAGCCGGAGAAGTTGAGCCGCATCGAGTTGCGGCCGCGGCCGTCGAGGAACGCCGCCTCGCCCGGAACGAACGCCACGTTGTCGCGCAGCGCGCGGGCGAGCAGGTTGGTGGTGTCGATGAAGTCCGGAAGCGTGGCCCAGATGAACAGCCCACCCGCGGGCCGCGTCCACTCGGCCTGGCGCGGGAAGTGTTCGGCGAGCGCGTCTAGCATCGTGTCCCGTCGCGCTCGGTAAACCTCCGTGAGCGATTCGACGTAGTCGCGCCAGCGGCTCTCCTCGAAGTAGGCCTGCACCATGAGCTGCGAGAGCGTGGAGGTGCAGAGGTCGGCCGCCTGCTTGCCGAGGTTGATCTTCTCGAGCACCGGCGGCGGCGCCACCACCCAGCCGAGCCGGATCCCTGGCGACAGGATCTTCGAGAAGGTCCCTAGGTACATCACGTAGATGCCCCCGTCGAGGGACAGCAGCGGCGTCGGCGCGTCGCCCTCGTAGCGCAGCAGGCCGTAGGGGTTGTCCTCGAGCACGAGCAGCTCGCGCTCGTGCGCCACCTCCACGAGCCGCCGCCGCCGCGGCAGCGACATCGTCACTCCGGCCGGGTTCTGGAAGCTCGGCACGGTGTAGATGAACTTGGGCCGCCGGCCGTCGCGGTCCAACCTGTCCAGCTTCTCCTCGAGCAGGTCGATACGCATGCCGTCGGAGTCCATGTCCACCTGCACCACGTCCGCCTGGTAGGACGAGAACACGGGCACCGCGCCGGGGTAGGTGGGTCCCTCGGCGATCACCACGTCGCCCGGGTCGATCAGCGTCTTCGTGACGAGGTCGATCACCTGCTGGCCACCGGTCGTGACGATCAGATCCTCGTGATCGACACGCATGCCCTCGGCGGCCATCACCTCCGCGATGCAGGCCTTCGTCTCGTCGAGTCCCTCGGTGGGCCCGTACTGGAGCGCCTTTGCGCACGACTCGGTGGCGATCCGCTGGGCCACCGCGGCGAACGTGTCGGGCGGGAACGTGCTGGTGTCCGGGAGGCCGCCGGCGAGCGAGATCACCTCAGGCCGGGCGGTCACGGCCATCAGGTCCCGCATGGCCGAGGACTTCATGACCTTGGTGCGCGACGCGAACAGGGCGGCGTAGCGCTCGATGTCCCGGGAGGTGCTCACGTTCTCCGCGGACGCGGGGGTAACCTCACGCAGCGCAGGGTACCGACCCTCTCATCCGCCCATGAGCCTCTTCCTCGACATCGGCACAGGCGCCGGCCTCGCATCGGCCACCGGCGTGCGCCCCTACCTGCCGCCACTGCTCGCCGGCGGCCTCGCCCGGGGCGACATCGGGATCGACTTCGACGGCACGGATCTCTGGTGGCTCGAGTCCCCAGGGTTCCTCGCTGGGGTGCTCGCGCTCGGATTCGTTGGCTTCTTCGTCGAACGTTCGGAGGCGAACCGCGCCTCTCCGGACATCGGCGATCGCGCGCGCCGGCGTCCGGCGGCGATCTTCGCGGGACTGATCGGCCTGGCGCTCGGCACCCTGCTGTTCGCCGGCGCTCTCCTCGACAATGGGCAGCCGTCCTGGATCGGGGTTGTATTCGGACCCCTCTGCGCCGCGCTCGCATGGCTCGCGGTAGGGGGTCTCGTGGAACGGGTACGGGCGCGGGTCGAGCCGGACCAGGCCGCATTGGTCACGGCGTATGCGGATGCAGCCGCCCTGATCCTGGCGGCCATCGCGATCTTCGTGCCTCCGCTGGCGTTCCTCGCAATCCCGGGCTTCGTGGTCCTGCTCCTGGGCGGCCGGCGCCGTGAGGGCGAGAAGTACGCGGGCCTGAGGATCCTTCGGTAGTGCCGAAGAAGCTCGTCCTCGCGGTCATCGACTCGCTGAAGCCCGACATGCTCGACCAGGCGGTGGCCGAGGGTCAGGCCCCCGCGCTCGCCGCGCTGCTCGACTGTGGCACCTACGTGCGCGACTGCATCTCGACCTTCCCCTCCGTCACGCCCGTCGCGTCCGCGGCGATCGCCACCGGGCAGGGCCCGGGCGAGCATCACATCCCATCCATGAACTGGTTCCACCGTGGCGAGGAGCGCTACGTGGAGTACGGGTCGTCGCTCGCCGCCACGCGCGCCTTCGGGATCGTGCGCTCTCTCTACGACACGGTCTACAACATGAACCTCGCGCACCTGAGCCGCGCCCACAAGACCGTGTTCGAGCACCTCGACGACGCCGGCTTTCGCACTGCCTGCACGACCTACCTGATCTACCGCGGGCGCACGCGCCACGATCCCTCCGGCGGCAGCGTCTACCGGCGGATTGCCGAGGCGGCCCAGTTCCGCCACCCGGTCTACGGAGCGCGCGAGCTCTTCTACGCGGACCTGTTCGACTCGCGCGACACCGGCTGCACCTCGGCCCTCGGAATGCCGGGGCAGCGCGATCGCCACACCGCCTGCGTGGGCGCCTACCTGGTGGAGCACGCCCTCTTCGACTTCCTGCTGTTTTCGCTGCCGGACAACGACACCTACTCGCACAAGGTCGGACCCGACGGGCAGGTGCGTTCGATCGCCGAGGCTGACCGCGCCCTTGAGCGGATCATGCACGTGGCGGGCGGCGTCGAGGCCTTCCTCGAGGAGCACGCCGTGATCGTGATGTCGGATCACTCGCAGACCACGGTCGAGCAGGCGATCAACCTCGCGGAGGTGTTCGATGACGCCCGCGTGCTCACGCCCGGCGACGTGGCCCCGACCGAGGCCGAGCTGGCCGCCTGCCCGTCCGCGCGTTCGGCCATGGTCTACGCACTCGACGAGGCACGCCGCGAGATGCTCGTTCGCCGCGCGGTCGAGACGCTGGCAGACGTGGACGGAGTCGATCTGGTCATCACACGCGAGGACGATGAGGCGGTCGTGCGTTCCGGGCGCGGAGAGCTGCGCTTCCGCCCCGGCGGCAAGCTTGCCGACGCCCGCGGCCGGCGCTGGAGCCTCCACGGCGAGGAGGCGGCACTCGAGCTGAGCACCGGCACGGGGGAGGTCGAGAGCCAGGTCTATCCGGACGCCCTGGGCCGGCTCTGGTCGGCGCTTCAGTGCCCGCACTCGGGCGACGTGCTGGTGTCCGCCGAACTTGGCTTCGAGTTCGTGGACTGGGGTGGAGCCGACCACGTGGGCGGCGGCAGCCACGGCTCCCTTCATCGAGACGACTCCGAGGGAGTCCTGCTGCTCTGCGGACTCGATGCGGCGGAACGCGCGCACTGGTCGTTGGGCGACGTGACCCCGCTGGTGCTCGAACACTTCGGTGTACCGTTGGCCGCGTGACCGAGGAGGCGAGTAGCGCCATAGCCGAGCGCCCACACGCCGCCCACCTGCGGGTGCGCGCGGGACTGCGGAGGCCGCACAACTGGGTTCAGTTGATGAAGTTCTGCGCGGTCGGCGCGTCCGGCTACGTGGTGAACCTGTGCGTATTCGCCGTCTTCGTCGAGCTCCTCGACGCCCACCACCTCGTCGCCGCAACGGCCGCGTTCGCGGTGGCCGTGCTCAACAACTTCTGGTGGAACCGCCACTGGACCTTCCGCGCCCGGAGCGGCCGCGCCGGCTTCCAGGCGGCCCGCTTCTTCACCGTCAGCGTGGCGGCGTTCATCTTCGCGGCGGCGGTGCTCGAGCTGCTCGTGAGCGTCGTCGGCGTGTCCGAGCTGCCCGCTCAGGCGATATCGATCATCGCCGCGACACCGCTCAACTTCATCGGGAACAAGATGTGGAGCTTCCGCATCGAGCTCGCCCGCGACTGAGCCTCGGCGCGGCGCTGCTGGTCGTCGCGGCCCTGCTGGCCGCTGCGGCCGCCCCCAGCGCCCACGCGGTCGATCCCGAGCGCCCGCCGTCCGAGACCAAGCCGCCGCGCTTCTTCCAGCAAAGCGCGCGTGAGGTCGAGCGGATCGCGTCTCGCGCCGAGAAGGTCCGCGAGGCTCGCCAGGACGGTCCGCTCGACCCGACGGCCTACACGAGGGGAATCGGCCGCTGGCAGGTGAGCTTCTTCCGCGACGGCCGCGAGGTCGCGCAGGTGCAGCTGGACGATCGCAGCGGAACGGTGCTCGAGCAGTGGTCGGGCGACCAGGTGGCTTGGACGATGGCGCGCGGCTATCCGGGCGCCTTTGGGCGCAAGCTGAATGCGCCGTACGTGTGGATACCGCTGTGCGTGCTGTTCCTCGCGCCCTTCCTCGACGTGCGCCGGCCATTGCGGCTGCTGCACCTGGACCTGCTCGTGCTGCTCGCATTCGGCGTCTCGCACGTGTTCTTCAACCGCGGCGAGATCGGAGTGTCCACCCCGCTCGTCTATCCGGTGCTCCTGTACCTGCTCGCCCGCGTCCTCTTCGCCGGGTTTCGCCCGCGACAGGCCGCGGGGCCACTCGTGCCGCATGCGCCGCTCACCCTGCTGGTGGTGGGGCTCGTGTTCCTGACCGCATTCCGGGTCGGCCTGAACGTGGCGGACTCGAACGTGATCGACGTGGGCTACGCAGGTGTGGTGGGTGCGGACCGCATCGTGGACGGCGACCAGCTCTACGGGCAGGGCTTCTCCACCGACGTCGGGCGTGGCGACACCTATGGGCCGGTCAACTACCTGCTCTACGTGCCGTTCGAGCAGGCGCTGCCCTGGAGCGGCCGCTGGGACGAACTCCCCGCGGCTCACGGGGCGGCCATCAGCTTCGACCTGCTGGTGATCGTCGGCCTGCTGCTGCTCGGACGACGGCTGCGGCGCGGTGCCGAAGGCAGCGCCCTCGGCGTCGCGCTCGCCTACGGGTGGGTCGCGTACCCGTACACCGCATTTGCGCTCGAGTCGAACTCGAACGACTCGCTGGTGGCGCTCGGCTGCGTGGGGGCCCTGCTCGCCGCCACCCTCGCACGCGACTACGCGGCCGGGCTCTGGACGGGCATCGCGGTCGGGCTGGCGTCCGCGGCGAAGTTCGTGACCATCGCCCTGGCCCCGCTGTTCGCCCGGCGAGAGCCGCTCGTGTTCGCCGCCGCGCTGCTCCTGACCCTCGTGGCCACGGTCGCGCCATTCGTGCCGGACGGCGGGCTGCGCGAGCTCTACGACCGGACGATCGGATACCAGGCCAGCCGACCGTCGCCGTTCAGCATCTGGGGACAGGTGGATTCGCTCGGCTGGCTTCAGACCGTCGTCAAGGTTGCAGCCGCGGCTCTCGCGCTGCTCGTCGGGTTCGCGCCCAGGCGGGTCGACCTGCGCCAGACCGCGGCACTCGGCGCGGGCGTAATGATCGCCATCCAGCTCGCGGCCACGCACTGGTTCTACCTCTACGTGGTCTGGTTCGTGCCGTTCGTCCTCGTGGCGCTGTTCGCCGCGCACACGCGGACCCTTCGCGAGCCGGCTGTCGACCGCGAGGCGGAGCGTGAGGCCGTGCTGGCATGAGGCTCGCCGCGCTCGCCCTGCTCGTGGCCGGCTGGGCGCTCACGTTGTGGATCGCGCCGTGGTCGGACGAGCGCGTGAACGATCTGTTCGTGTACCGCAGCTTCGCCGAGCCGCTGCTCGAGGGCGCCCTGCCGTACCGCGACTCCGCGTTCGAGTACCCGCCCCTGGCGGCGCCGCTGATCGCTCTGCCGGGCGTGTTCGGAACGGGCGAGGACAGCTTCCGCTGGGCGTTCGCGATCTGGACGCTGATCGGCGCAGGGGCCGTGGTGCTGCTCTGCGGCGCGCTGGCGCGGGCGACGGGCGGCGAGCCCCGCCGCGCGATGTTCGCTGTGGCCCTGATGCCGCTCCTGTGCGGCGCGCTCGTGCGCACCCACTTCGACGTCTTCCCCGTCGCAATCCTGCTCGGCGGGCTGCTGCTCCTGTGCCGCGACCGGCCGCGTGCCGGTCTCGCCGTGCTCGGGCTCGGCGCGATGACCAAGCTGTTCCCGCTCGTGGCCGTACCGGTGGCGCTGACGTGGCTGGTCGCGCGCGGCCGCCGGCGTGAGGCGTGGCAGGGGGCGCTCGCATGCGCGGCCACGATCGCGGTCGTTGTATTGGCCGCCGTTGCGGCGTCGCCCGACGGCGCCGCGGACGCCGTCCGCTACCACCTCGACCGACCGGTGCAGATCGAGAGCTCGCCGGCGATGGTGGTGCTCGGGCTGGACGCGGTGGGCGCCGGGGACGCGGTGAGCGTGTCGAGCCATCGCTCAGACGGGCTCCTGCACGACGCCGCGGGTGCCGTGTCAGCGCTGTTCGCCGGCGTGCTCGTCGGACTCGTGGCCCTGCTCGCGGCCCGGGTGGGCCGGACGCCGCGCGAACTCGTGCTGGCGAGCCTGGCGGGAGTGATGGCCTTCGCGCTGTTCGGCAAGGTGCTCTCGCCCCAGTTCGTGATCTGGGTGCTGCCGCTGGGAGCACTCGCGTTCGCCTGGCGAAGCTACGCCCTCGCGGCGGTGATCGGCGCCGCCGCGCTTCTGACCCAGATCGAGTTCCCCGCCCACTACTTCGACGTGGTCGAGCGCGAGCCGCTCGCCCTGGCGCTCGTCGCGATCCGCAACGCGGCGCTGCTCGCCGCGCTTGTGCTGGCTCTGCGCGAGCTACAGCCGCGCCGGCAGGAGCAGCTGTTCGATCGCCGTCGCACGCCCCTCGCTGTCCGCCTCGACTAGCACGGCGTTCAGCCAGGGTTCCTCTTCGGCCGTCTCGAAGCGCACGTTGGTGAGCTTGATGAAGCGCTCCAGCGCCTGCTCGCGCTTCACTCCGATCACGCCATTGCGCGCGCCCGTCATGCCCACGTCCGTGATGTAGGCGGTTCCGCCGGGCAGCACGCGCCCGTCGGCGGTGGGCACGTGGGTATGGGTGCCCACGCAAGCGGTCACACGGCCGTCGAGGTGCCAGCCCATAGCCACCTTCTCGCTGGTGGCCTCCCCGTGCATGTCCACGAGCACGGCATCGGCGCGGTCGCGCAGCTCGGCGAGGGCGGCGTCCACCTCCGCGAACGGTGAGCGGACCGCCTGGAGGAACACGAGGCCGGACAGGTTCACCACCCCGAGGCGCATCCCCTCGCGCTCGACGACCGTGAAGCCGCGGCCCGGGCTGCCCTTCGGGTAATTCGCGGGCCGCACGACGCGCACCTCGCGGTCGAGGTAGTCGTAGACCTCGCGGTGGCGGTAGGCGTGGTTGCCGAGCGTGATGGCGTCGGCGCCCATCTCGAACAGCTCACGCGCCGTCTTCTCGGTGATGCCCACGCCGCCCGCCGAGTTCTCGCCGTTCACGATCACGAAGTCGGGCTGGTGGGCGTCGCGGATTCCCGGCAGCAGCCCAGCGAGCGTCCGCCGGCCGATGCCGCCCACCACGTCGCCGACGAAAAGGAGCTTCACCGTGAGCGATTCTGCCAATCTGCCCGCGGTGGAGACAACCACCGTCACCCTCGCGGCCGAGGGCCTGGTCAAGCGCTACGGCGATCGGGTTGCGCTGCGGGCCGTCTCGCTGTCGGCGAGACCGGGCGAGCTCGTGGCGATCATCGGCCCGAACGGCGCCGGCAAGACCACGCTGTTGTCGATCCTCGCGGGCATCCAGCGCCCCGACGAGGGCTCGATCACCGTGGCCCCCGCAGGCATCGGCTGGGTGCCCCAGCAGGCCGCCGTCTACAACAAGCTCACCGTCGAGGAGAACCTGTCGCTGTTCGCGCGGCTGGAGCGCTGCCCGGATCCCGGCGCGACCGTCGAGCGCATGCTGGAGCTCAGCGACCTGGGCGAGCGCGCCAGGGACCAGGTGGGGACCCTGTCCGGCGGCAACAAGCAGCGCGTGAACATCGCCATCGGCCTGCTGGCCGAGCCCGACGTCCTGCTCCTCGACGAGCCGAGCGCCGCACTCGACCCGCGCCAGCGCGCCCGGCTCTGGGAGTTCATCCTGCGGCTCGCGGGCGAGGGCACGACCGTCATCTACGCGACCCACAACATCCAGGAGGCCGACCGCTACGCCAACCAGCTGATCGTCCTCGCGGACGGCGAGCTGCTCTTCGACGGGGCGCCGCAGGCCCTGGAGCGCGAGGTCGGCACCACCGGCCTCGATTTCGAGGAGGCGTTCGTGGAGTTCCTCCACGGGCGTGGCCACTGATGCGCTGGTTGCTCCTCAAGGACCTCCGCATCCTGCGCCGCTCGCCGCTCTTGGTGGCGCTGCTGGTGCTGTATCCCATCGTGATCGCGGTGCTGATCGGGTTTGCGCTGTCGCGCGGGCCGGACAAGCCCGAGGTGGCCTTCTACAACGGCCTGGAGGGCCAGTCCGCCGTTGTGGAGCTGGGCGGTGACCGGATCGACCTCGCATCCGAGGGCCAGCGCCTCTTCGACGCCATCGATCCCGTTCGGGTGGACAGCCGGGAGGAGGCGATCCAGAAGGTCAAGGACGGTGAGGTGCTGGGAGCGCTGATCATCCCCAGCGACCTCGCGACGAACATCCAGTCCTCGCTCGAGCCCGGGACCGTCGAGGTTTACTTCAACGCTGAGGATCCGGCGAAGCGCCAGTTCGTGGAGAACACGATCAAGGCGCAGGTGCAGTCGGCGAACGCCGCACTCACGAAGCGCGTCGCCAAGGAGGCCCTGAAGCTGCTCGACCTGATCAGTGCGGGCGGCGAGTACTCCTTCCTCGGGCAGTCCTTCGACGTGCTCGGCCTCGAGCGCGCCGAGCAGATCCTCGCGAAAGCGAGGGCCGAGCTTCCGGCCGGCTCTCCCGAACGCGCCGAGCTCGACCGCGTGATCGCGTTCGGCAAGCTGGCGCGCGAGAACCTCTCCTTCTCCGACGAGGTCCTCGCGGTCGTGGGCGAGCCGATCCGCGTTAAGGCCACGGCGCTTGACGGTGGCAACACCTCGCTCACCTCGTTCGCCGTCGCGTTGGCTGTCGCGGTCTCGCTGATGTTCATCACGCTGCTGCTGGCGGCCGGCACGCTGGCCCTCGAGCGCGAGGAGAACGCCTTCTCGCGACTGGTGAGGGGGCTGGTCTCGAAGACGGGCCTGCTCGTGGAGAAGGCGGGCCTCGCCGCCGCCTGCTCGGTCTCCGTCTGCCTGCTGATGATGGCGGGACTGGGGCTGTTCGTGGAGCTCGACTGGGCGCGCTTCCCGCTCTGGCTCGCGGCCCTGGCGGTGGGCGCGCTCGCGTTCGCGGCGCTCGGGCTCGCGATCGGGGCGCTCACGCGCGACGTCCGGGCGGCATCGCTGCTCGCGTTCATGCTCTGCCTGCCGCTGGCGTTCCTCGCGCTCGTGCCCTCGGGCGCCGTGACGCCGGCGCTCTACGACGTGATCCGCGCGGTCTCCGCGGTGTTCCCGTTCCAGCCGACATTGGACGCCCTCGACGCCGCGCTCAACGACGCTGGTGACATCGCCGGCCCGCTGCTGCACCTGGCGGGACTCACGCTCGGGTTCGGTGCACTCGGGAGGCTCGCCCTGCAACGCTTCGTCTGATGGCAAGCGCGAACGAAGCCGTCGTGCGGAGGGTCTACGCCGCCGCGAACGCGCGCGACATGGACGCCATTCTCGCCGACACGCACGAGGACTGCGAGGTCCATCCCCTGTTGGGCGCGAACCTGGCGGCCGACGTCTACCGCGGGCATGAAGGCGTCCGGCAATGGACGAGTGACCTGTGGGGCGACTGGGAGAGCTTCGAGACGAGCGTCGGCGAAATGGTGGAGCGCGGCGATCGGCTCTTGTACCCGGTCGGGCTGCGCGGCCGGGGACGCGCCAGCGGCGCGCCGTTCGAGACGGAGATCTTCCACCTCACCACCGTGCGCGACGGGCTCGTGTTCCGCATCGAGGGCTTCAGCGACCGCGAGTCCGCCATGCGCGCGCTCGAGGCCACCTAGACTGATTGGTCGAATGGCCTTCCCTGCCACACGACTGCGGCGCCTGCGCAAGACCGGCGTGCTGCGCGACCTCGTGCGCGAGACGCGTCTCTCGCCCGCCGACCTCGTCTACCCGATGTTCGTACAGCTCGGTGAGGGCCGCACTCCCGTTGAGGCGATGCCCGGGATCGAGCGGATGTCGATCTCGCACGCGGTCGAGGAGGCCGGCGAGGCGCACGGGCTCGGAATCCCGGCGGTGCTTCTGTTCGGCGTGCCCGCCGAGAAGGACGAGCAGGGCTCCGGCGCGTACGACGACGAGGGCGTCGTCCAGCTCGCGGTGCGAGCCCTGAAGGAGGCACACGCAGAGCTCGTCGTGATCACCGACGTGTGCCTGTGCGGCTACACCTCGCACGGCCACTGCGGCGTCGTGCTCGAGGACGGCACGGTGGACAACGACCTGAGCCTCGAGCTGCTGGCGAAGACCGCGATCTCGCACGCCCGCGCGGGCGCCGACGCCGTGGCGCCGAGCGACATGATGGACGGCCGCGTTGGCGCGCTCCGCTCGCAGCTCGACGTGGAGGGCCACAAGGACCTGCCGATCGTCGCTTACTCGGCCAAGTTCGCCTCGGCGTTCTACGGGCCGTTCCGCGAGGCAGCGGGGTCGGCACCGTCGTTCGGCGATCGGCGCAGCTACCAGATGGATCCCGCGAACGTGGACGAGGCGGTCCGCGAGGCGCTGCTGGACGTCGAGGAGGGCGCCGACATGGTGATGGTGAAGCCGGCGCTGCCCTATCTCGACGTGATCCGGCGCGTGAAGGACGCCACGCGCGTGCCGGTGGCGGCCTACAACGTGAGCGGCGAGTACGCGATGGTGAAGGCCGCCGCTGCGGCCGGATACCTGGACGAGGAGGCGACCGTGCTCGAGACGCTCACCGCGATCCGCCGAGCCGGCGCCGACGTCGTGATCACCTACCACGCGAAGGATGTGGCCCGATGGCTCAGCCAATAGCGAAGGTTCGGAGCCGAAAGGACGGGTCGGCTGTCCCGCTCGACGAGCTGGACCGCAAGCTCCTCAACCTGCTCCAGGGCAGCTTCCCGATCGCCTCCCGCCCCTACGCGCACGTGGCGGAGCTGGCCGGACTGCCCGAGCAGGAGGTTCTGACCCGAACCAAGCGTCTGCTGGACGAGCGCATCATCCGCGAGATCACGCCGATCTTCGACACGCGCGTGCTCGGCTACAGCTCGATGCTGGTCGCCGCGAAGGTCGATGCGGAGAATCCCTGGCGGGCCGCGAAGATCATCAACTCGCACCCAGGCGTCTCGCACAACTACCTGCGCGACCACGACTTCAACCTCTGGTTCACGATCGCCACCGAGCCGGACTCGCCGCTGGGCCTTGACGGCACGCTCCAGCTGCTCGAGCGGCTCACGGGTGCCGAGTCGGTGCGCCAGCTCCCGACGCTGCGGCTCTTCAAGATCCGGATGGACCTCGAGATGGAGCAGGGCACCGAGGTGCTGGCGGCTGCCGCCGAGGCGGTCGACTACAGGGAGCCCGAGGCGATCGAGCTCTCGGACCTCGACTACGCCGTGATCCGCGCGACGCAGGGACCGATGGAGGTGGTGTCGGAGCCGTTCGCGGCCCCGGCAGCGGAGCTCGGCGTGTCCCAGGAGCAACTCTTCGGCCACCTGGAGTCGATGCGCGAGCGGCGCGCATTGCGACGCGTGGCGGCCATTCTGTTCCACCGCCGCGCCGGCTTCTCCGCGAACGGCATGGGCGTGTGGAAGGTGCCGGAGGAGCGCATCGTGGAGCTGGGCCCGCGGATGGCCTCGTTCCGCGGCATCTCGCACTGCTACCAGCGGCCGACCTACGCCGACTGGCCCTACTCGGTCTTCACGATGGCCCACGGGCGCTCCAAGGAGGAGTGCGACGCGATCCTCGACTCGATCGCCGAGGACACCGGCATCGACGAGCGCCGCACGCTCTACTCCTCGACCGAGTTCAAGAAGGTCCGCCTGCGCTACTTCACGGACGAGCACAAGCGGTGGGAAGCGGAGCACGCGTAGCGGCTGATAGGTCGGCCGCCGCGTACGCGCGGGCCGTTCAGCTCCTTCCCGGCGGCGTGAACTCTCCCGTCCGGGCGATGCGGTCGATCGGCCGCGACCCCATCTTCGTCACGCGCGGCGAGGGGCCCGAGCTGATCGACGTGGACGGCAACCGTTACGTGGACTGGGTCATGTCCTGGGGGCCGTTGATCGCGGGCCACGCCCATCCGGACGTGGTGGACGCGGTTACGAGTGCCGCTGCCGCGGGCACCAGCTTCGGCGCGCCCACAGAGGCCGAGGTCGACCTGGCCGCCGAGGTGGTGGAGCGCGTGCCGTCGGCGGAGATGGTGCGCATGACCTCCTCGGGCACCGAGGCGTCCATGAGTGCAATCCGGCTCGCACGCGCGGTCACGGGGCGCGACACGATCGTGAAGTTTGCCGGCGCCTACCACGGCCACGTGGATGGGCTCCTTGCCGACGCGGGCTCCGGCCTCGCCACCGCGGGCATCCCGGCGAGCCCCGGCGTGACCGCGGCGCAGGCGGCCGACACCGTGGTGGTGCCGTGGAACGCGGCGCCCCCGGACCTGGAGGCGGCCGCGATCATCTGCGAGCCCTACCCGGCCAACATGGGCCTCGTCCCGCCGGACGCGGGCTTCCTCCGGGAGCTGCGCGATCACGTCGACGCCGCCGGAGCGCTGCTGATCTTCGACGAGGTGATCACGGGCTTCCGGGTCGCACGCGGCGGAGCGCAGGAGCGGGAGGGCGTCGAGCCGGACCTCACCGTGCTCGGCAAGGTCATCGGCGGTGGTCTTCCGGCGGCGGCGTATGCCGGACGGCGTGAGCTGATGGAGCGGATCGCGCCCGCCGGCGACGTGTACCAGGCCGGGACGCTGTCGGGAAACCCGCTCGCGACCGCGGCCGGGCTGGCGACCCTGCAACTGCTCGACGCGGATGCCTATGTCCGGCTCGATCGGCTCACTCGGGCACTTGCGGAGGGCATCGAGGGAGCCGCAGGCGACGCAGGTGTCGTTGCTTGCGTCGCTTGGACGACGGGGCTGCTCACGCTGTTCTTTGCGGAACGCCCGCCGCGCGACTACGAGCAGGCGAAGGCGTGCGACCTCGAGGCGCACGCGGCGTTCTGCCGCGGGATGCTGGACCACGGCGTCTACCTGCCTCCCTCGCAGTTCGAGGCCTGGTTCCCGTCGCTCGCACACGGCGACGAGCACGTGGAGCGCACGCTGGAGCGTGCGCGCGAGGTGTTCGCGCAGCTATGAGCACGCTCGCCGAGCTGATCGGGGGGGCCGACCCCGCGCTGGCCCCCTACGCCAAGCCCGATCCCGGCCCAGCTCGCTTCAAGGACAGCGACGGCGTCCGCGGCTTCGTCCTCGAGGCCGTCTACGAGGGCTACCTAATGCACTACGGCGAGCCGCGCGCGTTCACCGGCATGGACGACGACCTGCGGCTGCTCGCCGGCGATGCCCTCTACGCGCTCGGGCTGGCGCGTCTGGCGGAAAGCGGCGACCTCGAGGCCGTGGCGGTCCTGTCGGACCTGATCTCCGCGTCGGCTCAGGCACAGGCGGAGGGCCGTCCGGCGGACGCCGAGGCGCTCTGGGAGTCGAGTTCGGACACCCTCGTGGGGCTGTCGCCCCCAGGCCCGCCACGATAGGCTCCCGCGTCCGCCCGGTCCGGAACCCGTTCGTGCGCTCCGTAACCATGTTGGCATTACCGTTCGCTGGGCGACAGAATCCCTAGCTCAACCGTGGCCGACTCACCTAAGAAGTACGACAAGGAATCCCGCTACACCGAGGGTCGTTGGATCGCTGGCGGATTCGAGGGCGAGACGGTGACCCGCCGCCGCCTCATGGAGGGCACCGCGCTCGCGGCGGGTGGCATCGCAACGATGGCCTTCCTGTTGCCGGGCCTCGGCTTCGCACTCGGCCCGCTCTTCGAGGACACGATTCCCACCGTCTGGCAGGACGTGGGCCCCGAGGGCGACTTCAACGACCTGAGCTACGTCCCGCGCGTCATGAACATCGCCCCCGAGATCGGGGACGCCGGCAAGACGACGATCTACGTCCGGAAGTTCAACGACGGCCAGGACAAGGTCATCGACGGACAGGATCCGCAGCCATACGTCGTGATCTCCACCCGCTGCGCCCACCTGGGCTGTCCCGTGCGCTACATCCAGGCATCGCAGAAGTTCGTCTGCCCGTGTCACGGCGGCGTCTACGGCTTCCAGGGCGATGTCGAGGGCGGCCCGCCGGTGCGCCCGCTCGACCGCTTCTACACCCGGGTGACAAACGGTCGCGTGGAGGTCGGCGACCGCTTCTCGCTGAACTCTGAGCTCGAGCGCTTTGCGCCGCGCGACCCGTCGAACCACATCGACGGCCTCTGGCAGTACCTCTATCCGTCGAGGCCGACCACATGACGCCACCCCTGCCCAAGTCGCTGCGGCGCAGCCCATCGCGGCCCGGCCAGGACGACCGCAACGGCAAGAACGGCAAGAACGGCCGCAACGGGCCGGCCACGAAGCCGACCGCGAAGGAGCAGGCCGTGGAGGGCACCGCGAGCGTCGTCGGCTGGCTCGACGAGCGCACCGGCGCCAGCCCGTTCCTGCGCGGCTTCCTCTACCGCAAGGTTCCGAAGGGCACCAACTGGTACTACACGCTCGGCACCGCCACGATGTTCGCCTTCCTCTCACAGGCGGTCACGGGCGTTTTCCTGGCGATGTACTACGAGCCGGATGCGACGCGCGCCTACGAGTCGGCGTCCCGCATCACCAACGAGGTCTTCCTCGGCGAGTTCGTCCGCGGGATGCACAAGTGGGGCTCGACCGTGATGATCATCCTGATCTTCGTCCACATGGGGCGGGTGTTCTTCTTCGGCGCCTACAAGTACCCGCGCGAGCTGAACTGGGTGATCGGCGTCGTGCTGCTCGTGCTCACGCTGCTGATGGGCCTCACGGGGTACCTGCTGCCGTTCGACCAGCGCTCCTTCTGGGCGACCGTCGTGGCCGTGAACCTGAATTCCTCCGGCCCGATCGTCGGTCCCTACCTGGCCGACTTCCTGCGCGTGGGCTCCGAGTTCGGGCCAACCACGATCGCGCGCTTCTACTCGCTGCACATGCTTCTGGTGCCCCTCCTGATCGCCGCGCTGATCGGCGCGCACCTCTACCTGGTGGCCAAGCTCGGCACGACCGCGCCGCCGTGGCTCAAGGCTGAGAAGAAGGACCTCCTCAAGGAAGAGGTCTAAGGCGTGGATAAGCGCGAGAAGGAGCAGTACCTCCGCGAGTACTCGATCCTGAAGAACCAGGGCAAGCCGTTCTTCCCCTACGCGGTCGCCAAGGACTCGATCATGGCGTGTGTCGTCCTCGCCGTGATCATCACGATGTCGATCCTGTTCGGGGCCGAACTGGGCCCGAAGGCGGATCCAACAACCACCACCTACACGCCGCGCCCCGAGTGGTACTTCTTCTTCCTGTTCGAGCTGCTGCGCGTGGTGAAGCCGCCGGAGCTTGTGTTCCTGGCCACGATCGGCATCCCCACGGTCTGCCTCGTGCTGCTGCTCCTGCTGCCGTTCATCGACCGCAACCCGGAGCGCCACCCGCTGCGGCGGCCGATCGCCATGACGGCCGGCGTCGCCACGATCGCCGCGATGGCCTACCTGACCATCCTCGGCGCGCTCGCCGGTTCGCCGACCGAGATCGACCAGCCCGCGCCCCCGGGCCTCGAGAAGGGGCAGGAGATCACGGCCTCGTCGGGTTGCCTCGGCTGCCACAAGATCGGCGAGAACGGCAACACGCTGGGGCCGAACCTGACCGAGGTCGGTTCGCGGCTCGGCAAGGACGCGATCGCGCGGACGCTCGTGAATCCCACTTCGCCGATGCCGTCGTACCGGCAGCTACAGCAGGAGCAACCCGCGCAGTTCAACCAGCTCGTCGAGTACGTCGCCTCGCTCAGGGGCGAGTGACCGGGCACGCATGAGCGGGGGCACCCCCGAGTCGGGCACGCTGCCCGACACCCAGGTCAGGGCGATGTTCGACAGGATCGCCCGCGTCTACGACCGCATGAACTCGGTCATGACGGCAGGGATGCACCACCGTTGGCGCGAGCGGGCGGTGGACCTCGCTCAGGTGGGCCCGGGCTCGCGCGCGCTCGACGTGGCCACCGGCACCGGTGACCTCGCGGTCGAGCTCGCGCGCCGGGGCGCGGAGGTCACCGGGCTCGACTTCGCGCCGGCGATGCTCGAGATCGCACGAGAGAAGGCGCCGGGCCTGGTCTTCGAGGAGGGTGACGCGCTCGCGCTCGAGCACCCCGATGGTGCCTTCGACGCGGTCACGGTCGGCTTCGGCGCCCGCAACTTCGGCGACCTCGACCGTGGACTCGCCGAGATGGCCCGTGTGGCCAAGCCCGGCGGGCGGGTGGTGGTGCTCGAGATCACCACGCCGCAGAAGCCGCCGCTCTCGTGGTTCTTCCGGGCGTGGTTCGACACCGTGGTCCCGGCGCTGGGGCGCTTCGCAGGCGACCCGGATGCGTACACCTACCTCCCGAGCAGTGTGCGGCGCTTCCCCGGCCCGGAGGAGCTGGCGGCGCGCATGGCGGCCGCGGGCCTGACGGACGTGCGCTGGGTGCTGACCGCGGGAGGGATCATCGCGATCCACGCGGGAACGAGGCTATGAACACCGCGCAGGCGCAGCTCGGAGCGGTGCTCGCGGCCGGCGGCCCGCCGCTGGCTCGGTTGCTCGACCGCACCGAGGCCCGCCTGGCGGAGGTCTCGGAGACCCACGGCGCCGCGCTCGGCGCGCACGCGGCCGGCACGCTCGCCGCGGGTGGCAAGCGACTGCGGCCGGTACTCGTGTTCCTGTGCGGCGACGGCGAGGACGAGCGGCTCGTGGCCGCTGGCGCGGCCGTGGAGCTGCTTCACATGGCCACGCTCGTGCACGACGACGTGCTGGATGCGGCCGAGCTGCGCCGCGGCCGCCCAACGGTGTTCGCCGAGGCGGGCCGCTCCGCCGCCACGGCC
>Ga0190265_10000637_pt1 | contig 24222 bp, 25 predicted proteins | sample Popmic124T_FD_133135 | JGI IMG/M metagenome (GOLD analysis project Ga0190265, IMG submission 133135) | Populus adjacent soil microbial communities from riparian zone of Indian Creek, Utah, USA - 124 T | ecosystem: Environmental > Terrestrial > Soil > Riparian zone | place: USA: Utah | collected...
CCACCAGGTCGCATAGGTCGAGAACTTGTAGCCGCGGCGGTAGTCGAACTTCTCGACCGCGCGGATCAGGCCGAGCGAGCCCTCCTGGATCAGGTCCAGGAACGACAGGCCGCGGCCCAGGTACCCCTTGGCGATCGAGACGACGAGGCGCAGGTTCGCTTCGACCATCTGGCGCTTCGCCGCCATGTCACCGCGCTCGAGGCGCTTGGCGAGCGAGACCTCCTGGTCGGCCGTCAGCAGCTCCACGCGGCCGATCGACCGCAGGTAGAGCCGCAGCGAGTCGAGGCTCGGCTCGACCGTGAGGTCGATGTCGGGCTCCTTCTTCGCGGGCGGCTCGCTGCCGTCGCGGGGGCCCGGCGTGCCGTCGTCGTGAGCGGCGATCGCCGCGCGATCGTCCTTCGACACGACGTCCACGCCCGTCTCCAGCAGGTGGGCGTGCAAGCTGCGGATCTGCTCCTTGGTGACCTCCACCTCCTCCAGGCAGGAGGCGATCTCCTCGTAAGTGAGATAGCCGCGCTCGCGGCCATCGGAAACTAGGCTGCGCAGCTCGTCGATCTCGAGGAACGGCGCGTCCGGCTGCTCCTCCAAGAGCGCTGCTGCTCCATCCACATTCTCCCTCAACCCCTACTCCTCAAACGCAGTTGCAGTGGCCTCGACGCCCGCCCCCACTAGCCAGAGCTGTCGGTCTTCGTCACGGCTATGGCGCTTCAAAATACGACGTTCGCGATATCTGTCGCGAGGGGCTGAGCCATATGAAGGATCCGTCAGGGAGGTCCAGGCTTCGAGCCGCTTCGGACGATAGCAACTTCGTGCCGATGTGCACTTCAGCCAGCTGGCCGGGGGTCGGCGCCCGGTATCGTGGCCATCGGCATGGCCGACCTCGCAATCCCACACGACGACGTCCAGGCGCGCCGCCCGGCGACCCACGTCAGCCTGACGCGCGTCGGGGTGACCGGCGTCGAGAAGGTGATCCGGATCGGCGTCGGAGACGACGAGCAGCTCTTCTTCGCCGACGTCGAGTGCTTCGTCGATCTCGGTCCGAAGCAGAAGGGCGCGCACATGTCGCGCTTCGAGGAGGTCGTCAACGAGGCGATCGACGCGGTCGTGCTCGGGGAGGCCTTCAAGGCCGAGACGCTCGCTCAGCACATCGCCGAACGCGTGCGCGACCGCCAGGAGGCGCTGCGCGCCGAGGTGCGGATCGCCGCGCGCTATCCGGAGCGCCAGCAGGCGCCGGCCTCGGGATCGGAGACGCAGGAGATCTACACGCTGTTCGGGATCGCGGTCGCCTCCGAGCGCGGCACCCGGCGGCTGATCGGCGTCGAGGCGCACGGGATGACGGCCTGCCCGTGTGCGCAGGAGATGGTCGCCGAGCGATCGCGCGAGCGGCTGACGGCCGACGGCTTCACCGACGACGAGATCGAGCGCGTGCTGGCCGCCGTGCCGGTCGCCACGCACAACCAGCGCGGCATCGGGCGACTCTACGTCGGCTGCGTCGAGGGCTGCGATCGCGAGATCGAGGCGCGAACGCTGCTGCGGATCGTCGAGGGCTCGATGAGCTCGGAGATCTATGAGCTGATGAAGCGCAGCGACGAGGTCGAGGTCGTCGAGCGGGCGCACATGCACCCGCGCTTCGTCGAGGACTGCGTGCGCGAGATGGCGCGGATGGCGGTCGACGAGTTCGGCGGCTTCGAGGACGGGACGTTCCTGCTCGCTCGCCAGGAGAACCTCGAGACGATCCACCGCCACAGCGTCATCGCCGAGCGCCACGGGCTGATCGGGGAGCTGCGCGAGGAGCTGGCCGAGGAGGTCCACGTGGCCCGCCACGTGACGATGCGCGAGTGGCTCGAGGGCCCGGCCGCGCAGCGCGGCTGACCTCGAGCATCGGCCGCCAACCGCGATTCCAGAAGCGACGCGCGACGACGCTCGTCAATCTGGCCAATCGCGTTTTGGCGACGGTGCCGGCGGGGACCGTGGCGGGAGGAGACCCACAAGCTTCCTTGGCCACCACCCAGCACATTCCCCTGTCCGAGGACGCCGCGCTGGTGACGGCGCTGGCCGGCACGGCGATGGCGTTCTCGAACTGCGCGGAGGACGAGGCCGAGCGCTGGCTGCGGGCGCTGCGGCTGCACGGCCAGGTCGGCTGTGCGCTGCAGGCGCTCGGCGTCGGCGAGGCGCCGCTAGCGGCGGAGGCGGAGGAGGGCTGCGAGGAGCCCGCCTCCACCCCGCCGCTCGGTGAGCTGGCGCTGGGGCGCACGGTGCGCGAGGCGGAGCGACGGGCGCTCGAGCGGCGCGCCGCGGCGGTCGGCACGGCCGACCTGCTGCTCGCGCTGCTCGACGTCTACGGCAAGTCGATCGACCATGCGCTGGAGCTGCGCGGAGCTACGCGCGACGAGGTGATCGAGCGGCTCGCCGCGATGGGCGACCACCCGGAGCTCGCGACCGGCTGACGGGTGTCAACGGTCGGGCACCGGCCCGCTCGAGCGGGCATGGCGCTCACGCGAGAGCTCCTCGATCCGGCGGCGGAAGTTGAGGAAGTAGTCGGCGCCGGAGACGATCGTCGTCAGGACCATGCCGTAGACGAGCACCTGGACCCAGAGGATGCCCGGGTCGGGAACGGCGATCAGCGCGAGGACGGCGGCCGACTGGACGATCGTCTTGACCTTGCCGAGGCCGCTGGCGGGGATCACGACGCCCTGCTGGCCGGCGGCGATGCGCAGGCCCGAGACGGCGAACTCGCGCGCGATGACGATCATCGCCACCCAGGCCTCGACGCGATCGAGGCTGACGAGGGTGAGCAGGGCGGCGGCGATCAGGAGCTTGTCGGCGACGGGGTCCATGACCTTGCCGAAGGTGGTGATCGACTGGCGCGAACGCGCGATGTAGCCGTCGAGGCCGTCGGTCAGGGAGGCGATGACGAAGACGGCGGCGGCGATCTCGGAGCCGCCCTGGGCCTCGGTTCCGAGGGCGACGACGAGGACGGGCACGAGCAGGATGCGGAGGAGGGTGAGGAGGTTGGGGAGGTTGAGCGGGAACATGGACTGGTGGTGGGGTCGCGGGGGATCATCCCCCGTCCGCTTGGGAATCGCTGCCGGGGGACGATCCCCCTCGGCTCGACAGGGGCTGGCTGTCCGCCGCCGTCGACGGGAGATGGCCTTCGGCTTTGATGGGCGAGCTGGTACGGGAGTGGCGGGCTTGGTACTCGATGCCGATGGTCGAGCCGAGGGGGCCGGCGGGTGAGACGGTGAGGGCGAGGACGACCCAGGTGAAGATGCCGCGGGTGGCGCCGTAGAGGACGAGGGCGCAGAGGATCAGCCAGCCGATGCCGTGGGACCAGCCGAGGACGGTCTCGGCGTCGTCGCTCCAGCCGCCGATCGCGAAGACGAGGAGGGTGGCGAAGAGGCAGAGCTCGAAGATCGAGTAGATGCGCACGGCGGTGAAGTAGCTCAAGGGCGGAGACGCTATCCGGGAGGACGGATCAGCGCTTTAGGACGGCATCGGGCCTGACGATGAGTATCGCCATGGGGACTGGTAGGGGCACCCCGAGCAGCAGCTGGACCGCGAGGCCGAGCGCGACGAGCGCGACGGCGGCGAATGCGGTCCCCCGCAATCGGTACGGTGACGATTTGGGGGGTCCCTGTAACGATCTGTACTCCCCTATGGGTTATGGACCGCAATAGGAGAGCCCTCCGATGGGGGATGTGAGCGCAGTGGTGGCGACGGCCGTCGCGCCCCGCGACGCCGACTACGAGGAGCATCGCGAGGCGGTGACGCGGATGCTTGCCAAGCGCTTCCCCCGCTTCGCCGAGGACGAGCGGCTCGAGCTGTACCACGAGGCGTGGGCGTGGGCGCTGAAGAAGCGCGAGCGCGGTGAGCCGATCGAGAGCATGCGGGCCTATCTGATGCAGTCGGCGTACTACGAGGCGATGCGAATCGTCACGGACAGGCGACTGCCGGAGCCGATCGACCCCGAGGCGATGGCGGCCTACGTCGACGACCGTGACGGACCCGGCGAGCGCGTCCTGATCGACGATCAGGTGCGAATCTGCCGCGAGGTGATCGCCAGCCTCGACGAGCGTCATCGCGCCGTGGTGAAGCTGCGCTACGACGTGCAGCTGGCGCCGCCGGAGATCTGCGACACGCTGGGACTCAGCAAGCGCCAGTACAAGCGGCTGCTGCAGGAGAGCACCGACGCGGTCGAGGAGCGCGTGCTGGAGCTGCACGACGGCACCTGGTCGCGGCGGCAACGCAGCCTGCTCGCCACGTGCCTGCACGGAATGGCCTCCGACGAGCAGCGCGCCGAGGCACAGCGACGGCTCGCGGCCGATCCACACGTCGCCGCCGTGTACAGGGAGCTGCGCGAGTCGATCGGCAAGGCCGCGGCGCTGCTGCCGCTGCCGGCGTTCGTGGGAGCGGACGCCGAAGGGCGGCTCGCCGCGGCGCTGGACGGCGCGCGCGAGGGCATCGCCGGACTGGCCGGCGGCGCGAAGCAGCAGGCTACGTCCGCCTACGTGCGGGCCGTCGACACGACGCCGGTCGCGGGCGCGCGGCCGGGAGCGGTCGCGGCGGCGGTGACCGGCTGCATCGCGTTCGGCGGCGGCACGGCCACATACTGCGCGGTCGAGGGAATACCGGATGCCATTCGCGCCCCGCTCGGCATCGAGCAGCCGAAGCAAGACGAGCGCGCCGAGGCGCCGCCGGCACCGGAGCCTGTGTCGGTCGCGCCCCCTGCCGTGGGCGATGGAGAGGCCGAGACGGCCGACGCGCCGGCCGCGACGACGGCGGATCCTCGCCCTCCTGCGCCGGTGCCCGCGGCACCGCCGGATACGGCCGACAGCGGTGAGTTCGGCGCCGAGCAGCCGAGCGTGTCGTCGACCGGCTCCGGAGCGACAGCGACCTACGGCGGCGACAGCCCTCGAGCCGCCCCGGCCCCCGCGGCGCCGGGCAGCGATTTGGGATTCGAGGAGTGATGGGGACGGGCGCGAGAAATCTGACCGCAGCGATCGCGACAGCGCTCTTGCTGGCCTTTCCGCTGGCGACGGGCGCACGGGCGGACGACGTCACGCCGCCCGCGGCGCCGATCATCTCGGCGGAGGCGGATGGCTGGCAGACGAGCCCGTACTTCGAGATCGGTTGGCTCGAGCCGTCTGGGCAGGAGACGCCGATAGCGATGGTCCACTATGAGATCTGCCACTTCGGCAACTGCCAGATCGATTCGTCGACGTCCTGGTCGAACGACGGCCCTGGCGAGGAGCAGCGACTCGAAGTGATGGTGCCGTGGCCCGGTCAGGCCTGGCCGTACGGCGAGTACGCCGTGCGCATCTGGCTCGAGGACCAAGCCGGGAACGTCGACCCCGCGGCGAGATCGAACGCCGTGTCGCTGCTCTACGACAACGAGCCGCCAACGCATTCGAGCTTCGTGGGTGGCGACAGCTGGCTCGACGCCTCAGAGGCTCAACTCCACGTTGCCATGATCAGCTACGACTTCGCGCCACCGGCATCCGGGGTCGCGGGGTGGGCGATCACACAGGATGGATCGCTTCCGGATACCAGCTCCGACGTGTCGGCGATCTCCAACGCGTGGGGGATGTTCCTCGTGCAGGATTTGGCTGAGGGATCGACGACGCTGAGGGCGCGAGCGATCTCGGGGGCTGGGGTGCCGGCGCCGGATTGGGCTGTCATCACGAGGATCCTGAAGGTCGACAAGACACCGCCTTCGACCTCGGCCACCGCCTCGGCGACCTCCTCCGCCTGGCAGCGCGACGCCGTTACGGTCAGGCTCAAGGCGACCGACCAGCTCGACCTGTCCGGGATGGACCCGGCGCCGATCGGCGAGCCCATCGAAGGAGGTGGCTACCTCGCCTACGCGCTCGACGGAGGAGCGACTCATCGAGCCCGCGGCGACGACGCCGAGGTCGGTATCGACGTCGACGGCCACCACAGCCTGCGCTACCGCGCCTACGACGCCGCCGGCAATCCGTCAGCCGAGAAGACCATCGACGTAAAGGTCGACGAGACGGCTCCCTCAGCCGCCTTCGTCCCGTCGCCCGCCGACGACCCGCTACGTCTCGAGGCGGTCGTCGAGGATGCGATGTCAGGCATAGCCCATGGGGAGATCGAGATGCGCCGCGTGGGAGCCGAGACCTACCGCCCACTCGACACCACGATCGAGTCGGGAAGGCTCGTCGCGGACCTCGACGACGACGTGCCAGACGGCCGCTACGAGATGCGCGTGCGTGTACGCGACCACGCCGGCAACGAGACGACGTCGGGTGACCGCGTCGACGGCCGGCGGATGGAGATGACGCTGCCTGTCAGGACGCCCACCCGCCTACGGCTCGAAACGAGATCCGGGCCCGTTGACAATCGCACACGGCCGCTGGTCCGTGGTCGCTTGACTACTCGCGCCGGTCGGCCACTGCGAAATGCCGTGATCACGGTGCTCGACCGGTCACGGGCAAGCGGAGAGCTGCGGCCGGCGGGGTCGGTGAGAACCAACGCCAAGGGCAACTTCCGCCACCGCGCCCCGGCTCGCCGTCCGTCACGGTCGATTCGCTACAGCTACGCGGGCACGCGCACGATCAGGCCCGTCTCCCGTGAGGTCGCGGTGCGCGTTCGCGCGGGCGTGACGCTGTCGGTCAACCGCACATGGCTGCTGAACGGGCAGGCCGTGGTGTTCAGGGGCCGGTTGGCGAGCCCGGTGCCCAAGGGCGGGAAGGTCGTGGCGTTGCAGGCGCGCAAGCGCTCGGGATGGGTCACGTTCGGGACGCCGCGTGCGAATCGGCGCGGGGCGTTCAAGCTGCGCTACCGCTTCGTCTCGACGACCGGGCTGCAGAAGTACCGTTTCCGGGCAGTGGCTGTGCGCGAGGGCGCCTACCCCTACGACACGGGCGCGTCGCGCACCGTGGGCGTCACCGTGCGCGGTCTCTAGCCGCAGCGTCGATCAGTCGCCGGCCAGATCCTTGCGGCGCATCGACCACATCTGAGAGGCGCGCTCGAGGTCGAGCGCGGCCGGCCATGGCAGCGCGGGCGGGCCGAGCTGGGTGCGCAGCGAGCGGGCGGTGCGGCGGGCCAGCTCGGGGTCGGCGGCGGGGACGCTGGCGAGAGCGCGGGCGCGGGCGTCGACGTCGGCGTCGTCGAGGGCTTCCCAGGCGAGGCCGAGATCGGCGGCGCGGGCGCCGTCGATGCGCTCGCCGAAGAGCGTGAGAGCCGAGCTGGCCTCGCGGGCGCCGGTTCGGCCGAGCAGGGTGGCGTGGCCGCCGCCCGGGTGGAGGCCGATCGGCAGGAAGCCGGAGACGAGCTTGGCGTGGCGCGCGACGACGCGCAGGTCGGTCGCGAAGGCGAGGTTCATCCCGGCTCCGACGGCGCCGCCGCGGACGGCGGCGACGGTCGGCGGCTCGAGCTCGCCGACACGCTGGAACGACCGGTAGACGTCGCCGATACCGGACCAGGCGTCGGGCGTGGCGGGGTCGCGGCCGGCGTCGGCGAGCGTCTGGCGGTCGCCGCCGGCGCAGAAGAAGCCGCCCGCGCCGCGAACGACCACTGCGCCGATCTCGGGGTCGCCGTCGATCTCCTCGCAGGCCTCGACGAGCGCACGAGCCATCGAGCGGGTGAGGGCGTTGCGGCGTTCGGGCGCGTTGAGGACGATCGTCGCGACGCCGGCGTCGCGCTCGAGCAGGATCTCGGTGGGCATGGGCGGGGACGCTATCGGGCGGGCGTCGGCCCGAGGGGACAGAATGGGCGGATGCGCCAGACGCTCGGATACTTCGGTCGGGCGCTGGTGCTGGTGATCGTCGACGGGCTGGCGCTGTGGGGGCTGGCGGCGGCGCTGCCGGGGATCGCGGTGCCGACGCTGCGCGCGGCGATCGTCACGGCGCTGGCGATCGCGCTGCTCAACGCGCTCGTCTGGCCGCTGCTGACGCGCATCGTGCTGCCGCTGACGGTGCTGACCTTCGGACTGGCGTCGCTCGCGCTGAACGCGGCGATCGTCAGCGTGGCCGTGCGAGCGGTCGACGGGACCGATCCGACGTTCATGGCGACGCTGCTGGTCGCGCTCGGGCTGGCGGTGATCACGATGGTCGTCGAGCCGCTGCTCGACTTCGACGGCGACGCCTACCACCTGCGCGTCGTGCGGCGACGGGTGCGCGGCGCGCGCAGGCGCAACGAGACCGACGTGCCGGGCGTGATCCTGTTCGAGATCGACGGATTGGCGGCGGAGGTCCTGGAGCGGGCGATCGAGCGCGGGCGGGTGCCGACGATCTCGCGCTGGCTCGCGGAGGGCAGCCATCGGCTGGTGCCATGGGAGTGCGACCTGTCGTCGCAGACCGCGGCCAGCCAGGCCGGGCTGCTGCACGGCAGCAACCACGACATGCCGGCGTTCCGCTGGTACGAGCGCGACGTCGATCGGCTGCTGGTCGCCAACCACCCCAAGGACGCCGCGGAGATCGAGCTGCGCCACGCCGACGGCGGCGGGCTGCTCGCGGTGGACGGAGCCAGCCGCGGCAACATGTTCTCCGGCGACGCGCCGCGCTGCTCGGCGACAATGAGCGTGATCCGCGACCGGCGGCGATCGCGCTCCGGGGAGTTCTTCGCCTACTTCGCCGACCCCTACGGGCTGCTGCGGACGCTGGCGCTGTCGATCGCCGACATCGTCGCGGAGCGTCGGGCGGCACGGCGACAACGCAGGTCGGGGGCGGCGCACGTCGACCGCGGCACGCCGTACCCCCTGATGCGCGCGGCGATCACGGTCGTGATGCGCGACCTCAACGTGGCGACGCTGATGGCCGATGTGATCGAGGGCGTGCCGATCGCCTACTCGACCTTCGTCGGCTACGACGAGGTCGCTCACCACTCGGGGGTCCTCGAGCCCGACGCGTTCGTCGTGCTGGAGAAGCTCGACGCTCAGCTGGCGCGTCTCGAGCGAGTGGCTGCGCAGGCGCCGCGGCCCTACCACCTCGTGGTGCTGTCGGATCACGGCCAGACGCAGGGCGCGCCGTTTCGCCAGCGTCACGGGGAGACGCTCGAGGAGGTCGTGCGGCGGTTCGCCGACCTTGGGGCCGGCGCGGTGGCGGCGCCGGTCCCCGTCGACGAGGCCTGGGGCGACCTCGGCGCGCTGCTCGCCGACGCGCGCCAGGACGACAGCGCCGCCGGAAGGGTGCTGCGGAGGGCGACCGCGGAGCGCGTCGCCGACGGGACGGTCGCGCTCGGTCCGAACCGCGAGGCGGTGCGCCAGCAGGCGGAGCTGAACGCGCGCGGACGCTCGTCCGGCGGCGGCCCGCGCGGCGCGACATCGGCGAGGGACGGTTCCGGAGGCGATGACGATCTGCCCGAGGCGCTGGTGCTCGCCTCCGGCTGCCTCGGACTCGTGTACTTCCCCGGCGGTCGGAGCCGGCTCAGCGCCGAGCAGATCGAGCAACGCCATCCCGGCCTGCTGGCTGGGCTGGCCGGCCATCCGGGGATCGGATTGGTGCTGGTCCGCTCCGAGCAGGAGGGCGGGGTCGTGCTCGGAGGCGCGGGCCGGCGGCGGCTGTCCGACGACCTGGTCGACGGCGACGATCCGCTCGCGCCATTCGATCCGACGGCCGCCGACCACCTGCGTCGCCACGACAGCTTTCGCCACTGCCCCGACATCCTGATCAACGGCGCCTACGATCCGGAGACCTACGAGGTGCAGCCGTTCGAGGAGTTCATGGGCTCGCACGGCGGGCTGGGCGGAATGCAGATGCACCCGTTCGCGGTCGTGCCGGCCGAGTGGAGCGAGCCGGCAGGTCCGATCGTCGGCGCACGGCCGATGCACCTGCAGCTGAAGCGGTGGCTGGCCGAGACCGGGCTCGAGGTCGCCGAAGGCGACGGGTCGCGGGCGACGCGAGATCGCGAGCCCGCGAGGAGCGACCAGGCCGACGCGGAGCCCGGGCGGTGACGCCGCGCCGGCGGCTGCTGGAGCTGCCGGGCGGACGGCGGGCGGCCGCGACCGTCGAGCGGTTGCGCCGGATCGCGGTGGTGCATGTGGGGGAGCTCACCGTGCGGCGCTTCCTCGCCGACGGGATGGTCGACCGCGCGGCGTCGCTCGCCTACTACGGGCTGCTGTCGCTGTTGCCGACGCTGATGATCGGCGCCGGCGTGGTCAGCCTGCTCGGCGCCGACTCGACCGCGGTCGACTTCGGCAGCTACCTGCGCGACGAGGGAGCGTCGGCGACGCTCGCCAGGACGGCCGAGTCGATCGTCAGGACGGCGGTGAACTCGGCGCCCGAGCAGGCCGGCACGATCGGCCTGATCGGCCTTGCGACGCTGATCTACGGAGCGTCGCGAGCGTTCGCGGCGGCGGGACGCGCGCTCGACGCGATCTGGCGCCGGCGCCCGAAGGGCCTGACGATCGTGCGGCGGGTCGCGGGCATCGGCTGGACGGTCGTCCTGCTGGTCCTCGCACTCGTCGCGGGCGTACTGGCGTTCGTCGGACGTGGGCTCGCCGAGGACCTGCTCGACCTGGTCGGGCTCGAGGACGTCAGCGCTGCGCTCTGGACGATCGCTCGCTGGCCGCTGGCCGCGCTGCTGATGATGCTGTCGATGCGGCTGGTGATGTGGGCGGCGCCGAGCCCGCCGCGCGAGCGCTTCAGGATCGTCACGCCGGGCGCCGCCACGGCCGCCGGGCTCTGGTTGACCGCCTCGGCCGGCTACGGCTTCTACGTCGGCGAGCTGTCGACCTACAACGCCACCTACGGCGCCTTCGCGGCGCTGGTGATCCTGCTGCTCTGGATCTGGCTGACGTCGATGGCGTTCCTGTTCGGCTGCGAGCTCGACGCGGTGCTGTTCGAGCAACGCTCCGGGCATGACCCGCACACCGATCGGCCGACGCCGAGCGCAGTCAGCGCGACGAGCCCAGGAACGTCGCCTCCCCCGGCTGGAGAACGCGAACCTCGACGTCCGGAGCCAGGCGAGCCGCCGCGCGAGCGAACTCGCGCGGAGGGTCGCTGAGCAGCGGCGCCTTGCCGCGCAGGCGGTCGAGCGCGAAGGGGAACAGCGTGCCCCAGTGGATCGGGATCGCCACGCGCGGGCGCAGCAGTCCGAGCGCCTCGGCGGCGCGGCGCGGGTCGAGGTGACCGGGGCCGAGCGTCGGGCCCCAGCCCCAGACCGGGAGCAGCGCCGTGTCGAGGTTCTCTGCGAGCGTCGCCATCTCACCGAAGACGTCGGTGTCGCCGGCGAAGTAGACCCGGCGATCGCCTGAGCCGATCAGGTAGCCGACCGCCTCGGCGGGCGGGCCGAGGGGATGACGGCGCGCGTCGTGATCGGCGTGGGTGGCGACGAGCCCGAGACCGGCGACCTCGGTCCGCTCGCCGGCCCTGAGCTCGACGACGCGCTCGAAGCCGAGCTTGGCGACGTGGCGGCGCAGGCCGCGCGCCAGCACGAGCGTCGGCTGTGGGCGCTTGGCGGCGAGCCGTCTCAGCGACGCGACATGGAGATGGTCGAGGTGGGCGTGGGAGACGAGCACCGCGTCGAGGTCGCCGAGCGAGTCGGCGTCCACGGCGCCGCCGTGGCGGCGCAGATGGGCGACGCGGCCGCCGAGGACCGGGTCGGTGAGCATGCGCACCCCTCCGACCTCGACCAGGAGGGTGGCGTGGCCGACGTAGGTGACGCGGTCGTCGCCCAAGGGCGGCGAAGCCTATGCGGCCACGCCGGGGCGTCAGTCGCCCGGCCAGACTCCGGTCAGCTTCTCGAAGCCGCGCGCCCCACCGCGATCGATGACCGTCTTGACGACGGTGAAGATCGCGCCCTGGAGAGCGGCGGCCGGCAGCAGCTCGCGCCAGCCGTACTCGCTCTGGCGCGCCTTCGGCGGATCGGGCTCGTCGGAGATCCGCTTCCAGATCTGCTTGAAGATGGTGCTGGCGATCAAGCCGCCGAGCACGCCCGAGAGGATGCCCATCGGGGCGTAGAGGAGCTTGGCCATCGCTACCGCTCCCCTCTGCGTCGCGTCGAGGCGCCGGCGGTGCGACCGGGTCGACCTGCCTCCCGGCGCCGATCGTTCGCCGTCTGAACCGCCATGGAACCTCCGTGGGAGTCGGGTGGAGCCTTCGTAGTGGTTTCCGCGCGCGGTCGTATTCGAAACCACCGCCACGGGTGGATTGGCCGTCGCGCGAACGGGTACGTCGGGGTCCGTGATGGTCCCCGTCATCCTCGACATCGACGGCACGCTCGTCGACACCAACTATCAGCACGCCCTGGCCTGGCAGCGGGCGCTGCGCGAGCACGGCGAGATCGTGCCGGCCTGGAGGATCCACCGCCACATCGGGATGGGCGGCGACCAGATCGTCGCGGCCGTCGCGGGTGACGAGCTCGAGCGGCGCCGCGGCGACGCGGTGCGCGCCACCGAGGGCGAGCACTACGCCGGGCTGATCGACGAGGTCGAGCTGCTGCCGGGCGCGCGAGCGCTGCTGGTGGCGCTCAGGGCGCGCGGCGTCACGACCGTGCTCGCGAGCTCCGCGAAGGCCGACGAGGTCGACGTGTACCTCGACATGCTCGACGCGCGCGACCTGGTCGACGGCTGGACGACCTCCGCCGACGTCGAGGCGACCAAGCCGGAGCCCGACCTCGTGCGCGCGGCGCTCGACAAGACCGGCCCGGGCAGCGATGCGGTGCTGGTCGGCGACTCGGTCTGGGACTGCGAGGCCGCGACGCGGGCCGGCATCCCGACCGTCGGCGTGCTGACCGGCGGATTCGGGCGCGCGGAGCTGCTCGAGGCGGGCGCGACGGTCGTCTACGAGTCCGCGGAGGAGCTGCGCGACCACCTCGACGAGCCGCCGTTCAACGGCGCGCTCGTCCAACCCCGCGCGATCGCCGCACGATCCGGCTGACGCGGTTTGCCCGGTCCGCTCGCGGGTAGCTGGCGACCGTGCGGATCGTCGTCGTAGGAGCCAGCGGCAACGTCGGGACCAGCGTCCTGCGGGCGCTGATCGACGACGCGGCGGTCGACGAGATCGTCGGGATCGCGCGTCGCCGACCGTCGCTGAGCTTGCCGAAGACGACCTGGGCGACAGCCGACGTCGTCGACGCCGACCTCGCCACGCTGTTCCGCGGCGCCGACTGCGTGATCCACCTCGCCTGGCTGATCCAGCCTTCGCGCGACCTCGAGACGACGCAGGCGGTCAACGTCACCGGCAGCGCGCGCGTCTTCGATGCCGTCGCGACCGCGGGCGTGCCGGCACTCGTCTACGCGTCGTCGGTCGGCGCGTACTCGCCGGGGCCCAAGCACTCGCCCGTCGACGAGAGCTGGCCGACCGACGGAATCCAGAGCTCGTACTACTCGCGGCAGAAGGCGGCGACCGAGCGGCTGCTCGATCGCTTCGAGCGCGAGCAGCCGGGCGTTCGCGTCGTGCGCCTGCGGCCGGGGCTGATCTTCAAGCGCGAGGCGGCGTCGGAGATCCGGCGCCTGTTCATAGGGCCGCTGCTGCCCAACCCGCTGGTGCGTCGCGCGCTGATCCCCGTCGTGCCGCGCGCGGAGCGGCTCGTCTTCCAGGCCGTGCACTCGCTCGACGTCGGCGAGGCCTACCGGCTCGCCGCGGTCGGCGACGCGCGCGGCCCGTTCAACGTCGCGGCCGAGCCGGTGCTCGACGGCGCGCGCCTGTCCGAGCTGCTGGGCGCACGAGCGGTGTCGGTACAGCCGAGCACGCTGCGCGCGCTCGCCGCCGCGTCCTGGCGGCTGCGCCTGCAGCCCGCCTCCCCGTCCTGGCTCGACCTCGCCTTCGGCGTGCCGACCCTGGACTCGACACGCGCGCGCGAGGAGCTCGGCTGGGTGCCGCGGCGGTCCGCCGACGCGGCGCTGCTGGAGCTGCTCGACGGCTTGCGCGAGGGCGCGGCGATGGACACGCCGCCGCTCGAGGCGGGCGCCGGCGGCCCGCTGCGCGTGCGCGAGCTGCTGACCGGCGTCGGGGGGCGTCCATGACGCCGCGCCGCGGCGCAGCGGCGACGGCCGCCGAGCCGATGGACGCGACGCCGTTCCTGCCGAAGCCCGGAGCGGGCGTCGCCGAACTGGCGCGAGCCGCCGAGGAGTGTCGCGGCTGCCCGCTGTGGCGCGGATCGACCCAGGCGGTGCTCGGCGAGGGGCCGCTGGACGCCCGTGTGGTGCTCGTCGGCGAGCAGCCCGGCGACCGCGAGGACATCGAGGGGCGGCCGTTCGTCGGGCCGGCCGGACGCGAGCTCGACCGTGCGCTCGAAGCCGCCGGCATCGACCGCGACGACGCCTACGTGACCAACGCCGTCAAGCACTTCAAGTTCAAGGAGCGCGGCAAGCGCCGGATCCACGACAAGCCGACCCACACCGAGGTCAAGGCGTGCATGCCGTGGCTGGACCGCGAGCTCGAGCTGCTGAGCCCGCAGGCGGTCGTCGCGCTCGGCGCGACCGCCGCGCAGGGCCTGCTCGGGCGCGACTTCCGCGTGACGCGCCAGCACGGCGAGCTGGTCGAGTCCGAGCTGGCGCCGATCGTGACCGCGACGGTGCATCCGTCGGCGGTGCTGCGGGCGCGCAGCGACGAGGCGCGCCAGGAGATGCGCGCGATGATGGTCGACGACCTGAGCGTCGTCGCGAAGCGGCTGACCGCCTGAGCGGACGAGGTGCCGGAGCGCGACAACCTCGACGACTGACGGCTGATCTCCGCGGCGGCCGTCAATGAAGCGGGCCCGGCGCCCGCTCCGCCGCTGTCAGCTCGAAGACCCAGAAGTCGCGTCCGATCACCGGCACCGAGACGTTGTGGACGGGGATGCCGTCGAGCGAGGCTTCGAAGGCGCCGGCGTGCGCGTGGCCGTGCAGGACGAGGTCGGGCCGGTGCTCGAGGATCGGAGCGGCGAGGCGGTCGCTGCCGAGGAAGGTCCAGATCTCGACCGGCTCGCCGCGCAGCGTTCCGGGCAGCGGCGCGTAGTGCAGCAGCGCGATCCTGAACGGGCAGAGGGCGATCTCCGCCAGACCGCGCGCGAGCGCGTCGACCTCGGCGCCGGTCTCGGCGTAGAGCGCGCGTAGCGACGGCTCGCCGAAGTCGGTCAGGCCGTGGCCGTGGAAGCCGCCGACGAAGCCCTTCGCGCCGGCGACGCCGACGTGCGCGCCGCCGATGTCGTAGACGGCGTGGCGATGGTCGATCACGTCGATGCCGGCCTCGGACAGCAGCGCACGGACCTCGTCGGCGCAACCGGCGTGGTGGTCGTGGTTGCCGAGCACCGCGGCGACCGGGACCGTCAGGTCGCGGCAGGCCTCGGCGAGCACGGCGGCCTGGCGCGGCTCGCCGTGGGTCGTCAGATCGCCGGCGAGCAGGATCAGGTCGGCACTGCCGTCGATCGCCGCGAACGCCTCGCGGGCGGCCGGTCCGCTGCTCTCGTCGCAGTGGATGTCGCCGGCGGCGGCGACGCGGATCGTCGCCGGGCCCTTCGACACGGCTCCCAGCACGTTGGTCGAGGCGGTCATTGGAAAGCCCTTACCCGGGTAAGGGACATCCATGGCCAGCAAGGAGTTCGAGGCGATCCAGGCGACGCTCAAGCGCGCGGTCGCCGTCCTGCGCGACGCCAACGTCGACTTCGTGATCGGCGGCAGCCTGGCGAGCTGGGCGCGCGGGGGGCCGGAGACCCACCACGACCTCGATCTGATCCTCACCCCGGAGGACGCCGAGCGCGCGGTCGCGGCGCTGGCCGAGAGCGGCATGCGGACCGAGCGGCCGGTCGAGGGCTGGCTCTACAAGGCGTGGGACGGCGACGTGCTGATCGACCTGATCTTCGCCCCGTCGGGACTGACCGTCGAGGACGTGGTGGCCCGCGGCGAGGAACTGCCGGTGCTCGGGATGACGCTGCCGACGATGGCGCTCGAGGACGTGCTGGCGACCAAGCTGCTGGCGCTCAGCGAGCACCGGATCGAGTACACGGCGCCGCTGCAGACCGCGCGGGCGCTGCGTGAGCAGGTCGACTGGCGCCGGCTGCGCGAGCAGACGCGCGGGTCGGCCTACGCCGACGCGTTCTTCGTCCTGCTCGACGGGCTGGGGATCGTGTCCGAGCAGGGCCTGACCGGCGCGGCCGTGCGGGTCGTCGACCCGCCGCGACACGCCCAGCAGGCGGGCTAGGGGTGGCGGCGACGCTCGGATACGCGCTTTCGTGCGAGGAGCACGCGCCGGCGGACCTCGTGTCCTACGGCGCCATGGCCGAGGAGGCGGGCTTCGAGTTCGTGCTGATCTCCGACCACTTCCACCCGTGGCTCGACGTCCAGGGTCAGGCGCCGTTCGTATGGAGCGTGCTGGCGGCGTTGTCGGAGCGGACCGAGCGGGTGGCGCTCGGGACCGGCGTCACCTGTCCGACGACGCGAATCCACCCGGCGATCGTCGCCCACGCCGCGGCGACGACCGCGGTGCTCGCGCCGGGGCGCTTCTGGCTCGGCGTGGGGACGGGCGAGAACCTCAACGAGCACATCCTCGGCGACCATTGGCCGCCGACCTCCGTGCGCCGCGAGCGCCTCGCGGAGGCGGTCGAGGTGATCCGCGCGCTGTGGAGCGGCCGTCAGGTCGAGCACTACGGCCGCCACTACACGGTCGAGAACGCCCGTCTCTACACGCTGCCCGACGAGCCGCCGCCGATCCTGGTCGCGGCGTCCGGCCCGAAGGCGGCGGAGCTCGCCGGCGAGATCGGCGACGGGCTGGTCGGGCTGGCGCCGGACCCCGAGGTGCCGGAGACCTTCGCGGCGAGCGGCGGGGACGGCCCGCGCGTCGCGCAGCTGCACGTCTGCTGGGCGGAGGACGCCGGCGAGGCGCGTCGCACCGCCCACGAGCAGTGGTCGAACAGCGGCCTCGGCGGCGAGCTGTCGCAGGAGCTGCCGACTCCGGCGCACTTCGAGCAGGCCGCCGCGACGGTGCGCGAGGAGGACGTGACGGGACCGCTGCCGTGCGGGCCGGAGCTGGAGCCGTATCTGGAGTCGGCCCAGAAGTACGTCGACACGGGCTGGGACCACCTCTACTTCCACCAGATCGGGCCCGACCAGCAGGGCTTCATCGCGTTCGCGGAGCGCGAGCTGCTGCCGGCACTGCGGAGCTAGCGCTGTTTCGAGCGTCAGAGCGGGTCGGCGCGCGGCGGCGCCTGAATAACACGCTCAGGCTGTAGAACCAACACGGTTGGGCTGGGACCGTCTCTGGCGGTGCCCGCGACCTACCCACCCGCCGACTGGCTCGACGCTCTGAGCGTAGCTCTGAAGGAGGCTCGCCACAAGACCGGGATGAGCCAGCTTCAGCTCGGAGACGCCGTTGCACGAGCCTGGCGCAAGCCGATCCACCGCAACCACATCAGCAAGATCGAGCGGGCACTCGCCAAGCCGACGGTTCCGCTGATCGTCGAGCTCGTCAACGAGATGGGCGGCGACGTCCCCGGCCTGTTCAAACGCGCCGAGGAGCTGCTGGCGACGGCGAACACCGGCTCGATCCACGAGCCACCGGACCCGAGGCGCGGACCGCTCCACTTCAAGCCGGACGAGGAGGCGTAGGCGGCTCGCCTCAGCGGGCGCCCTCGGGCGAAGCCGACGCCCGGATTCGAACCGGGGACGAGAGCGTTGAGAGGACGCGGAGCTAGCTCAGGTTGTGTCGCGTACGGCCAGTTGGGTCAGGTCGCTCAGGTCAGATTTACCGAGTTGGGGACATGGTTCGGGACACCAGCGGAAGCGGCGCGGTCGCTTCAAAGCGGCGGCAAGGGTCGTGTTGACAACCGGCGGCTGCGCCAGCGCATCGCCGAGTCGCTCCGCGCCCTCCGGCGAGAGCGAGATCACGCTGCGCTCGGCGAAGGCCGCGTCAGCACGCGACGTCGCGTCGCACCCGTCACCAACCCTGAGAGGTTCTGATGTGTCACCCGCGCTCAATCTCGCGCCAGACCCGGTGGACGGGATCCCACGACGTCAGCCTGTCGTCGGTGTCAGTGACGAGCGGGTCGACGAAGTCACGTACGTCAGCGAGCAGCTCCGTCCACGACTGTGGCAACGGGCGTTGATAGGCCATGCGTGAGAGCATGGCTGCATATGGTGCTTGGCGGTCAGGCATCTCCTCCAAGGCATCGCTGAGCGGGATGAGGTCATGTTCGCGATGCTCGGCGACATCGACGATCGCGCCCCGCAGGGTAGCCGCGCCCACGGTGAGGGTGCGGCTCAACGTCCAGACGTCGGCGAAGTCGCGATCGCGGGTGTTGAGCTCGCGACGACTCATCATGGTCGCGATCTTCTCGGCCAGGGTCAACTCCGGCGGGTAGGACCCCAACCGGATACTCCCACCCAGGAGCTGAGGCAGGTCGACGATCACTGACTGATGCGGATCGCCGAAGGAGAAGTCGAGTGTGACGGTCGGTCTCGCGGTCGCCAAGCGAGCCTCGATCTTGACCCGGACGCCTTGGTAGTCGGCTTGCTCGCGCATAACCTCGGTTCGGATCGCGCTGGCGTCGAACGCCAGTCCGTCGTCGACGGCCAGCTCGACAGCCACGACGTCGGCGACGACCCGAGCGATGTGCTCAGGCTCGTTGGCGATCCCCACTGTGGCAAGATCGGCGTCCCTGGTCATCCGACGTGCTGCGGTGGCGGCCATGAGCATGCCGCCCTTGAGCGTCATCTTCGTCGCATAGTCCGACGCCGCCAAGCGTCGCAGGAAGCCCTCGACGCCGTAGACGACCAGTAGCGGCCCGGTCGCGCCCTCGTAGTCGGCGCGGGCGAGCGTCTGCAACTTCCGGTAGACCTCGCGCGCACGGTCGGATTTCATGCGAGGATCACCTCGAGCGCCTGCCGCATCTGCCGCTCGCCGCCCAGCTGACGAGCCAGCGCAGTGAGGCGCAGCGGATCGGCATCGTCGCGGGACGTGTAGCGCCTGAGCGCAGCCAGCGCGACGTCGCGGCCGACCTTCCGCTGCAACCGCATCGCATCGACGACGCACCGGTCGGCCGAGTAGATCCAAAACGGCTCGCCGGTCCCGGTGCGTCTGGCCTGGCGCTCGAGCGCGAACGTCTCGGCAGGGAACCGGTGCAACTTCGTCGCCGGCGTGTCGATCTTCGGCCAATGAGCACCGCGCGCGATCGCGAGATGGACGCTGGCAGGCAGCTCGTCGGACAGGTCCCAGTAGGACAGCCCCGAGTTCAGGCAGATCGTCGCGTCAGGCGCGCGAGCGGCGACCGCCGCGAACTCGGCATGCATCGTCGGATCGGCGTCGGCACGCTGCCACACCCCGCGCGAAACGCCCACCAGCAACCCGTCGTCACGAAGGCGATAGACCGCCTGACGCGGGATGCCGGCATCGACAGCCTCCCGAACCCGGAACGGCCGGTTGCCAAAGCGCTCCAGGATAGTGTCGAGATGCGCGCGCGCCATGGACATATCCTAACCAGATCGCGCATAACTGGTTAGCTTTTGTAGCAGCCCGGCGATCGGATGGTCGCATCCGAACCGATCGCTACGGTGCCCGCCTTCATCGATCTCATGGTCACCGATCCGCTAAATCAGCCGCAGCCGGCGGCTCTTTCCGCGTCGAAGCTCCCTTTGCTCCTGCGCGCCGTCGCCGACCCCGAAGGCAAAGGCGAGATTTCCCCGAAGCGCGCTGCCACGATCCAGCAGATCGAGACGAACCTCGCCCGCCATCGCGAAGCAGGCCAGTCGCGCCGCACGAAGGCGACGACAGCTAAGCGCTTCACTTCAGCCAACCAGGTCGGCTGACCAGCCCAGCGCACCAGAGCCGACGCCCGGATTCGAACCGGGGACCCCTTCATTACGAGTGAAGTGCTCTACCAGCTGAGCTACGTCGGCGGGAGCCAAGGGATTCGCCCGAGGCAGTCACGCATCGTAATGGAGGCGATTGGCTGGCGCGAGCGGCGCGAATGTGGTGGGGGCAGGTCGCAGGCGGGCGGCCCCTTATGGGCGTGGGACCGAAGCGGCTGGAGCGACTGAGGCGCGTCGACATGCAGGGCTGTCCGCGCGCGTACGTCGCCGAGGGAGCGTGGGCGCGGCTGGTCGGACTGGCCTGGCTCGACGATCTGCCGGAGGAATGCGGATTGCTGATCCCGCGCTGCGGCTCGGTGCAGACGTTCGGGATGCGGTTCGCGCTCGACATCGACTTCCTCGACCGCGACGGTGCGCTGGTGCGGCGGGTGGAGGCGGTGCGGCCACGGCGGGTCGTGTGGTGCCGTGGCGCGGCGGCCGTGCTGGAGCGCAAGGCGCGCTAGGCGCGGGCGCCGACCAGGCGGGCGAGCCGGAAGCCCAGCGCCTCGAGGGCGAGATCCTCGGTGACGTTGAGCTCGAGCGACATGCGCGCGTCCTCGCAGCGCTCGGCCGCGGCGCGGAGACGGCGGGGGTCGATCGCCGAGGCTGCGTCGTCCCGGTCCATGGGGGCCGTCAGCGCCTCGACACCGGCTCGATCGAGCGTGGCGTCCTCGGCCCCCTCGGCGATGCAGAGCAGGTCGCGGAAGCGCAGCGCCGCGAGGGAGAGCCCGAGGTCCAGCTGCTCGGTGCGGGCGCGGCGGCCGTCGCGCTTCGCGGCATCCTCGAACTGCTTCTCGATCGCGTTGCGCTCGCGGCCCTTCGGCTCGGTCGCCAGGCGGGCGGCCGCCTCCGCGGCGACTCGCTCCTCCGCCGCGAGGCGGCGCTCCTCCGCGCGGTCGAGCAGGCCGCGCCAGGCCTCGGGCTCACCCGCCGGCTGGCCGCGCCCGGCGAGCGCGCGACCCACGAGGCGGTCGACGTCGGCGAGCAGCGTGGCGCCCTCCTCGGAGGCCAGGAAGCGGGCGCGGGCGCCGTTGCCGAGCGCCAGGCGCGCGCAGGCGCCGGCCTGCTCGGCCGGCACCCCCTCCGCCACCAGCGCCTCGGCGATCCTCGCGGCCGGCAGCGGGTCGAAGCGGACGAGCTGGCAGCGCGAGACGACCGTCGGGATCACCTGCCCGAGCGAGTCGGTCAGCAGGATCAGGTGGACGAACGACGGCGGCTCCTCGAGCGTCTTGAGCAGCCGGTTGGCGACCTCGTCGTTCATCGTGTCGACGCGCTCGAGCACGAAGACGCGCTTCTCGGACTCGAACGGGGTGCGCGTGGCGGCCGAGACGACCGGGTCGGCGACGTCGTCGGTGCGCATCACGTGGGCGCCGGTCGGCCGGACCCAGGTCAGGTCGGGGTGGGCGCCGTCGAGCACGCGGTGGCGGGCGTTGCCGGGGTCGGGCGAGCCCGCGGCCAGCAGCTCGGCGGCGAAGGCGCGCGCGGCCGTGCGCTTGCCGACACCGGCTGGGCCGTGGAAGAGATAGGCGTGCGAGGCGTGACCGGCGAGCGCGGACGACAGCGTCATGCGGGCCTGAGGGTGGGACTCGGTTCCGGACAGCACGGGCGGCGCGTTCATCGCGGCGAGCGTAGCGGCAGCCGTCGCCGGTATCGTCGCCGCCGTGGCGCGCGGCCGGCTGATCACGATCGAGGGGATCGACGGCGCCGGCAAGACGACGCTCGCCGCCGGGCTGCTCGACCACCTGCGCGGGCGCGGGGTCGAGATCGAGCTGCTGCGCGAGCCGGGCGGCGTGGTCGTCGCCGAGAGGATCAGGACGCTGGTCAAGGACCCGGCGCTGACGATCGGGGCGCGCGCCGAGACGCTGCTCTACGCCGCGGCGCGGGCGCAGCTCGTCGAGGAGGCGCTGCTGCCCGTGCTCGAGCGCGGGACATGGGTGCTGCTCGACCGCTTCGTCGACTCGTCGCTCGCCTATCAGGGCGCCGGCCGCGGCCTCGGGGTCGAGCTGGTGCGGGCGATCAACGACTTCGCCAGCGGCGGGCTGGTCCCGGACCGCACGCTGCTGCTCGAGCTCGACCCCGCCCTCGGCCGCGCTCGTCAGGGCAACCGCCTGGAGGGGTTCGACCGGCTCGAGCTCGAGCAGGAGGAGTTCTTCGCGACGATCGGCGCGGCCTACTCGGCGCTGGCCGACGCCGAGCCGGAGCGCGTCCGGCGGATCGACGCGAGCCGGTCGCGGGAAGTCGTCGCCGCGGCCGCGCGCGCGGCGGTCGAGGACCTGCTCGACGACCGCGACTAGGATGCCGCCCCCTATGCGCGCAATCGTTACCGGGGGATCCGGATTCATCGGCTCGAACGTCGTCGACGGCCTGCTGGCCCGCGGCGACGAGGTGACCGTGCTCGACGACCTGTCGACCGGCCGCCGCGAGAACCTCGACGGCGCGCTCGCCAACGGCGCCGAGCTGGTCGAGGGTGACATCCGCGACCAGGCGGCGCTCGTCGAGCTCGCCGAGCGGGTCCGTCCCGAGACGATCTTCCACCTCGCCGCCCAGATCGACGTGCGGCGCTCGGCGGCCGACCCGGCGGCCGACGCGCGGATCAATGTCGAGGGGACGATCAACGTGCTCACGGCGGCTCAGGCCGTCGGCGCGCGGGTCGTCAACTCCTCGACCGGCGGCGCGATCTACGGCGAGGGCAGGATCCTGCCGGCGCCGGAGGACCACCCGGTCGCTCCCGAGGCTCCCTACGGCCAGTCGAAGGCGGCCGCGGAGGGCTACTGCGAGCTGTTCAGCCGCCTGCACGGCACCTCGACCGTCTCGCTGCGCTATGGCAACGTCTACGGCCCGCGCCAGGACCCGCTCGGCGAGGCGGGCGTGATCGCGATCTTCTGCGGCAAGCTGCTCGAGGGCGGCCAGCCGACCGTCTTCGGCGACGGCCTCCAGACGCGCGACTACGTCTTCGTCGGCGACGTCGTGCGGGCGAACGTCGCGGCGGCCGGCTCGGACGCCGGCGGCGCGATCAACATCGGCACCGGCGTCCAGTCGACCGTGCTCGACCTGATCGAGGCGCTGGCGCCGCAGGCCGACGGCCCGTTCGAGGCGATCGTGGCGCCGGAGCGCCCGGGCGAGGTGCGCCACATCGCGCTCGACGCGACGCGGGCGGGCGAGCTGCTCGGCTGGAAGGCCGAGATGGGTCTGGCGGACGGTCTCGCCGTGACGCTCGACTCGCTGCGCTGACGCACACCTTCGAGCCCAAATTGGGGCTCTAAACTAGGACTGGTGCGCCTTTTGCGTCTTTCCTTCCGACGGGGGTGGAATCCTCGCTACCCGGCTTGTGGAAGGTGCCTCTAGCGACCTCTTCCGCGACCGGGGATCCGGACGCAAAGAAGACGAGGAGACCCATGCCGAGCAACCCGACCGCAGCCACCACCAGCACCGCCGGAGTAACGATCCAGCGACGGTATACGGAGCCCGGCGTGCACCCCTTCGACGCCGTCGAGTGGGAGATCCGCGACGCGGTGATCGGCGATCCGGAGAAGCCGGCCTTCGAGCAATGCGGCGTCGAGTTCCCGAAGTCGTGGTCGCAGAACGCGACCAACATCGTCGCCCAGAAGTACTTCCGCGGCCGGCTCGGCTCCGAGGAGCGCGAGTCGTCGGTGCGTCAGATGGTCGGCCGCGTCTCCGGCACGATCGCCGGCTGGGGCCGTGAGGGCGGCTACTTCGCCTCCGACGAGGACGCCGACGCCTTCGAGGCCGAGCTGACCCACATCCTGCTCAACCAGCTGGCGGCGTTCAACTCGCCGGTCTGGTTCAACGTCGGCTTCGAGGAGCAGCCGCAGTGCTCGGCGTGCTTCATCCTCTCGGTCGAGGACACGATGGAGTCGATCCTCGACTGGAACACCAAGGAGGGCAAGATCTTCCGCGGCGGCTCCGGCTCGGGTATCAACCTCTCGAACATCCGCGGGTCGATGGAGCACCTCGCGAAGGGCGGCACGGCGTCCGGACCCGTGTCCTTCATGCGCGGCGCGGACTCCTGGGCGGGCACGATCAAGTCGGGCGGCAAGACGCGCCGCGCGGCGAAGATGGTCGTGCTCGACGTCGACCACCCTGACGTCCTCGACTTCGTGTGGTGCAAGGCGCGCGAGGAGGAGAAGGCGGCCGCGCTGCGCGACGCCGGATTCGACATGTCGATCGACGGCGACGGCTTCACCTCGATCCAGTACCAGAACGCCAACAACTCGGTGCGCGTGACCGACGAGTTCATGTCGCGCGCCGAGCGCGGCGAGGACTGGGAGCTGCTCTCGCGCGCGGACGGCACGCCGGTCGCCACCCACGACGCCGCCGACGTGCTGCGCCAGATCTCCGACGCCGCCTGGCGCTGCGCCGACCCGGGCGTCCAGTACGACACGACGATCAACGACTGGCACACCTGCCCGAACTCGGGCCGGATCAACGCGTCGAACCCGTGCTCGGAGTACATGCACGTCGACGACTCGGCCTGC
>Ga0190265_10000638_pt1 | contig 24197 bp, 26 predicted proteins | sample Popmic124T_FD_133135 | JGI IMG/M metagenome (GOLD analysis project Ga0190265, IMG submission 133135) | Populus adjacent soil microbial communities from riparian zone of Indian Creek, Utah, USA - 124 T | ecosystem: Environmental > Terrestrial > Soil > Riparian zone | place: USA: Utah | collected...
GGCCGCCGTCGATCGAATTGCCGATCAGCGCGCCGACCCCGGCGCCAATGATCAGGCCGGTCGTGCCGTCGTTGCGGCGGCAATAATAGCGCCCGTCGCGGCCGCGATAGATGCGGTCGTTGGAGCTCAGCCGCCGCTCGCGATAATAGCGGCCGTCGCGGTAATAATCGTCGGCATAATAAGCGCCGCCCGGCGGGGGCCGGTTATAATCGTAGCGGTTGTAGGTGCGCCAATCGCGCGCGCGGGCCTGATTCAGCTCGCGTGCGCACTCCCGCCGTTCCTGGCGATATTCGCGGCGGCTGTCGGCATTCCGCAATTCCTGGCGGCATTCGCGCGCTTCGCGGCGCTCGTTGCGCCCCTGCGCGTCGGCCGGGCTGGCGGCGATCGGAACCGCGACGGCGGCCATAGCAGTGGCTAGGATCAGCTTACGCATCGTCTTACTCCTTGGATGAGAACCCGGTGAAGGGTTGCGCTGACAACGAAGCGGAACCCAGGAGGTTTCGTGAACGCAACATTACCCGTCGTTCATCCGGCGTCTATGTGCCGGCGGCCTGTGCGATACATTCGGTGAAATCATAGGCGTCGCGGATATGAACGTTGAAGTGACGCCCCTTGCTGAACGCGGCCCGGAAGGCGTCGGCCGCCTCGGGAGGGACCGCGTGATAGACGTAGCGCCGCCCGGTGGTGAACAGGATTTCCAGCTCCTCCCGCTCAGGATCGTAGGAAAATCCGCGGATCACGCTCGACGGCATGATCAGCCGGCCCCGCCCGGCGCGACGTCGAGCACCTTGACCGCCTCAGGGCCATCGCCCGTGGCGAGCTCGACCGTGTCGCCCGCCTCCGCGCCTTCGAGCGCGCGAGCGAGCGGCGAGGTCCAGCCGATCCTGCCCCGGGCCGAATCGGCTTCGTCCTCGCCGACGATCTCGACGACGTTGACGAGCCCGCCGCGCTCGATCGTGACCCGGGCGCCGAAGCCGGCGGCCCGGGCGGCGCGGTCGGGAGCGCGCAGCTGGGCGGAGGCCCGCCGCGCGGTCCAATAGCGAAGCTCGAGGCGGAGCGCCGCCTCGTCCTTTGCGTCGAGCCCGGCGGCGAGCGCGGCCTCGATCCGCCCGATCTCCTCGTCGATCAGCCGGGCGCCCCTCGGCGTGACCAGATTGGGGGCATCGCCTTGCGCCCGTTCGGGCGGCGGCGGGCGCGGGTCATCACTGTCTTCCTCGACGAATGCGGGGCTCATCGCGGCTCCTTTTTTCCGGGAGCGCAACGCACGGACCCGGCGGCGGGATGCGTGTCGGAAAACGCTTTCGGCGGTTGAAGATATGTTGTATCATTAAACATCGTCATGGAGGAGAAGGTCTATGGCCCGTTCCGTTCCGCTGCGCAAAACCCCATCCTTCGCGCCGCCCGCCGATTTCGCGCCGATCGCCGCCATCAACACCACGCCTCTGGTCGACGTGATGCTGGTCCTCATCATCATGTTCATCATGATCATCCCGGCGACGAACCACAAGGTGCCGGTCGACCTGCCCCCGGACGGCCCCGTGCGCCCGGCGCCGGTCCACCGGCTCGACATCCGCGCCGACGGCAGCCTCGCCTGGAACGGCAGCCCGCTCGCCCCTGCGGCGCTGCCGGCCCGCCTCGCCGCCCTCGCGGCCGATCCGGCGCAGCCGAACCTGCACCTCGATGCCGACGGCGAGGCGCGCTACGAGCGGGTCGACCAAATCCTCGCCCAGATCCGCACCGCCGGCGTCACCCGCCTGGGCTTCGTCGACAATCGCCGGTTCGCGCGCGCCTTCTGAGGGCTAGCCGAATCTTAACCGCGCGCCGCTAGACGAGGCGGGGTGACCGACCTGCTGATCGTCGCGGCCCCGGCCCTGATGCTGGCGATGCTCTGGTGCCTGTGGCGCGCCGGCCTCCTGCTCCTCGTCTGGGCTCCGGCGGTCGCCCATGTCTGGACGAGCGGCTATGGCGCGCTCGAGCAGCAGGACGATTACTGGCACCGCGGCAACGATATCGCGACCCTGCGCGGCAGCGACTGGCGCGATGGCGAGGACAGCCGCTCGATCGAGGACGAGGTCGTGTTCGAGGACCGCGACGGCAACAAATGCCGCGCCATGGTCCGTCGCAACGTCGCCCGCGGCTGGCGGCCCGACGGCATCTTCACGATCTGGTACGACCCCGCCGACCCGGCCCGCGCCACCGCCTTCGGCCCGGGCTCCTGGGCGCTGATGGCCCTGCTCTGCGCCGCCGGCCTCGCCGGCCTGTTCGTCTTCGGCGCGGAGCTGGCGGCGGCGGGCGGCCCGGCCTGACCGCCGTCAGTCGGCGCAGGCTTTCTCCATCTCGCGCTCGTGCCGAGTCGGCGGCTCGCCGGCCGGCTGCTCGGATGCGGGGCCGACGCTCGTCGCGATGGTGAAGCCGCGCCGCAGCGTGCGATGGACCGGGCATTTGTCGGCGATCTCGATCAGCTTCGCCTTGCGCGCGTCGTCGAGCGCGCCTTCGAAGACGATGTGGCGGGCGAAATGGTCGCTCGGCGGCGCCCCGTCTTCGCCGGGCAGGATCGAATGGGCGGCCGCGACCGCGAAGGGCGGCAGCTCCCAGCCCTTGCGCTCCGCATAAAGGCGCATCGTCATCGCCGTACAGGCGGCGAGCGCGGCGGAGAGCAGCTCGAAGGGCGTCGGCCCGGTGCCGCCGCCGCCGACCTCGACCGGCTCGTCGGCGAGGATGGTGCCGCCGCGCACCGCGATCTCGGCCTGGAAGCGGCCGAAGCCGGTCGGCCGAGCGACCACGCCCGCGTTCGGGCTCTCATTCTGGTGCAGGGCCATCCGATCGTCTCCGTCCGTGAACCGGCGCCACGATAGCGCAAGTCCGCCGCCAATACGCCCGCATTAGCGAGTTGGAGAGGATCGGCGCATTAAGAATCGGCCATGTTCGGCGGCCGGAACTGGCGAATGATCTTCGGCGGCGCCCGGCGCCGCAAAGGCGGCTGGGCGGGGCAGTGGGACCGCCATCGCTGGCCGATGGCGAAGGCGCGAAAGCGCGTTACGGCGGGCGAGATCCGGATCATGGTCTGGATCGGCCTCATCCTCGGGCTGCTCGCCTTCCAGGCGCTCAGGGCCTGGCCGGAAGCCGAGCCGCCCGAGCCGCCCGCGGCGGCTTTCGAAGCGCCGTCCGGCCCCTTCGGCGAAGCGCGGCGCTCGCGGGGGAGACTGAAAGGGCGGGAATCGCCGCCGCCCTCCGTGGCGACGGACGAGGCCGACGACGGCGGGACGGAGCAGGTCTTCCCCGCCGCCGTGCGAGTCATTGACGGCGACACGTTCGATTATCGCGGCATGCGCATCCGCGTCGCCGACATCGACACGCCCGAGATCCGCGGCCGCTGCGCTTACGAAACCGAGCTCGCGGCGCGGGCGACTCGGCGGATGCGCGCCCTGCTCGCCGCCGGGCCGTTCGAGCTCGAGCCGATTTCGGGGCGCGACAGCGACCGCTACGGCCGCAAGCTGAGGATCGTCACGCGCGGCGGCCGCTCGCTCGGCGACATGCTGGTCGCCGAAGGCCTGGCGCGGACCTGGAGCGGGCGGCGCGAGCCCTGGTGCTGAGCGGAAAGGCGGCGCCCGTCATAAAAAGGCGGGCGCCCGGCCAAGGGCGCCCGCTGGCGAACGGCCGCCGGGCCCTCACATCCCGGAGACGTTCGACTCCTCGATCGCCTCGGCCTTGTTCTCGCCTTCGTCGCGGACTGCGTCGGCCTGGTTTTCCAGGCTGTCCTCGGTCACGTCGTTGGTGGTGTTGTCGGCCTGCTCCTCGAGCATGTCGGCCTGGTTCTCGGCAACCGCCTCGACATTGTCCGCGGCGTTTTCGGCCGGCGTCTGGCCACCGCAGGCGGCAAGCGTCAGCAGGCCGGCGGCCGCCGCGGCTGAAGTCAAAATCCTCATGATTGGTTCCCCTGGGTTTACGTCACGAAAGGAGCGCCCGGGCCAAGCCCAGGCGCCCCCGGAAAGCCGGGAGACCTCCCAGCGTCCAACGCCTCAAAGCGCCGGTCGGGATTAAGTTCCACGCCCGGTCCAATCGGCCGCCGGCCAAGCGCGTCAGAAGCGGGCGGCGCTTTCGAGCCGGGCGCAGGGGATCGGCTCGACCAGCAGCAGGCCGGCGCGGCCCTCCTTTTCCCAGCGGACGACGCCGCGATATTCCTCGCCGGTCTCGAAGGCGAGCTTGGTCGCCATGCCGGCGCGGAAGCAGCCGTCATGGGCGAAGCCGGCGCCGTGCTGCGACAGGTTCATCACCCGGACCGTGTGCAGCCCCTGGTCGCAATAAGCGATGGCGCGGGTGCGGACCGGCAGGCGCGGCGGCCGGTAGCGCGGCGCCTTCCGCTCGGCGACCAGCCGTTCGAGAAGGCTCGCGCAATCGACCGGCCGGTCGAAAGCGACGCCGCAATGGACGCCGTCCCACCACAAAGCCTTGCCCTCGATCGCGATTCCGTCGGAGAGGGCGACCGACAGCTTCTCCCCCTCGGCGACCGGAAGCCCGGTGTGGAGCATCATGCCCTCGTCGGAGATGTTGTTCATCCGCCAGAGCCCGACGTCGTGGGCGCGGGTCACCCGGGCGACGCGCAGCACGGTGTGGATCCGGGTGCTGCTCCGCCGCTCGAGGTCGACGGGCTGCTTGGCGGTGCGCCGTGACATCAGCATGGGCGTTTCCCCTCGATGATCGTCCAATCCGCGGCACCCGATCGGCCCGGAACGTGAAAACAACAACACAGGTTAGTAAAAGTTCCGGTTACGTCAAGTAGCGGACTATTTTCTTGGGGAATTTAACTTGGAATTGGGCGGTTCATTTGAAAGCTGGCGAGATACAACGACATATTTAGTTAACGGCTCGTTAACTATATTGTCCAACGCCGGCCCTCTGCCGTCGAGACGTCCAGGGCGCCCCGCCGGCAAAAAACATGCTGCACTGCAACAATTCCTCCCCATATAGGTTGTCCCGTGGCGCCGCCCCATTCCGGGCCGGCCAAGGGGGAGAAGATCATGCCAGCCATACGACCGGGATTTCGAATCCGCCCCAGCCGCCGGGGCGTGAGCGCCTTCGCTCCCGTCCCCGCCGCTTCGCGCGACCGCCTGTCCGGCCTCCCCCCGGTCCGCGCCAATCCGGGCAGTCTCGCCGGCCGCTGCTACGTGCCGGCCGGGCTGAGCGGCCCGGCGCCGCTCGTCGTCGTGCTGCACGGCTGCACCCAGGACGCGGCGGTCTACGATCATGGCTCGGGCTGGTCGCGGCTCGCCGACAAACACGGCTTCATCTTGCTCCTCCCCGAGCAGACCCGCGCCAACAACCCGATGCTCTGCTTCAACTGGTTCTCGGGCAACGACAATCAGCGCGGCATGGGCGAGGCGGCGTCGATCGCGGCGATGGTCGCGGCGATGAAGAAGGCGCACGACGTCGATGCGAAGCGAATCTTCGTCACCGGCCTGTCGGCGGGCGGGGCGATGGCCGGGGTCATGCTCGCCACCTATCCCGAGCTGTTCTCGGGCGGCGCGATCATCGCCGGAATCGCTTATGGCTGCGCCTCGGGCGCCGCCGAGGCGTTCGACTGCATGGGCGGGCGGGCGCGCAGCGACGCCGCCGAGCTCGGCCTTCGCGTCCGCCGCGCCTCGCCGCACAAGGGGCCGTGGCCGCGAATCCAGGTCTGGCAGGGCAGCGCCGACAATGTCGTCGTGCCGGGCAATGCCGACGCGATCGTTCTGCAATGGGCGCATTTGCACGGCCTCGATCCCAGGCCGGACCGGGTCGACACGGTCGGCGGCTATCCGCGCCGCAGCTGGTCGGGCGCGGACGGGGCGCCGCTGATCGAGCAATATGTGATCACCGGCATGGCCCACGGCATCCCGCTCGATCCCGGCAGCGGCGAGGGCGAATCGGGCGCGGCCGGCGCGCATATGCTCGACGTCGGGCTGAGCTCGACCGACCGCATCGCGGCCTTCTTCGGCATCGCCCCGGCGGTCAAGGAGAGCAAGGCGCGCGCCGGGCCGGCCCGCAGCGCCGGGCCGGCGCCGGCCGCGGCCGGGGTGCAGGCGACGATCGAACAGGCGCTGAAGGCGGCGGGGCTGATGCGCTGAAGCGGCCGGCTATGCTATCCTCACCCAGCCGGAGCCGCGGCATGGGAGGGAATGATGGGCTGGAACGAGGAAGAAGACGACCGGATCTACATGGCGGTGGTCAATGACGAGGAGCAATATTCGATCTGGCCGGCCGACCGCGAGCCGCCGACCGGCTGGCGCGCCGCCGGCAAGACCGGCCCCAAGGCCGAGGTCCTCGCCTGGATCGAGGAGGTGTGGACCGACATGCGGCCGCTGAGCCTGAGGAAGAAGATGGCGGAGATGGCGCGCGGCGAGGGCGGCATCGACGTCGGCAACGGCTGAGCGCCGCGCCGCCGCCGCGTTCCTTAGTGGACGAACCGCGCCACCACGTCGCGATAGGAGCGCGATACCTTCACCTGGCTGCCCGAGCCGAGCACCAGGAAGCATTCGCCGTTGGTGTGCGGCTTGACCTGCTTGACCTGGTCGAGGTTGACGATGGTCGAGCGGTGGACGCGCTGGAAGCGGCGCGGGTCGAGGCGCTTCTCGAGGTCCTTCATCGTCTCGCGCAGGATCAGGGTGTTGTCGCCGGTATAGATGCACATATAGTCGCCGGCGGCGTCGATCTTCTCGATCGAATCGACGTCGACCCGGAAGATCTGCCCGCGGTCCTTGATGTTGATCATCTTTTCGTAGCGGTTGGAGGCGTGGGCGTCCTCGACGCCCTCGACATTCTCCGCCGCCTCGGGCGCGACCTCGGCGAGCACCTCCATCAGCCGCCCCGCCTCCTCGGCGCCGCGCTTCTCGGCGAGGCGCACCCGCACCCGCTCGAGCGTGTCGGCGAGCCGGTCCTCGTCGACCGGCTTCATCAGATAGTCGACCGCGTCGGCCTCGAAGGCGCGCAATGCATGGTCGCCATAAGCGGTGACGAAGACGAAGAGAGGCGGCTCGACCTCCATCAGGCCCTGGATCACCGAAAAGCCGTCGAAGCCCGGCATCTGGATGTCGAGGAAGACGAGGTCGGGCTTGTGCGTCTTGATCGATCGGATCGCCTCGCGCCCGTTCGAGCAGGTGTCGACGATCTCGACGTCGTCATGCTTCTCCAGACGCAGCTGAAGCCCCTGGATGGCGAGCGTCTCGTCGTCGACCAGGATGGTGCGGATGGTCATTTCGGCTCCTCGGCTTCGATTTGATAAGGAATTTCGATGAAAACGCGGAAGCCCCCTGTCACGTCGGATTGTGTCTCGAACCGCTGGTTGTCGCCATAGGCCTGCGCCAGACGGTCCCTAATGTTCGCCAGACCGACTCCGGTGGAAAGCGAACGGCTGGTCGTCGCCTCCATTCCCGGGCCGGTGTCGGAGACGTTGATCAGCACCCGGTCGAGATCGCGCCTGACCTCGATCGAGATGTCGGCGCCCTCCTCCTGCGGCGTCACCGCATATTTGATCGCATTCTCGACCAAGGGCTGCAGCAACAGCGACGGCAGATGCGCCTGCATCACCGATTTGTCGATGCGGAAGTGCGAGCGCAGCCTGTCCTCGAAGCGCATCTTCTCGATCTCGAGATAGAGCTTCAGCGTCTCGATCTCCTGCGCGACCGTCACCATCCCCGTCGATTCGTTGACCAGGGTGTAGCGCAGGAACGAGGAGAGCCGCGACAGCATCGCATTGGCGCGGTCGGTCTGCTTGAGCAGCACCAGGGTGGAGATCGAGTTCAGCGTGTTGAACAGGAAATGCGGGTTGAGCTGATAGCGCAGCATGGCGAGCTGGGCGTTCGAGGCCTGGCTTTCCAGCCGCAGCAGCCGGTCCGATTGCTCCTCCAGCAGGATGAAGAAGTTGATGCTGTAATAAAGCGCCGACCAGGCGACGAGCAGCGACACGGTGAGCAGGATCGCCCCCAGGAAGCGGATCCCCTCGGGCCGGACGCCGGGCTGGATGAAGGTGGCGATGCTCCAGGTCTCGATCGCGGAGAAGCCGGCGGCGGCGACCGCGACGATCAGGATCGTGCCGACCCAGGTATAGACCGGCCGCTGGCGGATCAGGCGCCGGTAGGCGGCGGCCATCAGCAGCGTGATCGAATAGCCGGTCGCGGTCAAAAGGGCGGTGTGGACGATGTAGAACCAGCCCATCTCGTTGGCGATGCCGGAGAGCGTGCGGAGCACGAAATAGCCCGCCCAGCCGACCGACTGCAGGATCCAGAAGGCGCGGTTCTTGTCGTCGAAGAAGGGCTGGTCGCCGATCCGGAACGGGTTCCAGCCGCCCCGCCGGGCCGGCTGCTGCCGCGGAGCGGCCTCCGCGATGGGAAGTGCGCTATTGCTCGCCATTCGCCTCTCTTGCCGGGGCTCCTGCCGAGGCTCCGGCAGGAGCCCCTCTAGCGGGGAGGACCAGCATCGACCAGTCTCCCGCGTCGGTCACGTGGGCGGCGACCGCGCGGCGCACGTCCTCGGGAGTGAGGGCGCGATAGTCGGCTAGATAGGTCCGCACATTCTCGATGTCACGTTCGCTGCGTTCCCAATTCTCCAGCGCCTCGATCCAATAGCCGTTGGTCGCGATCCGCCGTTCGATGCCGGTGACGACCGGATTCCGGGCGCGCGCGAACTCATCCGGGAGCGCCGGGCGGGCGGCGAGATCGGCGACGATCTCGCGGGCGATCCGGAAGAATGTGTCGGCGCTGGCCGGCCGGATCTCGGCCGCGGCGTAGAAAATCCCCCAATTCGGGAAGGCATCGGCGGCGAGATGGATGGCGTCGGGCGAATAGCTCGCCCCCGCCTCCTCGCGCAGCCGGTCGAACAGCCTGACCTCGAACATGTTGGCGGCGAGCGCCAGCGCGCGGCGAGCGGCGATATTCTCGGTGCCGCCCAGCGTCGACCAGCCGATCAGTGCATAGGCCTGGTTGGGGTCGCCGCGATGGTCGAAGCGGCGCGGCTCCGGGTTCGGCGCCGGCGGCAGCAGGGCGGTGGCGTTGGCTGGAAGGCGCGGCTCGGGCCGCCGCGGCAGCGCCGCCACCGTGCGCCGCATCGCCGCCACCGCCGCCTCCAGCTCGATGTCGCCGACGACGATCGCATGCACCGGGCCGGCGCCGAGATAGGGCATGAAATAGTCGCGGAACTGGGCGACGGTGACGCCCCGCATCTCCTCCCGCTCGACCGGACGCCAGCGCTGGTCGCCCGGCCGGATCACGCCGCCCAGCTCGCGGCCGGCGCGCGCCGAGGCCGAGGAGAAATGGAGGTCGAAGCTCTCCACCGCGGCGCCGCGGAAGCGGGCGAGCAGCGCTTCGTCCCAGCGCGGCGCAGTCAGCTTGGCGGTGAGCAGGCGGAGCTGGCCGGGAAGGTCGGCGGCGTTGGTCTGGCCGGCGAGCACGAAGGCATCCTCGTCGACCGCGAAGCCCATCCCCATCCGCCGCCCGGTCAAGAGCCGCTCCATCGCGTCGAGATCGAGCCCGGCGACGCCCGACGGCGCCACCAGCCCGGCCAGCCAGGCCAGGGAGATGCGGTCGGGCGCCATCCCCGCCAGGCCGGCGCCGAAACGCAGCCGCACCTGCACCGATCCGCGCTCGAACTCGGTCCGCTTGAAGGTCAGGGTCGAGCCGTTGGCGAAGCGGACGATGGTGACGTCCATATCCTCGATCCGCCGGCGCGAGACCTCGCGGCCCGGCCGCCCCGGGCGGGGCAGGTCGTCGAAGCTCACCCGCCGGTCGGCCGCCCGAGTCGCCGGCGCCGCCGCCTGCGCCGCCGCCAGCCCTTCGGCGAGCGCCGCCGTGCCGCCTTCGACTTCGTTGGGCGAGATCAGCATCATCCGCGGCCCCGATCCGGTGAACAGCGCCCGCATCGCCGCCTCGATCCGCGCCGGCGTCATCGTCCGCGCGTTGGCCTCGAAATTGTCGAGCACGGTCCGCGCGGCCGCCACCACCGCCCCATTGTCGACCGCGCCGATCAATTGCTCGGCGCGGATTTGCGACTGGACGGTCGGCTCGCCCTGGACCGCCGCGGTGACGTTGGTGCGCAGATTCTGCAGCTCGCGCTCGATCTCGGCCGCGCTCGGCGGCGCCCGCAGCGCATCGCCGATGATCGCATGCGCCTCGGCCAGCGCCGGCCGCCAATTGCCGTCGCGCGCGACGATCGAGAATTGGGTGGCGTTGACGATGCTGCGCCAGCGCGACGCGCCGACCGAGGCGTTGGTGAAGGCCGATCGGCCGCGCGCATGCGCCTCGAGCCGCCGGTTGATGATCTGGGCGGCGAGCAATTCCTCGAGGAACAGGCGTTCGCGCGCCAGGGTGTGCGGGATCGCCTCATAGGGGCGCAGCCACATCAGGGTGGCGACGGTCGGCGCGCCGGGATAAGCGAGATTGGCGACCGCCGGCTGCGCCACCTCGGCGATGCGGCCGTAATCGGGCTCGGCCGGCGCCGGCCCCTCCGCCCGCCAGCCGCCGAAGCGGGCGCGGATCAGCTCCTCCATCATCGCCGGATCGGCGTCGCCGGCCATGACGATCGTCGCCCGGCCGGGCCGGTACCAGCGCCGGTAGAAAGCCTTGAGGCCCTCGGCGGAGGCGGCGGCGAGCGTCGCGTCGGTGCCGATCGTGTCGCGCTCGGCGTAAAGCAGGCCGGCGTAGAACAGGGTCTGCGACAGTTCGAGGATGCGCTGGCTGAGCTCGGGCCGCCTTTCCTTTTCGGCGCTTACCACCGGCCGCTCCGCCTCGACCGCGGCCGGCTCGAACCGCGCCCGCGCCATCATCTCGGCGAGCACGGCGAGGCTGGTATCGAGCGGCTCGCGGGTGGCGTGCGGCAGGTTCAGCACATAGACGGTGTTGGTGGCGTCGGTCCGCGCATTGCTGTCGCTGCCGAAGCTCGCGCCCAGCTCCTGCCAGATCTGCCGCGCCCGCCGGTCGGGATAGGTCTCGGTGCCCTTGAACAGCATATGCTCGACGAAATGCGCCCAGCCGCGCTCGCCGTCGGCCTCGTGCAGCGAGCCGGCGTCGATCCGCACCCGCACCGACACCTGCCCCGCCGGCAGCGCGTTGCGCCGCACCGCGTAGCGCAGGCCGTTGGGCAAGGTCCCGAACCGCCACGCCGGGTCGCGGGCGATGTCGGAGCCCCGGTAGAGCCAATCGCCGTCGCCGGCCTGGGCGAAAGCGGGGGTGGAAGCAAGGAGGAGGAAGGCGAGGAACGCGGCACGAAGCAAGGTCATGGCGGGGGCTTCTGGGTCAAAGAAGCGCGAATGTCGAGTTTGGACTTCCCGCATTGGGAAAAATCCTTGCTTCCCGCAATGGGAAATGGCAATAGGCTGCATGAGGGTCATCGCCCGCAGCACGCTGGTGGCATTCTGGGAAACGCATCCGGAAACGCGTGCGTCGTTGAACCATTGGCTGAGCGTAACCAAAGCGGCTTCATGGTCCAGCGCCGCAGAGGCTCAGTCCGGCTTTTCGAAGGCCAAGGCGCTGAACGGCGAAAGAATTCGGTTCGAGGTTGCTGGCGGAGATTACAGGCTGATCGTGGCGTTCGATTTCAGGCGCTCGATCGCCTTCGTGAAGTTCATCGGGACTCACGCTGAATATGACCGAATCGAAGCGTTGACAGTGAGTGAGTTTTAGGAGGCGTATATGGAGATCAGGCCGATCAGAACCGATCAGGATCATCGCGCCGCTCTCGAGGAGATCGAACGTCTCTGGGGCGCCGCGGAAGGCACGACGGAGGGCGACCGGCTCGACATCCTCGCAACCCTGGTCGAGGCGTATGAGGAGAAGCGCTGGCCGACCGCCGAGATGGATCCGGTCGAAGCGATCGAGGCAGCGATGATCCATGAGGGACGGACACGCGGCGATCTCGCGGCGTTGATCGGCCAGTCTCGCGCGACCGAAATCCTGCAGCGCCGGCGCCCCCTCACGCTTCCCATGATCCGAAAGATCGCGGCGGCTTGGCACGTGCCAGAGCAGGTTCTCGTTCGGGAATATGCCTTGGCGAAATGAGGCTTCGCGGCCCCTCCTGCCCACCTCCGCATCGAGGCTGCTGAGCGAGCTAAGGCGCCTTGGCTTGACTCTATAGGAAATGCGTCGGAACATAGCGCGAACATATGAGTCCGAGTCGCATGCACATTTCGTCTGCCAAAGACGCGCGTCTCGCCGCGTTGCGCGAGGAGATAAAAGCGATCGAGCGGTCCGGCTTCGCCGGCGCCGCGCGGCCCGCTTTGCCGTTCGGCATCGCGGACGTCGACTCCCGGCTTGCCGGCGGCGGGCTGGCGGCGGCGCTGCACGAGGCGGCGGCCGCTTCGCCCGCGCCCGGCGACGATGCCGCCGCCACCCTGTTCCTCGCCGCCGCCGCCGCCCGCTTCTCACGCGCGGCGGGGACCGGGCAGGTGCTTTGGGCGGTGGCGCGCCGCGATCTGTTCGCGCCCGGCCTCGCTCTGGCGGGGCTGACGCCCGACCGCCTGATCTACGCCGAATGCCGCAACGACGCCGAAGTGCTGGCGGTGATGGAGGAGGGGGTGCGCCACGGCAGCCTCGCCGCAATGGTCGGCGAGGTCGGCCGCGCCGAGATGGCGTCGACCCGCCGGCTCCAGCTCGCCGCCGAGGAAGGCGGCACGGCGGCGCTGCTGCTCAGGCGCTGGCGCAGGGCCGGCGCCGACCCGCTTGGCCCCCCGTCGGCCGCCGCCACCCGCTGGCGGATCGCCGCCGCGCCCTCCGCGCCGCTGCCGCACGACGGCATCGGCCGCGCCCGCTGGCATGTCGCTTTGGTCCGCCAGCGCGGCGGCCCGCCCCATCAATGGCTCCTGGAGGCTCCCGATGCCGAGGCTCGCCTCGCTCTGCCTGCCCGATCTGGCGATCGACCGGATCAGGCGGGCGCAGGGCAAGACGTCGCCGCTTAGCCCGCCCGCCTCGCCGCGCTCCCAGGACCGGATCCTGCCGGCGCGCGGCGGCGGCTGGCGGCCGGGCGCGCGCTGGGCGCGGGAGGCGCGGCCCGCGGATGTCGTCCTCCGCGCGGGGGGCGACGCCTTGGTCACCGCCCGCCGCGAGGGCAATCGCGACGTCCTCGCCGCCGCCTGCGACCAGGCGCGCGCGCTCGGCCTCGCCCCGGGCATGCCGCTCGCCAAGGCGCGCATCCTCGTCGCCGGCCTCGACGTCCGCGCCGCCGATCCCGACGGCGACGCCGCCTGGCTCGCCCGCTTCGGCCGCTTCGCCGCCCGCCGCTGGACGCCGCGCGCCGCGCTCTCCGGCGCCGACGGCCTCTGGCTCGATCTGACCGGCGTCGCTCATCTGTTCGGCGGCGAAGAGCGGATGTGCGCGCGCATCCTCGCTTTTTGCCGGCGCCTCGGCTTCACCGCCCGAATCGCCGTCGCCGGCACCGCCGGCGCCGCGCATGCGCTCGCCCGCTTCGGCGCCGCGGCGCTGACGCTCTGCCCTCCGGGCCGCGAAGCCGACTCGCTCGCCGCCATGCCGCTCGCCGCTTTGCGCCTCGACGAGGCCGTGCTGAGCCGCGCCCGCCGTCTCGGCCTCGAACGGGTCGGCGAATTGATCGCCATGCCGCGCGCCCCGCTCCAGCGCCGCTTCGGCGCGGACCTGCTCATCCGCCTCGACCAGGCCCTCGGCCGCGCCGCCGAGCCTCTCGATCCGATCGTGCCCGAAGAGCCGCCCGCGGTCCTGTTGCGCTTCCAGGAGCCGATCGCCACCGCCGAGGCGATCGCCGAAGCGGCCGGCGAAGCGGTCCGCCGCCTCATTCCCGACCTCGCCCAGGCCGGCCTCGGCGTCCGCCGCCTCGTCCTGATCTGCGACCGAGTCGACAATCTCGAGCAATCTCTGTTGGTTAGCCTCGCCAAGGCGACGCGCGACGGCGCCCATCTCGCAAAGCTCATTTGCGCGAAGATCGAGAAGATCGAGCCCGGCTTCGGCATCGAGCGCCTCCGCCTCGTCGCCGCCCGCGTCGAGCCGCTCGGCCCGCAGCCGATCGCCGGCGCACTGGCCGGGGACAGGCCCGCGCCCGACCTCGCTCTGTTGATCGACCGCCTCGCCGTCCGGCTCGGCGCGCGCCGCCTCTACCGGCTGGGCGCACTCGAAAGCGACCTCCCCGAGCGCAGCGTCCGCCCGGTCGCGCCGCTCGCCGCGCCCGCCGCCTGGCCCGACTGGCCCCGCCCGGTCCGGCTGCTCACGCCGCCCGAGCCGGTCGAGCAGGTCATGTCGGCGCTTCCGGACGGCCCGCCGCGCCGCTTCCGCTGGCGCGGCCGGGCTTATCGGGTGGCCGCCGCAGACGGGCCCGAGCGCGTCTATGGCGAATGGTGGCGCCACGCGGGAGAGAGGGCGGCGGTCCGCGACTATTTCCAGATCGAGGACGAGGCGGGCGCCCGCTTCTGGCTCTACCGCAACGGCGACGGCGAGGAGGCCGGCACCGGCGACATGGGCTGGCACATGCACGGCATCTTCGCATGACCTATGTCGAGCTCCACGCCGCGACCCATTTCAGCTTCCTGCGCGGCGTTTCCAGCGCGGAGCAGTTGTTCGCCGCGGCCCGGCTGCTCGGCTATCCGGCGCTCGGCATAACCGACCGCAACACGGTCGGCGGCCTCGTCAAAGCGTTGCGCGCGGCCGACGCGACCGGGATGCGCTTCATCGCCGGCTGCCGGCTCGACCTGATGGACGGCAGCTCGCTCCTGGTCTGGCCCGAGGACCGCGCCGCCTGGTCGCGCCTCACCCGCCTGCTCACCGTCGGCAAAGGCCGCGTCGACCGCAGGAAAGGCGAGAAAGGCCAGTGCTTCCTCCACTGGGAGGATGTCGCCGCCTGGTCGGAGGGCTTGGTCGCGGCCCTGATCCCCGACGAGGCCGACCGGTTGGCGGACGTCGCCCTCGCGCAGATGGCCGACATTTTCGGCCGGCGCGCCCATCTCGCCCTCACTCATCGCCGCCGCCCGGGCGAGGCGAAGCGGCTCCATGCGCTGGACGCGCTTGCCCGCCGTCACGGCATGCGCAGCCTCGCCACCGGCGACGTCCTCTACGACGGCCCGAACAGGCGCATGCTGCACGACGTGGTTACCGCGATCCGCGAGCATATCACCATCGACGAGCTTGGTTTCCGCCGCGAGCGTTTCGCCGACCGATATCTGAAATCTCCCGAAGAGATGGAGCGCCGCTTCAAAGCTTTCCCCGACGCGGTCCGCGCCACCGCCGACATCGCCGAACGCTGCACCTTCTCGCTTCGCGAGCTCAGCTACCAATATCCCGACGAGCTCGTGATGACGCGCCGCTCGCCGCAAAAGGCGCTGGAGCGGATGACCTGGATGGCGCTCAACGCGAAATATGGCGGCCGGCCGCCGCCGCGCTACCGCAAGCTGCTCACCCATGAGCTGAAGCTGGTGGCGAGCTGGCGCTACGCCCCCTATTTTCTGACCGTCAACTCGATCGTGCAATTCGCCCGCAGCCAGAAAATCCTCTGCCAGGGCCGCGGCTCGGCCGCCAATTCGATGATCTGCTACATCCTGGGCATCACCTCGATCGATCCGGTTGTGCACAAGCTGCTGTTCGAGCGCTTCCTCTCCGACGACCGCGACGAGCCGCCCGACATCGACGTCGATTTCGAACATGAGCGGCGCGAGGAGGTGATCCAGTGGATTTACGAGACCTACGGTGATGAGCATGCCGCGCTGACCGCGGTGGTCAGCCGCTACCGCACGCGCGGCGCGGTTCGCGAGGTCGGCAAGGCGCTCGGCCTGTCCGAGGACGTGACGGGCACCCTCTCCGGGCAGGTCTGGGGCTGGTCGAACGATGGCGTCGCGGAACGCCATGTCGAGGAGCTTGGCCTCGACAAGGAAGATCCGCGCCTCGCGCTGACGCTGGAGCTCACCCGCCAGCTGATCGGCACGCCGCGCCATCTCTCCCAGCATCCCGGCGGTTTCGTGCTGACCCGCGATCGTCTCGACGCCCTCGTCCCCATCGAGCCCGCCACCATGGAGGACCGGCGCGTCATCGAATGGGAGAAGGACGACCTTGAAGAGCTGAAGATCATGAAGGTCGACGTGCTCGGCGTCGGCATGCTCGGCTGCATGCGCCGCGCCTTCGACCTGCTCGCCGAGCATAAGGGGCAGCGGCTCACTCTCGCCTCCGACGAGATGCAGAAGGACGATCCCAAGGTCTACGACATGATCTGCGAGGCCGACACGATCGGCGTCTTCCAGATCGAGAGCCGCGCGCAGATGTCGATGCTGCCGCGCCTCAAGCCGAGGAAATTCTACGACATCGTCATCCAGGTCGCGATCGTCCGGCCAGGCCCGATCCAGGGCAACATGGTCCATCCCTATCTGCGCCGGCGGGAGGGCAAGGAGGAGGCGCACTACCCTTCAAGGGAGCTTCGCCACGTCCTTGACAAGACGCTCGGCGTGCCACTTTTCCAGGAGCAGGCGATGAAGGTCGCGATCGTCGGCGCCGGCTTCAAGCCGACCGAGGCGGATGCCCTTCGCCGCGCCATGGCGACGTTCAAGTCCACCGGCGGCGTCGCGCATTTCGAGGAACGGATGGTCAAGGGGATGATGGCCAAAGGCTATTCCCGCGATTTCGCGGAACGCACCTTTCGCCAGATCAGGGGTTTCGGCAGCTACGGCTTCCCCGAAAGCCACGCCGCGAGCTTCGCCAAGATCGCCTACGCCTCGTCCTGGATGAAATATTATCATCCCGAGATCTTCTGCGCGGCCCTGCTCAACGCCCAGCCGATGGGCTTTTACGGCGTCGCCCAGCTCGTCCGCGACGCGCGCGAGCATGGAGTCGAGGTCCGCCCCGTCTGCGTCAATGCGAGCCGGTGGGATTGCACGCTCGAAGCCCCAAATCCTCCCCTCGATTTCGAGGGGAGGAATTTACTCCCCCTCCGTCTCGGCCTGCGCATGGTGAAGGGCCTTTCCAACGATCATGGCGCCCGGATCGCGGCGGCGGCGATGGACGCGCCCTTCGCTTCGATCGAGGACGTCTGGCGCCGCGCCGGCGTGCCGGTCGCGGCGCTGGAGAAGCTCGCCGACGCCGACGCCTTCCATGCGCTCGGGCTCGACCGCCGCCAGGCTCTGTGGCGGGTGCGCGGCCTCGGCCATGCGCCGCTGCCGCTCTTCGCCGCCGCCGAGGCGCGCGACGACGAGCCGGCGGTGACGCTCGCGCCGCTGGCCGCGGGCCGCGAGGTGGTCGAGGATTATCGCGCCGTGCAGCTTTCGCTGCGCAGCCACCCGGTCGCCTTCCTGCGCCCCGCGCTCGACCGCCGCGGCATCGTCCCCGCCGCCCGCCTCGGCGAGCTGAAGGACGGCGCCAGGGTCCATGTCGCCGGCATCGTCCTCGTCCGCCAGCGCCCCGGCGCCGGCAACGTCACCTTCCTCACGCTGGAGGACGAGACCGGCATCGCCAACGCGATCGTCTGGCAGCGCATCTTCGAGGCGAATCGCCGCACCATCCTCGCCGCCGCCATGGTCGGCATAGAAGGCATTCTGCAGCGCGAGGGCAAGGTCATCCATATCGTCAGCGCGCGGCTGGAGGATCTGACGCCGTTGCTAGGCCGGGTCGGCGACATGCATTTCCCGCACCGCCCCGGACCGGCCGACGGCGCTCGCAACGGCGGCCGCGACCCGCGCCAGCCGCCGCCTCCCTCTTTACCTTCCTCCCGCGACGGCGGCATGCGCATCCGCTCGCGCAATTTCCATTGACCAGTTTCGCTTGTCCCCGCCCGGCCCGGGCCTCTAAGCGGGGCGGCCACAACGGAGAGTGACATGCGTATCCTGCTTCTTCTCGCCGCCGTTTCGACGCTGGCCGCCCCGGCCGCGGCCCAGCGCCTCGGCCAGCGCACCGCCTCGCCCCAGTCGATGGCGCAGAGCCTGGACCGCGGCTCTCCCGACGAGGAATTGCGCCAGCAGGTCGCCGCCGCCGACGCGCATCCCCTCGGCACGGTCGAAAACCCGGTCCGCGTCGGCGGCCCGGCCGGCGAGCGCGCCTATCTCGCCCGGCTGCGCTGCGCCGACGGCGCGGCGCCGCGCGTCGGCGCCCGCCGCGAAGCCGGCACCGGCGCCTTCGGCTCGGTCGTCGGCGGCTATGACGTGACCTGCGGCGCCAGCGCCCTGCGCATCGTCTTCGACATGTATCATGAGGAGCATGTCGAGAGCCGGGCGCCGCCCGGCTTCATCCTTTCGCGCTAGGCCGTGACGCGCTGATGCGGGCGGCGCTGAAATGGGCGGGGACAGCGCTGCTGTTCGCGGCCGTCGCTTTGTGCTTCGCGCCGACCATCGTCCCGCCCTTCCTCGACCGCATCTATTATCGAGGCCCGGCCAACGACCATTTCGACGGGCGCCGCTTCTTCAACCCCGGCGCGCCAGCGACGTCCCTCCTCCGCGGCGGCGGCAGCGTCCTCAACCGGATGATCGGCTCGGACGAACGCGTCGCCTGGCCCGAACGAGTGGCGGTGCGGCCCACGATTCCGCCGCGCAGCGTCGCCGGCGACGAGATGCGGGTCACCTGGATCGGCCACGCCACAATCCTCGTCCAGACCCAGGGGCTCAACATCCTCACCGATCCGATCTGGTCGGATCGCGCCTCGCCTTTCTCCTTCACGGGGCCGCGCCGGGTCCGCGCCCCCGGAATCCGCTTCGAGGATTTGCCCAGGATCGACCTCGTCCTCGTCAGCCACAATCATTACGACCATATGGACTTGGCGACGCTGCGCCGCCTCTGGCAGCGCGACCGGCCGCTGATCGTCACCAGCCTCGGCAACGACGCGATCATCGCCGGCGGCGGCGCCCGGGCGGTGGCGCGCGACTGGGGCGGGCGAGTCGCGGTCCGTCCCGGCATCGAGGTGATCGTCGAGCGCAACCATCATTGGGGCTCGCGCTGGTTCACCGACCGCAACCGGGCGCTCTGGTCGGCCTTCACGATCCGCACGCCCGGCGGCAACATCTTCTTCGCCGGCGACACCGGCTGGGGCGGCGGCGACTGGGTGCGCGAGGCGGCGCGCCGCGGCCCGTTCCGGCTCGCGATCATCCCGATCGGCGCCTACGAGCCGCGCGACGTCATGGCGAGCAACCACGTCAATCCCGAAGAGGCGATGGGCATCTTCGAGATATTGAACCCGGCCCACGCGCTCGGAATGCACTGGGGCACCTTCCAGCTCACCTTCGAAGATATCAACGACCCGCCCCAGAGGATCGCCCGGCTCGCCCGCGAGCGCGGCCTCGCCCCGAACCGCTTCGTCGCCACCGAGGCCGGCCGGACGTTCAGAGTTCCTCCGGCACCATAAGCAGGAAATAGGGGACTGTCCCCGAAATAGGGGATTGTCCCCTATTTTCAGGAACTACCCCCGGGAAAAATGGGGACTGTCCCCTCTTCTTGTATGGGGGACTGTCCCCTCTTCTTGTAGCGAGTATCCCGGGGCCGAAAAAGGGGACTGTCCCCTATTTCAAGGCCGGATGTTCAGCGTTCCTCCGGCACGATGAGCGTCAGCGCCCCGGGCCGGATGCGGTAGCGCAGCGGCGTCTCCATCAGGATCGTTTCGCCGTCGACCGACAGGGTGAGCGCCGGCCGGTCCGACGCGATTTCCGCCTCGGCCACATAAGCGGTGACGAAGTCGCGCTGCTGGTCGAGCTTGCCGAAGATCCCGCGTATCCCCGCCCAGAGCAGGTGCGCCCGGCTGCGCGCGCGGATCGCGTAGAGGCAGAGCTCGCCCCCGTCGAGCCGCTCCCGCCGCCCCAGCGCGAACAGGTTCACCTGATAGCGGTTGTTGCCGACGAACAGCAGCGGCGTGCGCACCGGCGCTTCGAGCCCGGGCGCGCTGATCCACAGGCGGTGGCGCCGGAACGAGCGCAGCGAGGCGAGGCTGGCGAGCAGCATCGCCAGCCGCTTGCTCCGGCCGGCCCGCTCCTGCTGCGCCTCGCGCAGCCGCACCATGTCCGGATAGAGGCCGACAGAGCTGTTGTTGGCGAAGACCCGCCCGTTCACCTCGGCGACGTCGATCGCGCGCCTGTGGCCGGCCGCGATCACGCCGGCCGCCTCCTCGATGGTGGTCGGGATGCCGGCGTCGCGGGCCAGGTGGTTGAGCGTGCCCAACGGCAGGACGCCGAGCGGCCGGCCGGTCCCGGCGAGATGCCCGGCGGCGCAGCTCACCGTGCCGTCGCCGCCCGCCGCCACCACAGCGTCGAGCCCAGGCGCCGCCGCCGCATCTCGGAAGGCGTCGGGGAGATCGGCGGGGTCGGTCAGCCGGATGTCCGCTTCGACATCATGCGCGGCGAACGCGGCCGCGATCCGCGCCTTTTCCTCGTCATCGCCTTTCGCTGTGCCGCCCCCTTTGTTGGCGATCAGCCGGACCTTCATCGCCTCAGGCGGGGCCCATCCGGAAGACGCACAATTTGTTGCCGTCTAGGTCCCGGAAATAGGCGCCGTAGAAGGCGCCCGGGCCTTCGGGGGTGCGCAGCCCCGGCGCGCCCTCGTCGCTGCCGCCCAGTTCGAGCGCCTTGGCGTGAAGCCGGTCGACCGTCGCCCGGCTGTCGGCTGCGATCGCCGCCATATTGCCGTTGCCGGCCGATGCCACATTGCCGTCATAGGGCCGAGTCACGGCGATGCCGGGCCGCCGGTCGCCGGTGCCGTAGAGCGTGAAGCCGGTCTCCGGAAACTCCATCTTGCGGGTCGCGCCGAGCTCGCCGAGCAAGGCGTCGTAAAAGGCGCGGGCCTGGTCGAGATCGTTGGTGCCAAGCGTCACATAACCGAGCATCAGCCTTCTCCTTTCGTCGGCGCCGGCGGGCAAGCACCGATCCGGCGGCCGCGGCCTCGCACCTCCAGCACCATAGCGGCGCCGTCGGGCATCGCCGTCTCCATCCGCATCGCCAGCGCATAAGCGCGGGGTCCGTAGCGGCCCTGCATGGCCGCGATCGTCGGCCGGTTCAAGCCCGGCTCGGGGCAGGTCATCGTGCCGCTGATCCGCCCGCCTTGCATCGAGAAGTCCCGATAGCTGCAGCGGCTGCCCGGGCGGGCGGCGACGAAATTGGCGTCGGGACGGGCGGCCTGCTCCGGCGTGATGCAGGCGCGCGACGACGGGCGCGGCCCGATCATCCGGCGCTGCACCTGGAGCGGCAGATCGGGCGCGCTGACGCCGACCACCTCGCTGGCCGATTCCCACAGGCCGGGTTCGATCGCGACGCCGGCGAGCTGGTTGGCGACGTCCTCGGCCGTCTGGTCGCGCCGCTTCTCGTCCGGCGTGCCGCAGGCGGTTATAAGCAGGAGGGCGGCGGTCAGCGCGGCCCTCACCGCGCCGCGCCGGGCCGCAACAGATCGAGCACCGCGACCACCATCGCCTGGGTGCCCAGGGTGACCGAAGGCTCGGGCGCTATGCGGAAGAAAGGGCTGTGGTGCGCGGGCACCGGCGGGCCGCCTTCGCGCTCGGCGTCGAGCGCGGCCTGCGGCGTGCCGCCGACCTCGAAATAGACGCCTCGGACATTGTGCTCGGGCTGGACGAAATAAGCGAAATCCTCTGCCCCCATGCCGGTCTGCGGCTGGGGCTCGAGCAATGTCCCGCCACCGAACGCGCCGGCGAAGGCGGCGCCGATCCGCGCCGCGGTCTCGGCATGGTTGATCGTCGGCGGCGTCGATTCGGTCGAGACGCGCACCTCGGGCAGCCGGTCCTCGGCCATGCCGTTCATCCGGCCGACGTTGAGCGCGATTCGGCGGATGCCGTCGAGCAGGGTCCGCCGCACCGCCGCGTCGTTGGAGCGCACGGTGAGCTGCATCTCGGCGCGGTCGGAGATGATGTTGTGCTTGAGCCCGCCATGGAAGGCGCCGACCGTCACCACCGCGGGCGCAAGCGGCGAGATTTCGCGGCTGACCAGGGTCTGCAGCGCCATGATGATCTCGGCGCCCATCACGATCGGGTCCTTGCCCTGGTGCGGATAGGCGCCGTGCGTGCCGACGCCGTGGACAAGGATGTCGACGCTGTCCGAGGAGGAGGCGACCAGGCCGGGCTGGACGACGAGCCGTCCCGCCGGCAGCTCCGCCGCGACGTGGAAGGCGAGCGCGTAATCGGGCCGCGGGAAACGGGTGTAGAGGCCGTCCTCGATCATCAGCCGGGCGCCGCCGATCCGCTCCTCAGCCGGTTGGGCGACCAGCACCACCGTACCGCGCCAGCGCTCCCTGAGCCGCACCAGCTGCCGCGCCGTGCCGATCAGCGAGGTGATGTGAACGTCATGGCCGCAGGCGTGCATCACCGGCGCCTCGACATTGTCGACGCCGGTCTGCCGCGCCGTCGAGGCGTAAGGCAGGCCGCTATTCTCTTGGAGCGGCAGCCCGTCCATGTCGGCGCGGACCAGCACGGTCGGCCCGTCGCCGTTGCGCATGATCCCGACGACGCCGGTGCCGCCCACCCGTTCGGTGACCTCGGCGCCGGCCGCGCGGAGCTCGCGGGCGATGATCCCGGCGGTCCGCGTCTCGCGATAGCTGAGCTCCGGATTGCGGTGGAAATCGAGGAACAGGGCCTCGAGGTGGCCGCGATAATCCTGCGCCACCGCCGGCGCAAAGTCCGGCTGTGCCGCCGCCGGCGTCGCAAGCCCCGCCGCCGCGCCGGCGAGCCATATCGCCTTCCGCAATCCCATCGCGCCGCTCCTCAGCCCGCCGGACAATCGCCGATCCGGCGCGAGGTGACCCGGCTCGCCGTCTCCACCGTCATCCCGTTCGCGGTCACCCGGCTCTCCGACTCCATCTCGTAGCTGTTGGCGGTGAAGCTGCCGTTCACCGTCGCGCGCACGGTCGTACCCTCCCGGGTGCAGGTTACAATGCCCCGCATGCGCCCGCCCTTCATCGAGAAATTCTCATAAGCGCAGCCGCTCTGATTCTCGGCGCCGGTCAGGAAGCCGGCATTGGGTTGCCGCGCCTGTTCGGGCGTCAGGCAGGAGAGGACCGTGGTCGGCGGCGGCATCGGCGCAGTCATGCCGGCCGGCATGTTCGGCACATCGCTCATGTTGAGTCGCAGCACCTCGACCCTGGTCTCCCATTGGCCGGGCCTGAGCTCGGCCATGGCGCCCGCGGGCGCGGCGGCGCTCTCGCCTTCGGTTGCGCCGTCCGCCTCGGCCACGGCTTCGTTGCCGCCTGCATCGTTCGCGCTGTCGTTGCCGGCCCTGTCCTGGCCGCTGCAGGAAACGAGCAGCAAGGCCGTCGCGGCGGCCGTGATCCGGTGCTTCATGCCATCCTCCCGATAGGTCCGTTAACGGGCTGCGCCGCCGAAACCCGCTTGGGGGCTCCGGCGGCGCCGTGTCCTGCCTGTCTCCGCTCCCTTATGAAGCGGGGCAGTCGCCCGTGCGGCGGCCGGTCATCGTGCCCGACATCCGCATCGGCTGCGGCCCGCCCTCGATGTTCGCCGAAATCCGCGTGTCCATCGTGGTCGCCGTATAGCTGCCGCTGAGCGCCGTCTCCATGCGCCCGCCGGCCGGGCCGGGGCAGGAGCCCGCGACGTCGATCGTGCCGCCCGAGAAGGTCTGCTTGGAGAAGGTGCAGCCCTGGGCGTTGCCGCTCGGGCTCGCCATGTTGCCGGCCGGGTTGGCCGCTTCCTCGGGGGTGATGCAGCGCGACTGGGTCTGCGCCTGCGCGGTCATCGCCTGCTTCATCTGGGCGGCGACCGCGGGCGGCGCGCCCGGAATCTCGATGTCGGTCATCTTGGTCGTCATTTCCCATTGGCCGGGCTGGAGCGACGTGCTGGCGCCGCCCGAACAGGCGACGATGATCGCGACCGTCGGCGCCAAGAGAGCGAGTCGTTTCATGGAAATCTCCCCGTTTCGGGCCGTCGCTGGAGTCGCGGCCCTGGCCGAGATTGTGTCGGAATCCGCCGGGATAGGCAATCGGCGACGTTGCGTGCCCCAAACCGGGGGACCATATCGGCGCCATGGCGATCACCATCCGCACCAGCCTCGACGAGCCGGAGACCGGCCAGACCTTCATCCCCCACCGTCCCGAGCGTCCCGCCAAGGCCGAGGGCGGCAGGGCGTTCAGGCTCGTCTCCGATTATATGGCGGCGGGCGATCAGCCCGCGGCGATCGAGGAATTGGTCGGCCAGTTCCGCGAGGAGGAGAAGACCCAGGTCCTGCTCGGCGTCACCGGCTCGGGCAAGACCTATACCATGGCCCAGGTGATCGAGACGCTGCAGCGCCCGGCGCTGGTGCTCGCGCC
>Ga0190265_10000639_pt1 | contig 24125 bp, 20 predicted proteins | sample Popmic124T_FD_133135 | JGI IMG/M metagenome (GOLD analysis project Ga0190265, IMG submission 133135) | Populus adjacent soil microbial communities from riparian zone of Indian Creek, Utah, USA - 124 T | ecosystem: Environmental > Terrestrial > Soil > Riparian zone | place: USA: Utah | collected...
CGGCGTCAAGGCGGTCTGCGAGAAGTGGCGCTTGAACCCCAAGGCCAAGAACGGCGAGCCCTGGTTCGAGCCCGAAGAGCCCCTGGAGCCCGAGCTCATCGAGCCGCCGATCCGGGTCTCCTGAGCCCGAGTCCCGATCGCCGCACAACGCCTGGCGTCTGGAGAGGACAGCTTGAATCCACGGACGACGGGTCGTCTTCCGCAGAGGCGGCTTGAATCCACAGACGGCGGGTCGCCGTCCGCGGAGACCGGTTGAATCCCCGGATGACGGGCCGTCGTCCGCCAAGAACGGCGCGAATCCCCAGACAACGGGCCGTCGTCCGCAGAGGCAGCCTGAATCCCCGGACAATGGGCCGTCGTCCTGGGAGGCGGCTCGAATCCCCAGACATCGAGCCGCCGTCCGCAGAGACGGCCCGAATCCCCGGACATTGAACCGCCGTCTGAGAAGGACGGGGCGAGTGAAGCTGTCGCCTCACGGCGCCAGCGCCCGCGTGGGGTCGACCCGCGCGGCCCGCTGGGCGGGAAGGTAGGAGGCGAGAAGAGCTGCGGAGAACAGGACGAGGACGACGCCGGCGAAGGTCGGCGGGTCGGTGGCGGTGACGCCGAAGAGAAGGCTGGAGAGCAGCCGGGTGGCCACGGCCGCGCCGGCGACCCCCACGACGAGGCCGACGAGCACCGGGCGCAGAGCCTGGAGCACCACCATGGCGAGCACCCGCCCCTGGGTCGCACCGAGCGCCATGCGCAGGCCGATCTCCTGGGTGCGCTGGCTGACGAAGTAGGCGATCACCCCGTAGATGCCGACCGCCGCGAGCACCAAGCCGATCAGCCCGAGCGCCGTGAGCAGCAGCATGTTGAAGCGGGTCGTCGCCACCGACTCGCGGCGGATCTCCTCCATCGTCGCCACCGCGAAGATCGGCAGCCGGGGGTCGACCGAGCGCACCGCCTGGCGCACCGCCGAGGTCTGCCCGGCCGGGTCGCCCGCCGTCTTGACGGCCAGGGCCACGGAGACGCTCTGGTCTCCCCCCCACCGGTTGGAGCCCGACTGCGCCAGGGCGATGTAGAGCTCCGGCCGCACCTCCACGTTCAGCCCCGTCTGCCGGATGTCGCCCGCCACGGCCACGACCTCGTGCCAGACCGGCTCGTCCTCGTCGTCCGTGTAGTAGGAGAGGCGCTTGCCGATCGGATCCTCCCCCGGCCAGCCGGTCCGCGCCAGGGTCTCGTTGACGATGACGACCCGGGGCGCGCCCTCGCGGTCGGCGGCCGTGAAGTCCCGCCCGCGCAGCAGGGGGATCCCCATCGTGCGGAAGTAGCCGCGGCTCACCGTCCGCGTGCTGCCGTCGAGCTCTTCGCCCCGCTCCCGGGGGTGCCCTTCGATCTCCGTGGTGGAAGAGGTGTTCCACCCCGAAAGCGGGAGGATCGAGGTGGCCGCCGCCGACTCGACGCCGGGCAGGCCCTCCAGCTCGGCGATCACCCGCTCGACCGTCGCCAGGGCGCGGGGGACCTCCGGGTAGTCGGCCCCCGGCAGCGCGAGTTGGGCGGTGAGCACGCCGCGGGAGTCGAAGCCGGTCTCCACCTGGTCCAGGCGGACGGCGCTCTGGATCAGCAGGCCCGCGCCGGCCAGGAGCACCAGGGCGAGCGCCACCTCGGCCGCCAGCAGCGCGCTCCGCACGCGGTCCCGCGGCGCGCCGGTGCCCAGGCTCCGGCCCCCCTCCTTGATCATGCTCTGGAGGTCCGGCCGGGCCGTGCGCAGGGCGGGCACCAAGCCGAAGAGCACGCTCGCGGCAAGCCCGAGCGCCATCGTGCAGGCCAGCACCGTGCCGTCGATCGCCGCCTGGTCGAGCCGCGGCACCCCCGGCGGGCCGATCGCGACCAGGAAGCGCAGCCCGAGGAAGGCCACGCCGACGCCGGCCAAGGCGCCGGCCAGGCCGAGCACCAGGCTCTCCGTCAGGAGCTGGCGGACGATGCGTCCCTGGCCGGCACCGAGGGCGGCCCTCACCGCCATCTCGCGCGACCGCGCCGCGCCGCGCGCCAGCAGCAGGTTCGCCACGTTGACGCAGGCGATCAGCAACACGCACCCGACCGCTCCCAGGAGCACCAGGAGCCGCTTGCGCCAACCGCCGAGCAGGCGGTCCACGTACGGCTCGACCCGCAGGCCCTTGCTCTTGTTGGATTCCGGGCTGATCTCCTCCAGCCGCTTGGCGATCGCCACGAGCTCGGCCCCGGCCTCCGCGGGCGAGACGCCGGGCTTCAGGCGGCCCAGCACCCGCAGGTAGCTGTGACCGTAGTTCGCCTCCTCGTCCGCCCCCAGGGCGAGGGGCACCCAGAGCTCCGTGCCCTTCGCCTGCAGATCGAACGCCGCCGGCATGACGCCGATCACGGCATGCGGGAGCCCGTTCAAGAGGATGCTCCGCCCCACCACCTCGGGGTTGGCGCCGAAGCGCCCGCGCCACAGTTGATGGGAGAGCACCGCCACCTGGTTGCGGCCGGGCTCGTCCTCAGGCGCCGAAAACGTGCGCCCCAGGGCAGGCCGCACGCCGAACGTCGCGAAATGTCCGGCCGAGACGCGGGAACCCACGATGCGCTCCGGCTCGCCGTCGCCGGTCAGGTTGAAGCTGGCGTCGAGCCCGGGGGAGGCCGAGAGGTGCTCGAACGACCGCGCCGAGCGCCGGAGCTCGAGGAAATTGCCGGGGGAGATCGAGCGGGCGTCCTCCCCCTGGTCGACGGCCCACAGATGGACCAGCCGCTCCGGATGGGGGAAAGGCAGGGGCCGCAGCACCACCGCGTAGAGGATGCTGAAGATCGCCGCCGTGGCGCCGATGCCGAGCGCCAGGGTGAGCACGGCGACCAGCGTGAAGCCGGGCGCCTTGCGGAGCTGGCGCAGGGCGAACGTCGCGTCCTGCCGCAGCTCCGAGAAAGCCTCGAGGCGCCGCCGCCCGCGCTCCCGCCGCCGGCCGATCTCCTGGCACTCCCGCCGCACCCGGCCGGCGTCGCCGAACACGCGCAACGCCTCCTCGCGGGCGGCCGAGGGGCTCATCCCCTCCGCCATCAGTTCGCGCGTGCGCTGATCCAGATGGAAGGAGATCTCCTCCTCCACGTCCTGCTCCACCGTGCCGCCCCGCAGGTGGAGACGAAAGCTTCGCCGCCAGGATGCCATCGCTCGTTCCTCTCTACCCGCTCAAGCCGTCTGCAGCACTTTGCCGACCGCCTCGGCGTAGCGCTGCCACGAAGTCGTCTCGGAATGCAACTCGCGCCGCCCCAGATCCGTCAACCGGTAGAACTTCGCCCGCCGGTTGTTCTCAGACACCCCCCACTCCGCCTCGATCCACCCCCGCTCCTCCATCCGATGGAGCGCCGGGTAGAGCGCCCCCTCCTCGATGCGGAGCACCTCCTCCGTGCGCTGGGCGATCCACCGCGCCACCGCATAGCCGTGCAACGGGCCCCATGAGAGAGCCTTCAACACGAGCACGTCCAAAGTCCCTTGCAGCAGATCCATCTTCGCCATGCGGCACCTCCCCTAAGACGTCAAGGGGAAGGATAGCGGAGGCTCCCCTAAGCCGTCAAGGGGAGCTGTCGCTGAGGATCGGGAGGCAGCCGGGAGTGAGTGGTAGGTGGAGCGGGCGGGGTTGCCAACTGGCAACCCTTCCCCGGAGAGGCGACCGCCGAAACCGCTGGCATCAAAGACGCGAGCGATCTCTCACCAGAAAACCTTCACGCTGAGCTGCGATCACTAGCCGGTCGTCGAGGCAAACGAACTCGAGGCCGGAAGGTCTTCCTTCCGCCGCGAGGACGGCGGCGGCCAGTTGGAGCGAGTCGGCGGCGCGAAGGGGGTGGACCCGAAGGAGCCGCCGGGCGGTCTCGATCGCCGCGTCCACCGGCTCGATGCGATGCCAGTGCTGGGCGAGAGCATCCAGACGTTCGAGAGCCTCGGTCGCTGCTCGAGGTGAGAGGCGATCCTCACGCTCGAGGCGGGAGACGGCCGACGCGCATTCGACGACCGTGCCCCACCAGGCGATCACCCCCGGCTCTTCGAGGTAGAGATCCCGGAGTGCAATCGTGACCTCTTCCTCGACCAGCAAAGGCACCAACGCCGAGCTGTCCCAGAACTTCACCGGCCGTCCCGACGCTCGGCGAGAAGGGCGTCAAGGGCACTCGCCCCCTCAGACGGCTGAGGCGGCTTTGCCATGAGAATCTCTCGGGGGAGCGCTACCGAGGCCCGACGCAGAAGCCCCTGGCGCTCCAGGCGCACAAGCCGCCCCTCGGGATCGTCCACAAGGCCTACCACGGACTCCAAACGGGCCACCGGACGCCCCCTATCGAGAATAAGGATCGTCTCGCCGTGTTGTACCTGGTCGACCAAGGCGCTCAGATTGTTCTTGGTATCGGTGAGAGTAGCTCTCTTCATCTGGCTAGAATAGCCATTTCAAAGCCTAAGCTCAAGTCCGGGCGCTTCGTGGCCCTTCGATCCGCAACTCCGTGGGCTCCCGGGTTGCGTCCTTCCGGACTATGATCCGTGCTTCCGATCTTCCGGAGGGAAGCGCTGCCCATGGAATTACACGATGCCGTCACGCAGTTCCTCTTCCACTGCCAATACGAGAAGAACCTCAGCCCCAAGACCCTCAAGGCCTACTCGATCGACCTGCGCCAGTTCAGGGAGTACCTGGCCGGGCACCTCCAGGTCGCGACCCTTCCGGAGGTGGACAAGACGGCCCTGCGCTCCTACATCAAGAGCCTCTTCGGCCCCCTCAAAGAAAAGAGCGTCAAGCGCAAGGTGGCGACCTTGAAAGCCCTCTTCCACTTCCTGGAGCGCGAAGACGCGATCGCGGTCAATCCCTTTAGAAAGATGGACGTACGGATCAAGGAGACCCGCCGCCTCCCCCGCACGATCTCCGTGGACGACCTGAAGCGCCTCTTCAAGCACCTCTACCGCTTGAAGAAGGACCATGCCGACCGGGACTCCTACGACTACCGCGCCCTGGTGCGGGACATCGCCGTCCTCGAAACCCTCTTCTCGACCGGCGCCCGGGTGGCGGAGGTCTGCAACCTCCGCGACGAGAACGTGGACCTGCGCCGGGGGCAGGTCAAAATCCTGGGAAAAGGTGGAAGAGAACGGATCCTCCAACTCTGCGACGACGGGGTCGTTGGCGCCATGCGGGACTACCGTGCCCTATGGGCTGAAAAGTTCCAGCACGGCCATTTCTTCCACAACCGGCGAGGGGGGAGGCTGTCGGAGCAGTCCGTGCGGGGAGGGTTGCGGCGCTATGCCGCGGGCGCGGGGCTCACCGGTCAAGTGACGCCGCATATGCTGCGCCATTCCGTGGCCACGCTGCTGCTCGAAGAGGGAGTCGACATACGCTACATCCAGAATTTCCTGGGCCACAGCTCGATCACGACGACCCAGGTCTACACCGAGGTCCGTGACGGCCAGCAGCGGCGGATCCTGACCGCCCGGCATCCACGAAAGCGGCTGGGGCTGGGGGGATGATCGTCATATGAGTGATTCCCGTAGAAACGGGAGTGTCTCCCGTAGGTTCGGGAGCGACTCCCGTAAGTTCGGGGAGTGACTCCCGAAGGTCCGGGAGCGACTCCCGCGTTCGGGAGCGACTCCCGTTGGTTCGGAAGCGACTCCCGCAGGTCCGGGAGTATCTCCCGCAGGTCCGGGAGTATCTCCCGTAGGTTCGGGAGTGTCTCCCGTGAGTCCGGGAGTGTCTCGGTGGGGTCGAGAGTAGCTCCCGTAGATCCGGGAACGTCTCGTGCAGGTCCGGGAGTGTCTCCCGCAAGTCCCGGAGTGACTCCCGCAGGTTCCGGAGTGTCTCCTGCAAGTCCGGGAGCGTCTCCCGCAGGTCCCGGAGTGCCTCCTGCAAGTCCGGGAGCGTCTTCCGCAGGTCCCGGAGTGTCTCCCGCGAGTCCGGATTCGCTCTACTCGAAGACCTCGTCCAGCGGGATCTCCAACCCGGGCAGGAGCGTGGTGGTCAGGACGTCCCCAGCCTGGGCCGAGAGAGCTGCGGCGAGGGTGAGGCGGCGTCCCGGGCGGCGAAAGACGCGGGCCGCCTTCTGTTCGGGATCGAATGTCCAATATTCCAGGACCCCGAAGAGGTCGTAGCGCTCGAGCTTGATTCCTTCATCCCGATGCCGGGTGCTCCGGGAAAGGATCTCGATGACGAGGTCCGGCGCGCCCTGGACGTTTTTCTCGGTGAGGATCCTCAACCGCTCGGCGGAGATGAAGAGCAGGTCCGGCACGACGACGTCATGAGGTGAGAGGACGACGTCCAAGGGAGCTCCATAGACCTTGCCGAGGCGGTGCCTGCGGACGAAGGGGTGCAGGAACGAGTGCAGGTTCGAAAATACGTCCTGATGGGCAGTGAAGGGAGATGCGCTCACGTGGTGCTCCCCGTCCAGGATCTCGTGGCGCAGACCGTCCTCTGGGAAGAGGAGATAGTCCTCGTAGGTCAGCTTCGGGAGAGAGTCGGGAAGAGCCATACCACGCCTCCTTGCGCGACATCATGCTACCACGCGCATCCCATCCTCGCGCCGCATCGCGGAAACCGAGCCCTGGATTCCTTGGAGAGGGAACATAGCACGGAGAACCGTGCCCAAGGTCCACCCGGGCCGGTCAACCCGCCTCGAGGCGCCCCACCGGGCCGCCTCTTGAGCCGGTTCGGCGGCCGAGCTTCCCCAGCGCTTCCCGCACCTCCTCCATCAGGCGCTCGTCTCCGTAGAAGGAGGGATCTCCGCCCCGGACCTCGGGGCCCGGCTCATAGAAGTCGAGGCCGTAGGCGAGCTCGGCGAAGACCTCTACGTCTTCGTTCGAGGCTTCCAGGGCCGGCCCCTTGAGGACCAAGTCCTGGAAACGGTCGACGAGCTCTTTTCTTCTGGCTGCGTCCCCCAGGATCTCCTGGAGAAGCGCCCCGAGGTGTTCCGTGGTGGCCATCGATCCCTCCAAGAGCTCCCCCAAATGGGAGCCCCTGGAGAGGGATGCGCCATCCCGAGGCGATTTCGGTCACGCCTGCCGGGGCTTACGGGTTGCCCGGCGGGAACACGTTGTTCTTCGCGACCGGGACGCAGAGCTCCTGGCTGTTGCCGACGAAGACGTTCTCGATCGGCAGCCCCATGGCGACCAGCACCGGGTTGATGTGGCGCAACGCCAGGTTCTGGCCGAGCGGCGCGCCGGTCGACCGGTAGCAGAGGACGTCGGCGAACTGCACATAGGGCAGGATGTTGGGAGGGGGCGCGGCCTGGTTCTTCATCACCGGAACGCAGAGCTGATGCGGCACCCCGACCGTCGAAATCTCCGAAGGCAGGCCTGCGAGGACGGGGTTCAGGTGGGTCAACTGGATCTGCCGGGTGAAGGTCTGGGTGTTCTCGGCCCGGTAGCACTTGACGTCGAGCTCGCGGACGAGTTGCAGGACGTTCGCCGGAGGGTTGGCGTTGTTTTTGACCACCGGAACGCAGAGCTGCTGCGGCTCGCGGAGAGTCACCGCGAGGTTCGGGCCGAACTGCTGGGCCATGATGGGATTCAGATGGGTGAGCTGCAGCGGCACGTTGACGGGCGGCCCCGTGATGCCGTAGCACTTCCAGTCGACGAAGCGGATGAAGGGCAGGGTGTCGTTGGGGATGGCCTGGGTGTTCTTGCGCACCGGGACGCAGAGTTGCTGAGGGTTCTGGAGGACGGCGATCTCGAAGGGCAGGTTCTGGAGCACCGGGTTCAGGTGATCCAGGCGCAGAGTGACGTTGAGCGGCGGCTGATTGGTGATTCCGTAGCACCGTACGTCCAGGAAGTTCACGAACCGGCGCGGTGAAGCGGGTAGCTGGGCCGACGCCGGGACCGCTGCGAAGGTCAGGACGAAAAGGCATCCTACGAGGAATCTGCCGACGAGCTTGTTCATTGGCTCCTCCTTTCAGGTTAAGGCCTTTGCCTCTACTATTAGTAGTGCATGAAATACGGCAGACGGGACAGGCGGACCACGCACTCCTCCCTTGGTGGCCCCTCAGAGTTCGCGCTATAGTCCCGGCCGCACCCGATCGACAAGAAAGGTCATACCCATGTCAGTGCTCACAGGCAGTGCCGCAGATGCCAACTTCGACGCGAAGGCTTACGTGGCGGCGATCCTCTCCGCGCTCGGCGACCGCGATGCCCTCACGGCGCTCCGCGAGACGCCGGGGGCGCTCCGGCAGGCCGTATCAGGGCTTTCGCCCGAGCAGCTCTCGACGCCGGAGCAGCCGGGCAAGTGGTCCGTCCTGCAGGTGGTGCAGCACCTGGCGGACTCAGAGATCGTCGGGGCCTTCCGGTTCCGCATGGTCCTCGCTCACGACGGGCCGACGGTGCCGGGGTACGACCAGGACCTCTGGGCCGAGCGCCTCCGGTACGAGGAGGCCGACGTCGAGACGGCCTTGAACGACTTCACCACCCTGCGAAACTCCAACCTGCGCCTCCTGGAGCGGGCGACTCCGGAGGACCGGCAGCGGGTGATGCGCCATGCCGAGCGCGGCGACGAGAGCATCGAGACCATGATGCGGCTCTACGCGGGGCACGACACGGTCCACCTCCGGCAGATCGCGCGGATCCGCACCGCGATCGGCGCTCCGCCGGTTGCCGGGTAGATGCGGCCGACAAGCGCGGGCTGGCGGTTCTCCCGCCGCCGACTTGCTACCTCCATCGCTCTGGCCATCGTAGTTTCTTCCGCGCTCCTGGTCCGCCTGGACCATCCGGAGCTGCATACGGACGAGATCACGTACATGAGCAGCGTCCTGGAGTCGATGGTCCAGGGGACCGTGCTGCCGGTGCAGGGGGACGGCGAGCTGTTCATCAACAAGCCGCCTCTCGCGCTGTGGCTGATGCGGCTGTCTTTCGAGGCCCTGGGACCCAGCCCTTTCGCGGCCCGCCTGCCGAGTGTGCTCGCCACGGCGGCGACGGTCGTCGTGCTCTATCTCTTCGGAGCGGCCGTCTTCGGCGAGGCGGCGGGGATCCTCGCAGCTTTGATCTTCACGTTCACCCCTGGTCTGCTGCTCCTTCACGGCATCCGTAGCGCCACGCCGGACGCGCTGGAGATCCTGCTCGTCACTTTGGCGATCGTCTGCCTGGAGCTCTGGCGCCGCCGCCGCCAACCGTGGACGTTCGCGTGCATGGTGGCCTCGGTGGCCGCGAGCGCCTGGGTCAAGTCGCCGTTCGCCCTGGCCGTCTTCGTAGCCTTTCTGCTGGCGACCGAGCTGCCGGCGCGCCGCGCGGGCCGGGGCACTCCTCGCTTCGGCGCCACGGTGGCGCTGGTCGCCGGCGTCTGGATGCTGGCCTACCTGCTCTGGCTCGGCACGCTCAGCTCCGTGATCCCACCGGAAATGGTTGCCAAGCGGCTCCTGTTGGGACAATACGTGCGGCGGATCGAAGGGCGGCTCGGCGAGGCTCACGTTCAAGGCCCAGGCTACTACCTGGCGACCACGGCGCGCGACTTCGGGCCGCTGCTGCTCTTGCCGGTCGGCGCGGCGGTGGCCGCGGGGTTCGCGGTCGGGAAAGGCCCCAGGCCCTCGGCCCATGACACGGCCTGCCTCCTGGCGTGGGCGCTCGCCGCCCCCCTCCTCGCGACGGCGTCGGCCAGCAAGCTCGCCTGGTACACCTACCTGAGCTACCCGGGAATCGCCCTGCTCCTCGCCGTTTCCGCACGCCGGCTGGCACGGTCGGTCACGGAGCGGACCCCGGTGCAGGCGGCCCTCCTGAGCTCGATCCTCCTGTGGCTCGGATGGCGGCTGCCGGCCACCCAGGTGTGGCCCGCGGAGGCCCAGTACCGCGGCCCCACCGGGAGGCTCTGGGAGATCGCCAGCCGCGATCCCCGGATCGCGGTGGTCCCCGGGGCCGGCTTCCGGCTCCCTCGCACCCGCGGCGACGCCTACCGGGAGGCGCGGCTCTTCCTGCGGATCCTCCTCCGGCGCTCCTCCCAGAACCCGGGTTCGTGCCGGGTGACGCTGGTCAACGGCAGGCGCGAGGCCACAAAGCCTGGCGATCTCCTGGAGCTCTACCCGGCGACCCGGCGCGGCGTCGGGCTCTTTGGAGTCGACGGATGCGGCGGCCTGCGCGGACGGCTCGCCGCGATCCGCAGAGGATAGAGACCATGTTGCGCATCACGGAGCTACGGCTCCCGCTCGATCATTCGGACGCAGAGCTGCAGGCCGCCATCCTCAAGGAGCTCGGCATCGAGCGGCGGGAGCTGGTGAGATGGTCGATCTTCCGGCGCAGCTTCGATGCCCGCAAGAAGTCGGCAATCGCGCTCATCTATCATCTCGACGTCGAGACGACTCGGGACGAGGAGATCCTCCGGCGGCTTCGCGGGCACTCGAACGTCATACCGGCTCCGGACGCCTCCTATCGCCTCGTGACCCGGGCGCCTCAGGGGCTTGCGGCACGGCCGGTCGTAATCGGCGTAGGGCCTTGCGGCCTCTTCTCGGGGCTGCTCTTGGCACAGATGGGATTTCGACCGATCATCCTCGAACGCGGCAAGGAGGTTCGCGAGCGCACGGTCGACACCTTCGGGCTTTGGCGCAAGGGCAAGCTCAATCCGGAATCGAATGTGCAGTTCGGCGAGGGCGGCGCCGGCACCTTTTCCGACGGCAAGCTCTACAGCCAGATCAAGGACCCGGGACACCGCGGGCGCAAGGTTCTCACCGAGCTCGTCGAGGCCGGCGCGCCGGCCGAAATCCTTTTCGTCAACAAGCCTCACATCGGCACCTTCCGGCTGGTGAAGGTGGTGGAAAGCATGCGGGCCAAGATCGAGGCCCTGGGGGGCGAGATCCGCTTTCAAAGCCGCGTCGAGGATCTGGTGATCGAAGACGGCAGAGTGCGAGGGGTGGTCCTGGCCGACGGCGAGCGCCTGGCGGCCGATCACGTCGTCCTCGCGGTCGGCCACAGCGCGCGGGACACCTTCGAGATGCTGCACCACCGCGGCGTCTTCCTCGAAGCAAAACCCTTTTCGATCGGCTTTCGCATCGAGCATCCCCAGTCCCTCATCGACCGCTGCCGCTTCGGGCCGCAGGCCGGGCACCCGCTCCTCGGCGCCGCCGACTACAAGCTGGTCCACCACTGCAAGAACGGCCGCTCGGTCTACAGCTTCTGCATGTGTCCGGGAGGCACGGTGGTGGCGGCGGCTTCAGAGCCCGGGCGTGTGGTGACCAACGGCATGAGCCAGTACTCGCGGGACGAACGGAACGCCAACAGCGGGATCGTCGTGGGCATCACGCCCGAGGACTATCCCGGCGGGCCTCTCGCCGGCGTCGAGCTTCAACGCCGGTGGGAAGAGCGCGCGTTCGAGTTGGGCGGCGGCACCTACGAAGCGCCCGGCCAGCTCGTCGGCGACTTCCTCGCCGGCCGGCCTTCGAAGGATTTCGGATCGGTCTTGCCGTCGTACCAGCCGGGCGTACGCCTGGGCGACCTGAGTACGAGCCTGCCGGATTACGCGATCGAAGCGATCCGTGAGGCCCTTCCCGCCTTCGACGCGAAGATCAAGGGATTCGCCATGCACGACGCCGTGCTGACGGGCGTCGAAACGCGCACCTCCTCGCCGCTGCGGATCACGCGGAACGAAGAACTTCAGAGCCTCAACACGGCAGGCCTCTACCCCGCGGGCGAGGGGGCCGGATACGCCGGCGGCATCCTCTCCGCGGCGGTCGACGGCATCAAGGTGGCGGAGGCCGTGGCCCTGAGCCTCGTCGAGGCGGCCAAGAGATAGGTTTCCAAGCCGCTAGCCCAGCAGCTTTTCGATCACCCCGTCCCACTCGATCCCCACCACTCTCCTCTTCCCGGCTTCGCCGAGCTGCCTTGCGGCCTCGCGGTCGCGGTAGAGGCGGTCGAGGCGGGCGGCGATCTCTTTGGGGGCGTCGGGGGGGCAGACGTGGCCGTTCAGGCCGTCTTCCACGAATTCGAGGACCCCTCCGGCGTCCGTGGTGGTGACGACCGGCTTGCCGGCTTTGAAGGCTTCGACGGTGACGTAGCCGTAGTCTTCGTCATAGGGGGCGTAGTAGACGGCGAGGCAGTTGGCATAGAGGCCGACGACAGTGGCGTCGTCCACCCAACCCAGAAAGTCGACCTTGTGAGCGATGCCCAGCTTTTCTGCGAGGGCGGCGAGACTCTCCTTCTCCGGGCCGGTGCCGGCGAGGCGGGCGCGGATCGGGGTTTCGGTGTGCTTCAGGGCCTTCAGGAGAAGGTCGAAACGCTTCAGGGGATCGAGGCGGCCGATGGTGAAGACATAGTCCCCAAAGTCTCCAGGATGGAGGAGGTGGCCGAGGCTCGGCGGAGGGTAGAGGACTTCGGCTGCCAGGTGATTGAAGCGCTGCAGGCGGTCCGCGGTGTTCTTAGAGATGGTGAAAACCCGGCGCGCCTCGGAGAGGGTGCGGCGGTCCATGGCGCGGATCATCCCGAGAACGGTCTTGTCCTGCCCTCGGTCCTCGGAGAAGTCGCTGTGGGGGGTACCCAGGAGGTCGTAGGCCTGGCGGAGCTGGTGGACGAGCCAGACGACCTTGTTCGGGTGCTTGACGAGGTAGGAGGGGAACCGGGTGGCGATCACCAGGTCGATGCGCTGGCCGGCGGCCTCGGTCAGGTCCACCAGGCGCCAGGCGAGGGCGCTCTTCAGGAGACCGGGACGATCGGCCCACTGAAAGGGCAGGGTGACGACGTCCACCTCGAAGCCGCGGCGCTTGAGCTCGTCGCGGAGCGATTCGATCAGGATTTCGGCGCCGCCATGGGCAAAAGGGACCTTGGCGCCGCAGATGACGATGCGCGGCTTCACCGGCCGGTTCCCTCGGTCCGACCGTCGCGCTCCTGAGCGGCCAGGCGCTGCTCCAGCTCCTCGACGCGGGCGGCGAGCTGGCGCGCTTCGCGGGCGGCCCTTTCGTGGGCTTCGACGAGGTCTTGAATCAGCCGGCAGGCCGTCTGGTTGAAGGCGTTCTGCTGCTCCATCACCGGGCGGGTGAACCACTTCAAGAACAGGTGGAAAAAGGCCTTGCGGGCGAAAACGATCACTTTCCCCAGGCTCGCCCGGTGGGAAAAGGCGATGGGCTCGCGGACGTACTCGTGGGTCTTCAGGGCCAGGAGGCCGCCGCGGGTGGCCTCGCCCTCGGGGAGGGTCGCCGCCTCGGCGCGGCGCTGGCGCACGCCGGCGCGCAGGCCCTGGAGCACGTCGCCTACTCGGTGTTCGCTGGAATTGGGCTGGTCGCTCATGACGAGGGTCGATCCTCCGGGGAGCCTAGGGTCCGCTGCCGGTGAAGTCGAGGAAGACACCGAGGTTGCGCGCGTCCCCGCTCTTGCGGTCGCGGCGAGCTGGGACGATGCCGTCGGTGGTCGTCAAGGTCAACCGGTACAGGGTCTCGTGCGGCGCGCCGGGGAGGAAGCCGAGGTTCCGGGCGACCGGTTCGAGGGGCAGCTCGACAGGGGTACCGGTGCGCTTGCCTTCGGAGTTGAAAAGGACTCGCAGGCGCGCCGCGCCGGTATCCAGGGTCAGCTCGTTGGCGTCCGAAATGGAGTGGACTCGCAGGCGCAACGTCTTCAGCGGCTCGACGGAGGCGAGGTAGACCTCGGAGCGCGAGGCGCCGCGCACCCAGACACCGTTGGGGTGGCGCTCCTCGACCGAGAAGTTGCGCCGCGGCACGATCCACACCACGTCCCCCCAGGAGTGAGCGGCGAGGCCGGGGAGCCCGCCGGACAAGAGGGTGAGCTCCAGGGGCAGGACCCGGAAGGCGGGTGCGACGGCCGCGGGGGTGATCGGCACGACGGCCAGCGAGGCGGTCCACAGGCCGGCGGCGGCATAGGGAAGCACCAGGGAGCGGCGGGCGGCGAAGCGGCCGGGTAGGAAGAGAAGGGCCGGGTAGAGGGCCGCGACATAGCGGTTGCCTAACACGCCGGGGCCGCCCTGGAAGTCGTGGGGGTGCAGCAGCAGGAGCCCCAGGGCGGCGGCGGCCAGCGCCAGGAGGAGCAGCCGGCGGAAGCGGTCCGCCGGGCCCGCGAAGTAGAGGGCAAGGGCAGCCAGGGCAAAGGGGAAGCAGGGCAGCAGGCCGGAGTAGCGGCCGGCCAGGAGGTACCAGGTGTTGCGCGGCAGCCGGCGGACGGCAGCCTCGAGGCCGGGGCCGGGGAGGGTGTCCCCCTTGGGGCCGTAGGCCTGCCAGAGGTCGCGCCGGCTTTCGAGCGGGAACTCGGCCTCGAAGGTGCGGCGCTGGGCCCCGCCGGAGGCGGTCCACTCGCCCGTCAGGCGGCGCTGCACGGCGCCGGCGAGCGCCAGGGTCACAAGGGCTGCGGCGAGAAGGGCCAGGGCCCCCTTCCAGCGCCTCTCGAGAAGAAGAATGAGGAACACCGCCAAGCCCGGCAACGCGGCCAGTGGGATGGTGAGGAAGGCCAGGGCGAGGAGCACGCCCGTCCCGGCCAGCAGGGCAATGTCGTGGCGCCCTCCGCCCGGTCTCCGGCGCAGGTGCCAGACACCGAGCAGGGAGAAGAAGACGCAGGCCATGGTGAAGACGACCGGCTCAGAGCGGAAGACGTAGCCGAAGGCCGCCGAGGCGAAGAAGAAGCCGGCGAGGAAGAGGCCCACGGGGCCGGCTTCGTCCTGGAATGAGTGGAGCGCGGCGCCCAGCATCAGGAGGAACATCGCCATGTTGAGGAGGGTGAAGCCGGGCATCCCGAAGAGGGCGCAGAAGGGGACGGCCACGAGCGAGTAGACCCACGGCCGGCCGTAGCGATGGGTGGTGCCGCCGTCCCCGGTGAAAAGGGTGAGGCCGGCGGGGCCGCCCTCCCAGAGCCGGTAGGCGCGCGCGAGGTCCTGCTCGGCGTAGGTGAGGTCGCGGTCGTGGAGGAGGCTCTGGGCCATCATCACGGTGGTGGCCTCGTCCCCCAAGGGTCCGGCCGGGGCGCGCAACGAGGGCAGGGTCCAGGCGAGGCCCAGGAGCAGGGCCGCCACGCAGACGGCTGGAAGGGGAGAAAGGCGCATGGTTTTTCGTTCGACCGCGACGGCGAAACGATACAGGATTCCCGCCCCGGGATCGAAACATGTACGCTTCGCACGCCGTGACGTCCGCTCTGCCGCAGATACTGATCGTCCTTCTGCTCGTCTCCGGAGCGCTCCTTCCCTACCAGCCGCGCACGCTCCAGGCACTGGTGCTGATGGCGATGATCGCTGCCCTCGCGGACGCGGGTCGGAGGATCGCCCGGCGGCTGGTGCCCGAGCTCGATGGGCCGGCCCACGCGACGGCGGCGTTCACGTTTGCGGCCGCCCTCGCCATCGTGCCGGCTACGGCGCTAGGCCACTTCGGGCTGCTGCGGCCGGCGGCCTTCCTGGTCTGGGTGGCGGCTGCGTACCTGGCTTCGCGGGCTCTCGCCCCTCCACTCCCCTTCGCGGAGACCGGCAGAGGGGGCGAAGGCAGGACGGAGACGGCGCTGCTGGCTGCGGCCGCAGGGGCTTTGGTCTGGGCAGGGATGCGGTCGGTGGCCTTGGCCGCGCTCAATCCGCCGGGGAGGTTTCACTTCGACGACATCTCCTATCACCTGTCGGCGGTCGCGGTGTGGCACCGCTTCGGCGATCTGCGGATGGTGCGGTTCGCGATGGGCGATCCCAGCACGCCTTTCTACCCGATCGCCGGAGAGATCTCCTCGTGGGTGTTCCTCGCTCCCTTTCGCGACAGCGACTTCGCGGCCCGCTGGTCGCAGCTCCCCTTCGCCCTGTTCTCGCTGGTAGCGGTGGCCGCCCTGGCTCTCCGCACCGGGCAGACGTGGCGGTCGGCCGCGCTGGCCGCCGTGCTGTACGGATCGATCCGCAAAGTGATGCCCGACCTGGCCCTCTCTGCGGGCAACGATCACGTGGCCTCCTTCTTCACGCTGGCCGGCCTCCTGGGAGTGCTCGAAACGGCGCGTCGCCCGCGGCCGGGCGCCGCGGTCTTCGCCGGGGTGGCGGTGGGCTTGGCCGTGGGCACCAAGTACATCGGCCTTATCAACGCCGCCACCCTGGTGGGCGTGCTCGGGGTGGTCTGGCTGGCGCGGCGTGGCGAGGCCGACGGCCTCCGGCCCGCTCTGGCCGCCCTGCTCCTGCTCGGCGCCACGGCTGCCGTGGTGGGCGGCTACACCTATCTGCGCAACGCGGTGACTGCGGGCAACCCGGTCTTCCCGGCGCCCGTCCACGCCCTGGGGCTGCCGGGATGGGAGGAGACCAGCCTCGTCTTCCGGCGCTCTGGGGACGATTTCAAGATCGACGTCCGGCACTTCCTCACCCAACGGCGGGACCTCTTCGGCCCGCTCTTCGCCTTCACCCAGCTGCCCGCCGCGCTGCTGGCGCCTCTCGTGGCCCTGTTCCGGCGCGGGGTACCTCGGGGAGACCGGGTGGAGACGGCGGTGGTGCTCGGGCTGCCCGCCGTCTTCTTCCTGGAGTTCCTCTTCCTGATGCACGACCACCGGGAGAACCGCTACTTCCTGGCGGGGATCGCCCTCGCCGCGGTCGCCTTCTCCTGGCTGCTGGAGCGCACCGGCCGAGCCGGGCCCGTCCTTCGCAGCGCAGTGCTGGTGATGGTGACCTTCCACGCGCTGTGGCGGCTGGGGCTCGACAGCTGGAGGGCCGCCCTGTACACCCTGGTGCTGATCGCCCTCGCGTCCATCCTGGTGCGGGCTCGCGAGCGGCTGCCGGCCTGGCCGGGACCGGTATGGAGGCGAAGGGCCGGGTGGACCGGGGCTGTGGCGGTGCTGGCTCTTTCGGCGGCGCTGGGCCCGACGGTCGCGGCCTATCAGAAGGCCAAGCTGCGGGACCAGCCCGCTCTCCTCGCCCTGGAGCGCTTCGCAGGGCCGGGCGGGGCGGCGGTCGCCTACGTCGGCTGGAACCAGTCGTACCCCTTCTTCGGCCGTCGCCTGGAGAACCGGGTGGAGATCCTGCCGCGCTCGGGCGATCCGGGCACCCAGTACTACGACTGGGGAGCGAGCGTCGAGCCCCCCTTCAAGGGGGGCACCACCAAGAAATGGCGGCAGGTGCTCGATCGCCAGGGGGTGGAGATGGTCGTCGTCGTCCGCTCGCCGTTCGAGGATCCGGAGCGGAAATGGATGCTGCGCCGGCCGCGTCAGTTCCGGCGGATCTATCGCGACTCCGGTACCGAGGTCTGGCGCGTCCGCCCAGGCGACGCAGAAACAGGCCGAACAGCGCGAGCCGGAAGGTGAGGAGCGCGGTATCCAGGGAGGACCAGGGAGGAGTGCGAAGGGGGAAGATACAATGCGCGCGATGCCGCCGAGCCCGCCCTCCCGACCGACCGTCGCCGTCGACCTTCGGGCGCTGGTCCCGGAGCCCACAGGCATCGGGGTCTATACGCGGTCGCTGCTGCTGGAGCTGGCCGGCCGGGGCGGCATGGGCTATCTCGGCATGGCCCACCGGCCGCCGCGGGACGCCGGTGAGCTGGAGGCGGCGGGGGTCGCGATCGAGGCCGCGCCGGCTCCGTTCGGCGTGCTCTGGCAGCAGCTCCGGCTGCCGCAGAGGCTGCGGCGCGGAGACGCCGACCTCCTCTGGTCGCCGCTGATCACCCTGCCGCTCTCCTGCCCGGTGCCCGCCGTCGCCACCGTGCACGACCTGACGGCCCTGCTCATGCCCGAGCTGCACACGTTCAAGGTGCGCTGGAGCCTCTTGCCTTTCCTCCGCCCGTCGCTGGAGTCGGCGCGCCGACTGGTGACCATCTCGCGGTCCACGGCGGACGACATCGCCTTCCACTTCCCGCAGTGCGCGGAGAAGGTGCGGGTCGTCTACCCGGGGATCGACGCGGACTTCCGGCCAGGCACGCCGGAGGGGATCGCCGCCACCCGGGAGGAGCTCGGAGCGCCCAAGGGCTACCTCCTCTACGTCGGCACGCTCGAGCCGCGCAAGAACGTCGCCCTGGTGCTCGATGCCTGGGAGGCGTTGCGCGAGGCGGACCCCGAGACACCGCCGCTCGTGCTCGCCGGTCCCTACGGGTGGGGGAGCGAGCGCCTGGCGCGGCGCATCGGCGCGCTCGCCGGAAAGGGGGTGCGATCGCTGGGCCGGGTGGACCGCCCGCGCCTGGTGCGGACTTACCAGGCGGCACGCGTCTTCGTCTATCCGTCGTTCTACGAGGGCTTCGGCCTGCCGCCGGCGGAGGCGCTCGCCTGCGGGCTGCCGGTGGTGGTGTCGAACCGCTCCAGCCTGCCGGAGGTGGTGGGCGAGGCCGGCATCCAGGTGGATCCGGGTGACGCCGGCAACCTGGCAGTGGCGCTGCGCGACCTGCTGGCCGACCCGGGCCGCGAGGCGGCGCTGCGCGCCGCGGCGGTCGAGCGCGCCGCTCTTTTCCGTTGGGACCGGGCGGCGCGCGAGATGGAAGAGGTCTTTTTGGAAGCGCTCGGGTAGAATGCGAGTCCTCATCCCCCGGGGAGTTTTATTTGTCTTATACGATCGGAATCGACGCACGCAAAATCCAGGACTTCGGGATCGGAACCTACGTCCGCAACCTGATCCAGGCGCTGGCGCGGATCGACTCCGAGAACCGCTACGTGCTGCTTGCCAAACCCGGGGACGGGGACGCCCTCAGAGGCCTGCCCGACAACTTCCAGGTGGCGCTCGAAAGCTCGCCTGTCTACTCGGTGCGCGAGTTGGTCGCCCTCTCGTGGCAGATCTACCGCCGCGACCTCGACCTCTACCACTCCACCCATTACGTGCTGCCGGCGTGGATCAACTCCAAGGTGGTGGTCACCATTCACGACATCATCCATCTGCTCTACCCGGAGTTCCTGCCGAGCAACCTGGCGTTCCTCTATGCCCAGCGCATGATCCGCCGCAGCTTGAGCCGCGGCGACCGGATCATCGCCGTCTCCCAGAACACCAAGACCGACCTCACCCAGCACTTCGAAGTGGACGGCAGCAAGATCCAGGTGATCTACAACGGCGTCGAGGACACCTTCCGCACGCCGCTGCCGCCTGAGGACCTGCAGCGCTGGTTGCGCGAGCTGGGGATCGCCCAGCCCTACCTGCTCTTCGTGGGCAACCCCAAGCCGCACAAGAACCTCGACACCGTGGTGAAGGCCTACGCCCGGGCACGGCGGATGGCGCAGCTCGACGCGCCGCTGATCTGCGTCGGCAACCGCAACGCCAACGAGTTCAAGATCCGCCAGCGCGCCGAGCACCTGGGGGTGGGCGACAAGGTGCGCCTATTGGGCCACGTCGCCCAGGAGGCCCTCCCCGCCATCTACCAGGGGGCCACCCTGTTCCTCTATCCCACCCTCTACGAGGGCTTCGGCCTGCCGGTGATCGAGGCCATGGCCTCGGGCGTCGCGGTGATCACCTCGAACACCTCGGCCCTGAAGGAGATCGCCGAGGGCTATGCCCACCTGGTCGACCCGCTGGACGTCGACGGCATGGCCAAGGCGATCGCCCACTGCATGAGCGACTCCGAGCACCGCAGCTCGCTCGCCCGGCTCGGCCTGCGCCGGGCCGCGGACTTCCGCTGGGAGGCTACGGCGCGGCAGACGCTCGACACCTATCTCGCGGTGATCGAGGGACGCGGGCCGCAGTCCGGCCGTCCGGCCGGCTCGCCCGGATTGCCCGGTTCGCCCGGACCGACAGGGGCGACGGCCGGATGACCCGCCCCTCGCCCGCTCCGCCTCTCCTCCCGCAGCCGCGGGTTGCCCTGGTGCACGACTGGCTGACCGGCATGCGTGGCGGCGAGAAGGTGCTGGAGTGCCTGGGCGGCCTCTTCCCCGAGGCCCCGGTCTTCACCCTGTTCCACTTCCCGGGCAGCGTCAGCCCGGCGATCGAGAGCCACCCGATCCGCTCCAGCTTCCTCCAGCGCGCCCCGGGCGTGCGCCGGCACTATCGGCGCTACCTGCCCCTCTTCCCGGTCGCCATGGAGGAGTTCGACCTCTCGGGCTTCGACGTGATCGTCTCCTCCAGCCACTGCGTGGCCAAGGGGGTGATCCCCGCGCCCGATGCCTTCCACCTCTGCTACTGCCACACGCCGATGCGTTACGCCTGGGACCAGGAGCACGCCTATTTCCCGCGGCGCCGGGGCGCCGGGCCGCTCATGCGCTCGCTGGCCCTCTCGGCGCTCCGCGCCTGGGACTCCGCCTCGGCCAGCCGCGTTCACCAGTACGTGGCGAACTCCAGGTTCGTGGCGCGGCGCATCCAGACCTACTACGGCCGCACGGCCGAGGTGGTCCACCCGCCGGTCGACGTCGCGCACTTCACGCCCGGCCCGGCCAAGGAGGGGGGCTACTGCCTGATGGTCTCCGCCCTCGCTCCCTACAAGAGGGTGGAGCTGGCGATGGCCGCGTGCGAGAAGCTGGGTCTGCCGCTCCAGGTGGTGGGCGACGGGCCGGAGCGCCCGCAGCTCGCGGCGATGGCCGGCCCCAACGTGCGCTTCCTCGGCAAGGTGGACGCCGAACGGCTCCGCGAGCTCTACCGCGGCGCCCTCCTCTTCCTCCAGCCGGGGGTCGAAGACTTCGGGATCGCCTCGGTCGAGGCCCTCGCCTGCGGCACCCCGGTGGTCGCCGTGGCCAAGGGCGGCATCCTCGACGTGGTCGAGGACGGACGCCACGGAGTGCTCTACCCCGACTGGGAGGGACCCTCCGCCCTGGTCGAGGCGATTGACAAAGCGCGTCAGATCGGATTCAATTCCTTGGACTTGCGCACTCGTGCCGAGTCCTTTTCCGTGGCGCGATTCACGGATCGCATCCGTTCCCTGCTGTCCCACCGGTTTCCGAACTGAGGATGCTTCTCCCTTGATCCAAGAGCGCCACCGCAAGACGGCTGGGATCTATCTCGCCGCGGACCTCGCCGCGACGCTGGCGGCTTTCCTTGGCGCCTGGCTCCTGCGCTTCGAAATCGAGGTCATCCCGGTCACCAAGAACGTGCCCGACTTCGGGCCGTATCTGCGCCTCGTGCCGTTCGTCCTCTTCCTCTGGCCGGTCGTCTTCTACTTCCACGGCCTCTACCAGAGCCGGCGCGGCAAGAGCCGGGTGGACGAAGTGCTCACCATCGTGCTCGCGGTGCTGCTCGCGACCGTGCTGCTCTCGGTGGTGATCGCCTGGTACCGTCCGCCGGCAGCCCCGGGCAGCAGCGAATACTTCACCTACAGCCGCGCCTTCCTCGGCCTGTTCGCGCTCGGCGACCTGGTGTTCGTGGCAACCACGCGGATGGTGCTGCGCTCGGCGCTGCGGCGCATCCACAGCTCGGGCAACAACCTGCAACGCATCCTGGTGATCGGAGCGGGCCTCCTCGGCCGCGAGATCACCGCGAAGATCCTCGCTCACCGCGAGATGGGCTTCGAGGTCGCCGGCTTCCTCGACGACGATCCCGGCAAGGCCGGCACCATGCCCCTGGGCGTCCCCGTGCTCGGCTCGACCGCACGCGCCGAGGAGGTGCTCTCCGCCCACCGTATCGATCAGGTGTTCATCACCCTGCCGCTCGACGCCCACAAGAAAGTCATGCAGCTCCTCGAGCTGATGGCCCGCGAGTGCGTCGAGGTCAAGCTGGTGCCCGACATCCTCCAGTACGCAACCCTGAACGCAGCGCTGGAAGACCTCGACGGCACGCCGGTGATCAACCTTTCGCAGGTGCCTCTCCAGGGTTGGAACAGCATGGTGAAGCGCGCCATGGACCTCGCCGTGGCCCTCGCCGCGCTGATGATCATCCTGCCGTTCTTCCCACTGATCGCTCTCGCCATCTGGCTCGAGGACCGCGGCCCGATCTTCTACCGGCAGGAGCGCATGGGGCTCGACGGCAATCCGTTCATGATCCTGAAGTTCCGCTCCATGCGGGTCAACGCCGAAGCCTCGAGCGGCCCGGTGTGGGCGATCAAGGACGACCCTCGCCGCACGCGCGTCGGCCGCTTCCTGCGCCAGACCTCGCTCGACGAGCTGCCGCAGTTCCTGAACGTGATCACCGGCGACATGTCGATCATCGGGCCGCGCCCCGAGCGCCCGACCTTCGTCCGTGAGTTCAAGCACAAGATCCCGCGCTACATGCTGCGCCACCGCGTGAAGTCGGGCATCACCGGCTGGGCCCAGGTCCACGGCTGGCGCGGCAACACCTCGATCAAGAAGCGCATCCAGTACGACCTGTACTACATCCAGAACTGGTCGATCGGTCTGGACCTCAAGATCCTCTGGATGACGGTGCGCCACGCGATGCGCCACAACGCGCACTAGCCTCTCGATCACCACGGTTTTGAAATGTCAGGGCGGTCCTTCGGGGCCGCCCTTCTCATTTCGGAAGGTCTCGATCCCGCCTTACGATCCGCCTCAACACCGCCACTAACGCTTGCGGCGTAAAATCTCTTGACGCCCTACATCTTGTGCCTTACCCTAAGTACATATCACTCCCCTCTCGGGGGATCACTCGAAAGGAGAAATCAATGGCTAGCAAGACGACCGCGAAACCGGCCGCAAAGAAGCCTGCCAAGACGGCGGCGGCTAAGAAACCTGCTGCGAAGACCGCGTCCAAGGCCGCTCCCGCCAAGGCCGCTCCCGCAAAAAAGGCTGCTCCGGCGAAGGCAACTGCAACAAAGGCGGCTGCGACAAAGGCCGCTCCTGCCAAGAAGACCGCCGCGAAGAAGACGGCCACGAAGGCCGCCGCCAAACCAGCCGCGAAGGCTGCAGGCGCAAAGAAAACCAAGACGGTGACGGCGGCCAAGAGGACCACGGCAGCCAAGCCCGCAGCGAAGACCATGGCGGCCAAGAAAGTGACCGCTCCGAAGAAGGCCGCGGCCAAGACGACGGCGAAGAAAACTGTTGCCGCCAAGAAGACCGCCGCGAAGAAGGCGGCCAAGTAAAAGGCGCGCGGCCCTCGCGAGGGGGCCGCTGGACCTTGGTGAAGTACCTTGAAAGCAGCGCCGGCCGCAAGGCCTCAGAAGTAACGCAGCACGGAGGATCTCACGCGGTGCTCGGCAACAGGCGAGCCGCCGTGCGGTCCACCATCCACAAAAGTTTCCCCTCGACCGGACGCACCACCTGCGCAGGATAGCGATCGACGTCGCGATTGCCTTCAAGCACCGCGGCGAGCGCCGCCGCCTTCCCCTCTCCACCCACCACGAACATCACCAGGGCCGCGGCGTTCAACACCGGCGGCGTCAGCGTGATGCGAAAGCTCTTCTGCGTCTCGACCCACGGCGCCACAACCAGACGCTCGCTCTCGTGAACCGCGGCGCTGCCGGGGAAGAGCGACGCGGTGTGAGCGTCCACCCCGAGGCCCAGCAGCACGAGATCGAAACGCGGCCGCTCGCCGCTCGCGAGATGGAAGAAGGCGCGGATCTCCTCTTCATAACGTGCCGCCGCGATCGCGGCGTCGGGTTCCTCGGCGGGGATGCGATGAATGTTCTCGGGCGGCACGGGCACGGAGTCGAGCATCGCCTCGCGCGCCATGCGGTAGTTGCTCTCCGGATGATCGGGCGGCTCGTGGCGCTCGTCACCCCAGAAGAAGTGGCTCAGCGCCCACGGCAAGCGAGCGCGGAACGGTTCGCTCTCGCTCGCGAGAAGCCGGTAGAGCTCTTTCGGCGTCGAGCCGCCGGCAAGGGCGATGGTGAATCGATCATGGTCGAGGACGGCCTTCTCGGCAGAGTTCGTGAGCTCCTCGGCCGCGGCGCGCGCCAACTCGGAGGCGTCGGCGTGAACGCGAAGCTCGCCTGCTTGCGTCATTTGCGCCACTTGCGGCCATCCCGCTCGATCAGCTCGTCGGCCTCTTTCGGTCCCCAGGTGCCCGCGGCGTAGTTGGGGAAGCTGCGCGGCGAGAGAGCCTTCCAGACGTCGAGGATCGGCGTCACCACACTCCAGCCCGCCTCCACCATGTCGCTGCGATGGAAGAGCGTCGAGTCGCCGGTCATGCAGTCATAGAGCAGCGTTTCGTAGCCGGTCTGCGGAGAGCTCCCGAAGTAGTCGGCATACTGAAAGCTCATCTTGACCGTGCCCAGACGCATCACCGGCCCGGGAACCTTGCCCTCGAAGTGCAGCGAGATCCCCTCGTCCGGCTGGATGCGGATGACCAGCACGTTGGGGCTCAGCCGCTCGACCGGCGTGGCGCGGAAGAGCATGTGCGGCGCACACTTGAACTGGATGGCGATCTCGGTGACCCGCTTCGGCAGGCGCTTGCCCGTGCGCAGATAGAAAGGCACATCGGCCCAGCGCCAGTTGTCGACGAACA
>Ga0190265_10000640_pt1 | contig 24115 bp, 24 predicted proteins | sample Popmic124T_FD_133135 | JGI IMG/M metagenome (GOLD analysis project Ga0190265, IMG submission 133135) | Populus adjacent soil microbial communities from riparian zone of Indian Creek, Utah, USA - 124 T | ecosystem: Environmental > Terrestrial > Soil > Riparian zone | place: USA: Utah | collected...
CCCTGCTGCGCGACGCCAGCCACGCCGGGAGGATGATGAGAGCCGCGAAGAAGATCGGGCCGAGGAAGGTGGCGATGAGGAACCACTTCGACCTGACTCGCTCGAGATACTCGCGCTTGATGATCGCCCAGAGCTTAGCCATGTCCCGTCATCCCCTCTTCGACTCGTCCCCACGCGCCGCCTTCTCCCGCCGGCGCGGTCCCGCCCACCCTCTCCAGGAATATCTGGTGCAGCGAGGGCTGAATCATCTCGAAGCGCTGCACCGACGCCCCCGAGTCCACGATCCTGCGCAGCAGAACCTGCGGATCGGCACCGGGCGCCATCTCGATCTCGAAGAACCGGTTCGAGTCGTCGGCGCGCTTGACGAGCGAAGTATCACGCAGGATCGAGGCGACGCCCTGCATCCCATCCCCGTGCAGCGCCAGCGCGATGTTCTTGCGGCCATGCTCCTCTTTCACGCGGGTGACGGGGCCATCCAGAACTTTCTCGCCGCGCGCGATAATGCAGACCGAATCGCACAACCGCTCGGCGTTGTCCATCAGGTGCGTGCTGAAGATCACGGTCTTGCCCTGGCGCTTGAGGTCCACGACGGTGTCCTTGAGCGCCTGTGCGTTCACCGGATCGAGCCCGCTGAACGGCTCGTCCAGTATCACGAGGTCGGGATCGTGCAGCAGCGTCCCGATGAACTGGACTTTCTGCTGCATGCCGCGTGAGAGCTCGTCGACCTTGGCGAGGCCCCAGTCCTTCTCGGGCGTCCGGAGTGAAAGACGATCCAGCCACGAATCGATTCGTTGTTCGGCGTCCTTCCCGCGCACTCCCTTCAGCTCGGCGAGAAACTTGAGCACGTGTCTCACCTGCATCTTGCGGTAAAGGCCGCGCTCCTCGGGTAGATATCCCATCCGCTCGGTGACCTTCCGGTCGTTCGCGGGCTGGCCGAAGATCCGGATAGTGCCGGTGTCCGGCGCGATGATGTTGAGAATCATCCGGATGGTTGTCGTCTTTCCGGCGCCGTTCGGGCCCAGCAGGCCGTACACGCTTCCCTTGGGCACGCGGAGGGACAGCTCGCGCACGGCCGTGTGGCCGGCGTAGCGCTTGGTTATTCCGTCTATGTCGATCGCGTTGTCAGTCATGTAGTTTCGCGGTGCGGTCGCACAATATACGCCCATCGACCAAGCCTGTGTCAGAAACGCTGGTAATCGCCCTTCTCTTCCTGGCCACAGCCGCGCTCTATGCGTCGGTGGGCCACGCCGGCGCGTCAGGGTACCTCGCCGTGATGGGACTGTTCGGCTTCGCTCCCGCCGTGATGAAGCCGACGGCACTGTCGCTCAACATTCTCGTCGCTCTCGTGGCGACCGTGCAATTCACGCGCGCGGGGCTTTTTTCCTGGGGCTTGTTCTGGCCTTTCGCCATCGCGTCGGTCCCCGCCGCGTACGCCGGCGGCGCACTGACGCTGCCGGTGCGGGGATACAGGATCCTCGTAGGCGTCGTGCTTCTCTACGCTGCCGCCTGGATGTTCCGGTCGGCGCGCCAGGCACTTGGTTCGGAGATACGCGCTCCCGCGCTCTGGATCGCCCTTCCCGTCGGGGCGGTGCTTGGACTTCTGTCGGGACTCACCGGCGTCGGCGGCGGAATTTTCCTCAGCCCACTTCTGCTCTACATGGCGTGGGCGGACACGCGCACGACATCGGCGGTAGCCGCGCCGTTCATCCTGGTCAATTCGGTGTCCGGTCTGCTCGGGGCAGTCGCCGGCATCGCCGAAGTTCCACGCAGCATCCCGGTCTGGGGAGCGGCGGTGCTCGTGGGTGGCTGGATCGGAGCCACCTACGGAAGCCGACGCGCGCCCGTCCCGTTGCTCCGCCAGCTTCTGTCGGTCGTGCTGGTCATCGCCGGAGTCAAGCTGATCTTCTTCTGATCTCCTCCGTGGCCCGCGCTTCGCAAGGAAGCAGCGAATCTGCCGGAGGAGCTCCATGACTGGTTGGCCCGCGCGCATTGACTCGCTGCTAGGCGAGCTCGGCAGGAACGTGACTGCCGCGACACGGGCTGTGCGATCCCTGCTCGGCGACGATCCCGTGGAGGTTCTTGCCTACCGCGGCTACGGGGACGCCAGTCGCGCGCACGTGTACGGTCGCGTGCTCGAGAAGCCCGGAGTGGGAGCGAGCACCGATGCCGACTCCACGCTGAGAAATCTCCTCAACACCTGGCGGCGCGCGGAAAGCGACCCGATCGCTTTCGCGCGCGTCAGGGTCGAATACGCCGGAACGGCCCACGAGATCAGAGCGGACGACGAGGGGTTCTTTGGGGGCTGGATCGTCCCGGACATTCCTGTCGTAACGGACGCTGAATGGACACGCTACGAGGCGACCGTTGTTTCTTCGCTCCCCGTCGGGATCGAAGCTGCGAAGGGAGCCGGCGAAATCCTGTTGCCCGGCCCGACCGCGCGATTCGGCGTCATCAGCGACATCGACGACACGGTGATCCAGTCGCGCGTCTCCAATTTTCTCCAGGCGGCGCGCACCGTGATGCTCGGCAACGCGCGCACGCGCCTCCCGTTTCCGGGTGTCGCGGCGTTCTATCAGGCGCTCAGGAACGGCGCGAGCGGCAACGAAAGAAATCCCGTGTTTTACGTCTCGAGCAGCCCATGGAACATCTACGACGTGATCACGGAGTTCATGGATCTCCAGGAGGTCCCGCGCGGGCCGCTGCTGCTCCGGGACTGGGACATCTCACTCGGGTCGCTCGCCTCGGAGCGACATTACGAGCACAAGGGCGCCGCGATCAGGGACATCCTCCAGCTGTACGCGAACATGCCGTTCATGCTGATCGGCGACACGAGTCAACACGATCCGGAGATCTATAAGGACATCGTGAGCGAGTTTCCGGATCGCATCCGCGCCATCTACATCCGCGACGTTACGGGCACTGCGACGCGCCAGTCGGCGGTGAAGGAGCTCGCGCGGCAGGTGCTCGCCGCCGGATCCGTGCTCGTCCTGGCCGAGGACACCCTCGGCGCCGCGCGCCACGCAGCGGAACAGGGTTGGATCGATGCAAACGCGTTGCCCGACGTCCAGAAGGAGAAGCGCGCCGACGAGGGGCGGGATGGGACCAAGGCGCCGGCGCCCGACGGCGGCGAGCCGACATCGGGCAGCGCGCCGACCGTGATCGGCGCGGCAGGTACTGCCTAGCGGATCCGGATTACGGTGCTGGTGCTCGCCGGATTGCTTGCTCCGACTTCGAGCTTGACCTCGTAGCGGCCGGGAGGAACGAGCGACATGTCGAGCAGCACGGAACGCGCGGACAGCACGCCCGATGCGCCGTTCTCCTGCCACCTGACGCTGAGCGGCGTCGCTTTCGGCGCCAGCCTGAGAGCCCGCATCGCACTGCGCAGAAATCCCGCTCCCAGCGGCGAGATCGTGAGCGAGACCGGCAGGGCCGTGTCGGCGGGTGCCTTTCCGTAGAGCTCCCAGAACAACGCGACCTTCGCGCTGCGGCTGAAGACCGTTCCCGCGTGCGCCCGTGAGACAGCGTCCGCTAGGTCGCCCGGCAACGCCGGACCTCCATCGACGAACAGCAGATCGGAGACGATCAGTCTCCCGGGATTGAGTGAGAGATCGCGAAATCCCGACCGCCACCGCACCGCGCCGGCGCTGTCAGCGGCCAGCAGCTCGAGACCGACGAGCCGTGAGGGCGATGCGGTGGTGATCTGCATGACCTGCGTGAGCGGCGCTTCCGAAATCTCTCGCGTGTCGGCGCCAGACATCACATCGCCCACGACGGTCAGTGCGGCGCTGAATTTCCGGTTGCGCAGCAGCGTGTCCTCGCCGACATCGTACGCGGCGATCACGACGGTGGAATCTCCGCGGCGGAAGCGCGCCACCTGCGCGTCCAGCTGCGCGAACGAGCGGGCGTAGTAAGGCGCGTAGAGCTCCTGAGGCGGAGTCCGCTCGAGGTCCCAGAGCGAGTCGGCAACGAGATCCACACTCTCGGGCGGCCGCCGCTTGACCAAAAAATGGAAACCGGGGCTGGCGTCGTGGCCGGTGACAGCGGGACGGGTGTCCGAGGTCAGGCTCTCAGGCCGTCGCGTCCACTTCTCGGACCACCCGAAGCGAACCACCATCTCCGTCAGATCGTCGCCCCACCTCATGCCGAAAGTGTTGGCTGCGTCCTTCTGTAGGGCGGTGTAAACGACCCGGGAAAAGTGCTCGGTGCGCCGCTCGTTGCCCGGTGTCATCAGCAGCGGATCCGCGAACCACCAGATGCGCTCAGCCAATGCCTGTCGCTCGTCACACGACAGGCGCTCGTACTCTTTCCTGAAATCGGATTCCAGCAGCCGGCTGATGTCGATCCATTCACAGCGGGTTTCCCGTGGCATCGCCTCGAGCGCCCGGGCGAACGCCGTGTCCGCGGCAGCGAACCCGCCCCGCACGTGCAGCGTGTAGCCGGCAAGCGCATCGCACCACCATCTCGTCGCGGAACAGTCTCTGGTGGCGGCACGAATCGCAGCCGTATCCCGCGCCTCGATGAGATAGCGGATTTGCTGTCCGGTGATCCAGTCGTCGCCCGGCAGGACACGCGAGGCGGTCTCCAGCTCGCGCAGCAGCTGAGCGCGTGCCCGGCGGATTGCGTCGCCCTCCGCCGGAACGAGGTCGGTGGAGGTACGGGAATCCCAGTAGCACAGCCGCCCGATGATGAGACAGCGCTCGGCGGAACCGGTGTAGAAGCGCGGGAGCATCTGCCGGCGACGGGACTCGAAGCCGGACTGCACCGAGCGCGCCTTGCGACGCACTCTCACCGAGTCAGGTGTCCGGCTCTGTGATGCGCTGGTCTCCGTGCGCTGGGGCTGGGGAGCGTTTGGCTCCGTCGCCGGGGCCGCGGAAGAGGGTGTCTCCGCTGTGGCTTGGGCAGAGACCGGCCTTGCCGCTGGCAATCCAGCGACGAGCGCGAATGAAGCGACCAGTCTCCAGCGGGTTTGCATCGGAGCCATCGATTAATACTTCACCGTGGTACGACGAGCCGCTACTGCGCTCGCCGCCGCCGTCGTGTTGAGCTCAGCCTCTTCGACCCTGGAGTGCCGATTCGAGCGCGTTCCATGCCAGCAACGCGCATTTCACGCGTGCCGGAAACCGCGAGACTCCGGACAGCGCGCGGAGGGAGCCGAGGACGGAATCGGTCGCGGCCGACTGGTCGCCGAGCATGAGGTCGCGAAAGCGATTGCGGATCGCATCGACCTCAGCGGTGCTCTTTCCCTTCACGATCTGCGTCATCATCGAGGCGGATGCCTGGGAGATCGAGCACCCCCGTCCCGAGAACCTGAGATCGCCGACCGTGTCGCCGGCGAAGTTCACCTGAAGGTCGATCTCGTCGCCGCATAGCGGGTTACGCATCTGCGCTTCAGCGTCCGGACTCTCGAGCGTGCCCTTGTTGCGGGGGCGCCGGTAGTGGTCGAGGATCATCTCCTGGTAGAGCGCGGCGATCTCCGCCGATCTCTCAGGCTGTGACATAGCCGAAAATGTCTCTGGCTTTCATGATCCCGAGCAGCAGCGCCTCGACGTCGCTTTCGTCGTTATAGACGTAAAACGATGCCCGCGCCGTCGCGACGACGTTGAGCCTGCGCATCAGCGGTTGCGCACAGTGGTGCCCGGCGCGGATGCACACGCCCTCGCCGTCGAGAATCGTCGCCAGATCGTGCGGATGGACGTCCTCCAGCGTGAAGCTCACCACACCGCTCCGCATTCCGACCGGCGGCCCATAGATGCGCAGCCCGTCAATCGCCTCGAGGCGAGACTGGGCGGCGGCCATGAGCGTTCGCTCGTGCGTGAGGACGCGGTCCATCCCGATTCCGGTCAGGTACTTCACGGCGGCAGCGAGGCCGACGGCATCGGCGGCGTTCGGGGTTCCCGCCTCGAACTTGTGCGGCAGCTCGTTCCAGGTCGAGCGGTCGTCGTAGACGAACTCGATCATGTCGCCGCCGCTCTGGTACGGAGGCATGCCTTCCAGGAGCTCGCGCCGGCCGATCAGTCCGCCGAGTCCCATCGGTCCGAGCATCTTGTGGCCGCTGAAGGCGTAGAAATCGACGCCCAGATCGTCGTAGCTCACCTGGAGGTGCGGGGCGCTCTGCGCTCCGTCGCAGACGGTGATTGCGCTCGACTGCTCACGCACCATGCGCACGATGTCTTTCACGGGATTGATCGTTCCCAGCGCGTTCGAGACGTGGTTGAACGCCACGATCTTCGTCCGGGCCGTCACGAGACCGCGCAGGCAGTCCAAGTCCAGCTCACCGTCAGCGGTGAGCTCGCAAATCCGCAGCGTCGCTCCCTTTTCCAGCGCCAGCTGCTGCCACGGGACGAAATTCGCGTGGTGGTCCAGCGCCGTCACCACGATCTCGTCGCCGCGACCGACATTGGCGCGTCCCCACGAGCCGGCCACGAGATTGAGCCCCTCGGTCGTACCCCGCGTGAAGATCAGCGCGTCCGAATCTCCGGCGCCGAGGAAGCGGGCGATATCGATCCGGGCCTGGTGGTAGCACTCGGTCGCGCGCACCGAGAGGGCGTACGCGCCGCGGTGGGGATTGGCGTTGCTCGTCTCGTAGAAATCACGGATCGCGTCCAGCACGACCGATGGCTTGTGGGATGTCGCCGCCGAATCGAGGTAATGGAGCTCGGGATTGTTGGCGAGGAGGGGGAAGTCGGGGCGCAGGTTCACTCGATCCTCGCCGTTGAGGTCACATATCGCTCCCCGACCCGCTCCGCCCGTGGACCGACCATCACCGCGTCTCCCTCCATCCGCACCGCGTAGATCGGAAGGGGGGCGGTGGCCGGCCCCTGCCTGACCTCACCGGTCCGACAGTCGAACCTGGCTCCGTGCCAGGCGCACTGGATCGTTCCATCCTCGAGCAGCTCACCCTGCGACATCAGAAAGTGCTGGTGGGTGCAGATATCGCTCACCGCGGACACCCGGTCGCGATGTCGAATCAGGCAGACTGCCTCACCGGAAGAGCGCACCCGCTGTAGAATCGTCCCCTCGGCTAGCTCGCTCAGTGAGGCTAATGCCTCGAATTCAGGGTCCAAAGCCGGGCGCTCTAATGTAGGAAATTGACTATCCCGACAGGTTCACTTTAGATTGAATCTACGAGGGGAAGTATCGAAACGCCAAGGAGTTGGGATGAGCTCGGCAATTGAGTCGCTGGTAAACCGGGAATACGCGTACGGATTCGTCACCGACGTCGAGACCGACACCGTACCGCCGGGGCTCAACGAGGACGTAATCCGGCTCATTTCCCAGAAGAAGCAGGAGCCCCAGTTCCTGCTCGATTGGCGGCTCAAGGCCTACCGCCGCTGGCTCACCATGAAGGAGCCGCACTGGGGCAACGTCAAGTACCCCCCGATCGACTACGACTCCCTCGTCTACTATTCCGCCCCAAAGAGCGTAAAGCCGCTCCAGAGCCTCGACGAGGCCGACCCGGAGCTGCTCCGAACCTACGAGAAGCTCGGCATCTCCCTGACCGAGCAGAAATTCCTGGCGGGAGTAGCGGTCGACGCGATCTTCGACAGCGTTTCGGTGGGAACGACCATGAAGGACGAGCTCGCGAAGCACGGCGTGATCTTCTGCTCGTTCGGCGACGCCGTACAGAGTCATCCCGAGATCGTCGAGAAGTACCTCGGCACCGTGGTGCCCCACAGCGACAACTTCTACGCCGCCTTGAACGCGGCCGTTTTCAGTGATGGCTCCTTCGCCTACCTGCCCAAGGGCGTCAAGTGTCCGATGGAGCTATCCACCTACTTCCGGATCAATAGCGCCAACACGGGCCAGTTCGAGCGCACGCTCATCATCGCCGACGAAGGCGCGTCGGTGAGCTACCTCGAGGGCTGCACGGCGCCCAAGCGCGACACCAACCAGCTCCACGCCGCCGTCGTCGAGCTCATCGCGCTCGACAATGCTTCCGTCAAGTACTCGACGGTCCAGAACTGGTACGCGGGCGACGCCGAAGGTAAGGGCGGCATCTACAACTTCGTCACCAAGCGCGGCAAGTGCGCGGGCGTGAACTCGAAGATCTCGTGGACGCAGGTCGAGACCGGCTCGGCGATCACCTGGAAGTATCCCAGCGTGATCCTCCAGGGCGACAACTCGGTCGGCGAGTTCTATTCGGTCGCCGTCGTCAACAAGAAGCAGCAGGCCGATACCGGCACCAAGATGATCCACATCGGCAGGAACACCAAGTCGACGATCGTCTCGAAGGGAATTTCCGCCGGCGAGGGCAACAACAGCTATCGCGGGCTGGTGCGCGTGCTGCCCAAGGCCGAGAACGCGCGCAACTACACGCAGTGCGACTCCATGCTGATCGGCAACAAGTGCGGAGCGCATACTTTTCCGTACATCGAAGTCCAGAACAGCACCGCCACGCTCGAGCACGAAGCCTCGACGTCCAAGATCGGCGAGGATCAGATCTTTTACTGCAAGCAGCGCGGCGTGAGCGCCGAGCACGCCGTGTCGATGATCGTGAGCGGGTTCTGCCGGGAAGTGTTCAAGGAGCTGCCGATGGAGTTCGCCGTGGAGGCCCAGCAGCTGCTTGGCATAACTCTGGAAGGGTCTGTCGGTTGAGGTCGGCTAGCTGATCGACCGGCTCACCATTCAGGGATCAATGGAACGGACTCTTCGCCAGCGTCTTCGGGCAGGTTGGGCGTGGCTCCGCGGTGGCCCAAGGACGCCCGGATATCCCTTCACCGCCAACTGGTCGCTCTTCAGTCAGCTGGTGTACGCGGTGCAAACAACATTCAATCACTGGTTTCGTGCTCGAAATAAATGATCTCCACGCCGGTATCGGCGACAAGGCAATTCTCAGGGGCATCACTCTTCGCGTGAACCCGGGAGAGGTGCACGCGGTGATGGGCCCGAACGGGTCGGGCAAGAGCACGCTGGCGCAGGTGCTGGCCGGACATCCGGCGTACCAGGTGACGAAGGGAACGGTCACTTACAACGGGCAGAACCTGCTCGAGCTCGACGCCGAGGTGCGGGCGCAGAACGGGATCTTCCTTGCGTTCCAGTACCCGGTCGAGATCCCCGGGGTCTCCATCGCTTATTTCCTGCGCTCGGCGTACAACGAGATCCGCAAGGCGAAGGGGATGGAGGAGGTGGATCCGCTCGAGTTCCTCGATCTGGTCGAGGAGAAGCTCAAGCTGGTGGACATGGATCAGGCGTTGCTGAGTCGCTCCGTCAATCAGGGGTTCTCGGGCGGTGAAAAGAAGAGAAACGAGATCTTCCAGATGGCGGTGCTGAGCCCCCGTCTCGCGATTCTCGACGAGACGGACTCCGGCCTGGACATCGACGCCCTGCGAATCGTCGCCGAGGGAGTGAACAAGCTCCGCACGCCGGAGAACGCGACGATAATCGTGACCCACTATCAGCGGCTGCTCAACTACATCGTCCCCGATTTCGTGCACGTGCTTTCCGGCGGCCGCATCGTGAAGTCGGGCGGCAAGGAGCTCGCGCTCGAGCTGGAGGAGAGAGGCTACGACTGGCTGCAGGGTGCCGGGGCAGCGGCTTGAACGAAGCGCCAGCGCGTAAAGCCGCGCGCACCGTCGCTTCGGGCGAAAAAACGACCACGGACGCGGCGGCCATCGTCGCCGCCGCGCCGATGGCGGCGTTTCGCGCCGACTTCGACCGGCAGCCGGAGGCGCCTGACTGGGTCAGGGCCCTCCGCGAGCGCGGAATGGCGCGCTTCCAGGCGCTCGGCTTCCCGACGATGAAGAACGAAGACTGGCATTTCACCAGCGTCGCGCCGATCGCCGAGCGGGTGTTTCGCGCCGCGTCGGTAAGTGCCAGCGGTGTCTCGTCCGAGGGAAGCACCGCCGGGATGGTAGCGAACGCCGATCTCGAGAGATTCACTTTCGCACAGCCGAAGTGGCACCGGCTCGTCTTCGTCAACGGCGAGTTTGCCGCGGACCTGTCTTCCTTCGCGGGACTCGGCGATTCCGTCAGGGTCAGCAGCCTCGCGCGCGCGATCCGTTCGGGTACCGGCCGTCCGGAGCGGCATCTCGGAAAGATCGCGGCGTTCGACCAGCACTCGTTCACCGCTCTCAACACCGCTTTCATTCGCGACGGCGCGTTCATCGAGATCCAGCCCGAGGCGGTGCTCACCGAGCCCATTCACCTCGTGTTCGTCTCCGAGGGACACGGCGAATCGGTGTCGCACCCGCGCAACCTGGTCGTGGCGGCGCGACATTCGCGCGCCACGGTGATCGAGAGTTACGTCTCGATCCGCGACAGCATCTACTTCACCAATGCTGTGACCGAGATCTCACTCGGCGAGGGGGCGCATCTGGATCACTACAAGGTCCAGCGCGAGAGCGAGAGCGCGTTCCACGTGGGCACGATTCAGGTGCGCCAGGCCCGAAACAGCGAGCTGCGGTCATTTTCGTTCGCGGTTGGGGGCGCGCTGGCGCGCACCAACATCTACACCTCGCTCGACGGTGAAGCGTCTACCTGCACGCTCAACGGGCTGTATCTCGCCGACGGGAAGCAGCACATCGACAACCAGACCAGCATCGAGCACATCGCGCCCAACTGTCCGAGTCACGAGGTCTACAAGGGCGTGCTCGACGGCCGCTCGCACGGCGTGTTCAACGGGAAGGTCTACGTGCACCCCGAGGCACAGAAGACCGACGGCAAGCAGAGCAACAACAATCTCCTGCTGTCACCGAGCGCGCGGGTCGACACCAAGCCGCAGCTCGAGATCTTTGCCGACGATGTGAAGTGCACGCATGGGGCGACGGTGGGCCGGCTCGACGACATGGCGATGTTCTATCTGAACTCGCGGGGCATCGGGGCGGACAGGGCGCGGGTGCTGCTCACCTACGCTTTTGCGGCGGATGTCCTCGAGACGATCGAGCTGGAGCCGCTCAAGAAACAGCTGGAGGAGATGGTGCTGGCGAGGTTTGCGGGCCCGACCTAGCTAGCCTCTGCCGAGGAGGTAGAGGATCACGACGATCACCATGATGGCCATGACGATCACGTTCTTCGGTGCCTTGCGCGGCGCATCCGGATCGAGCGTCCCCGCCATGATCGGATGCTTGATCGTGTTGCGGCGCGTGCTGATGTCCTTTTCACGGTGGGCAGCCGCCGCGGGCTCGATCACCGATACGCCGAGTGGCAGGCGCTTGGTGGTGAACGTGAGAATGGCGGAGCCGACCTCGACCTTGTCGCCTTCGGCCAGCGCGCGCGGCTCGACGAGAGTCGCGCCGTTCACCGTAGTCGGATTCACCCCGCACGGATGCAGCACGAACTTACCGTCTTCAGACCGAAGCTCCGCGTGATTGCGCGAAACGGCCGGTTCCCTGATGAGGATATGACTCGATGCGTCGCGGCCAATCGTCAGGAGAGAGTTTCTGACGGGATAGGCGCGCCGTTCGAATTCGTATATGAGGTGGGCGCTGTCATCGCCCGGAGCCTGTAGGGCCATTGATTCTCCGTGTTTTATTGACGAATGGGCCCTCGAACAAGCTACATCTGGGACCTCCTTGCCGCGGGGGACTCGAAGCGGAACCATTCTCCGCGTATTTTATCGCCAACAGCACATTCAACTCCCCGGAGGGGGCATGGCAACGAAACTCGAGAAAGTCCTGAAGCGCGAGATCACCATCGACGGCAAGGCCTACATGGTCGCGATCTCTCCCGAAGGACTGAAGGTCACGCAGAAAGGATTTCGCAGAGGGCAGGAGCTGAGCTGGCGCTCGATCGTGAGCGGCGAAGCGGAGATGGGCCAGCAGCTCAAGTCTTCCGTGAACGCGACCGGCGACGACTCGGGAGAGTAGCGCTACTCCGGTGAGGCCGGCGCGTCGGAGAGGTGCTCCTGAACGATCACCCACCGGCCGCCGCGATTGGCGAAGACGGCTGTCCACGCGCCCCCGAGGTTGTGGGGGCGCCCCTGTGGCGTAGCGTGGGGAATCCGATACGTGGCCGTCATCACCGCGGCATCGGGTGAGAGAACATCGATGTCCATGGATGTCCATTCCCACCTGGGCTTCTGCATGTTGCTTCCCACATAAGTCCAGAACGTCCTGATCTGCTGCTCGAGCTGCCCACGGGTGCGGACGACTCCGCCGCCACTGGCAGAGATCAGGCTGTCGCCGTCAGGGTAGAGACTCATGAGGCTCGCCACCGGATCCGGCTTGGTCAGGTCGTACGCGGCCACGACGAGCCGCCTGAGCGAGTCGGCGATGACTTTCTTGTCGGCGCTCGAGATTCCAGGGTCGGGCGACCGTGAGCATGCTGCTCCCACACCGAAGACCAGGAGAATCGTCGCGTGTCTCGCCCACACCGTTATCTGTCTCTCACGCATGCCGGCAACGTACGGCGGTGTCACTTTCTGGACAAGAAACCAAACATCCGGCGGACTTTCACTGTCGCCGACAGGAGACAATGCGTGTCACCAGCGGATGACACGCTCCTCGCGGTGCTCGAGTTAAGCCTCATTAGGCGTTACCAAGTGTTGGCTCATGCGTTGCCCTATATGAGGAGTGCCAGCCGACCCATTTGGACAGTGCTGGGTAGTACCCGGTTGCACGCTGTCATTCCCTTGCGAGGGAAGGAGTAACCATGAGGAAGAGCTACCTGTTGGCCGCGAGCGCGGGAATTGTCCTTCTGGCTGCCTGTGGCGGTCAGGGCAAGAGCGCCATGAACGCCGATCTCCAGAAGGATCTGGAGCTCGCTTCTTCGGATGATGGGATCTCGCTTGGCAACGGGGCGGTGACCTCGAGCCAGCAGTTCGTCTCGTCGATCGAGAGCAGCAGCCCTCCGGCGAAAACCCCCGCTCCTTCGGCCCGCGTGAAGCGCTACAAGGCCGCTCCAAAAGCTCCGCCTCAGGTAGTGAAGACAGTGGCACCCGCCGCGACGATCGACTCCGAAATTCAGTCCGTCGCGACCGCGCCGGCTACTGAAGTAGCAGAGGCTCCGGTCACACCGCGCCCGCAGCCGGTCGCGGTTTCCTATCCGAGCGGCGGGTCGTCTGAGAGTGACGGCTCGTCAACCGGCCATGGAATCGGTACGGTCATCGGCGTGGTCCTTCGCGGTGGGGTCATCGGCATCGATCACTGTGATGAGCGCACCAACCGCCGCGGTCGCGGAACGGTCGTCTCGATCAACAACAGAATGCCGTTCCCAACAGGCCGGGTTGGAACGGGCCGCACCAGCGGAAACGTAGCGAGTCGCTTTCCCCACTAACGAATTTCAGAAAGGGGGATGCGGCCGCTGCGGTCGCGTCCCCCTTTTTTTTCATATTTGAGACAAGGATCATGCACAAAAGCCTTTCCAGAACCGCCCTACCCGCTTTGTTCGCGCTGGCCTTCACGCTCGGCGCCTGCAAGCAGGGCGAGTCACCAGAGGATGCGCTCGCCCGCGATAGCACGCTCATGCGGGATCTCGCGCTTGCCAACGCCGACAGCTCCGCACAGCCGCAGCTGACCGACGTTCCGATCAATACCGCGCCCGAGGTAGCTCCGGCGGCGCCGGCACCCCGGGTGTCGAAGCGCCAGACTCCCTCGGAGATCCTGACGCCGAGCCGACAGACTCGCCCTGTCGTGACGACGCCGCGTGAATCGTCGCCACCGGTCGATGCCCCACCCGCGCCCGTCACTACGGCCAGCGGAAACACAGTTACCGAAGGTGAGAAGGGTTCCGAGGCCGCGGTCGGTATGATCGCCGGCGGATCGGAGATATCTCTCTATTCCGGACAGCGTGTCTGCACCAACACCTATGCCGTCGGCGATCGCTTCACCGCGAGCGTGGCGGAGTCGGTTCAGGGATCGAACGGCGTCTCGATTCCAGCGGGCGCCACGGCCGTGATCGAGGTCACGTCGGCCAAGCGCAGCGAGAACGCGAACGACGATATCGCGTTCGAGTTCGTGGTGCGGTCGATCGCCTTCAACGGAAAGACCTATCCCGTGAGCTCCACGATCACGTACGCACAGGTCGACAAGGTCCGCGACGGAAGCACCAGCAACGATGCGAAGAAAGTCGCAACCGGTGCGGTGATCGGCGCGATCGCCGGACAGATATTCGGCAGGAAGACCAAGTCGACGGTGATCGGCGCCGCGACGGGTGCGGCTGCCGGTGCAGTTGTCGCCGGTGTCACGGCAAAGTACGACGGCTGCGTTCCGAGTGGCGGGAGAATCTCGCTCACCCTGAGCGAGGCGATGGTCGTTCAGCAGTCCGAGTAACGGCAAACAGCTAACGGAACGGGTAGGAGGTACCTGTAGCGTAGCGTCCTGGTGCTCAGGTCAGGACGTCGAGACGTACTTCTGCGCGGGTTGTCGCCAATAACGCGCGTCCGCGCTGTTCCTAGACGAGTCGCGCCAGATCGGCGGACGTGTCGATGTCGACCGCGCCCGCCTGCAATGAAACGGACGTCACTCCGCTGCGCCTGCTGCGCAGCCACGATCCTGCGCCCGCGTCGCCGGTCAGCCGCATGAGATCGTCCGCGTGCTCGCGCCCGAATATGGCCGGCACGCCGACCGTGTCGTCATAGGCGGAAGCGACGATCCGCTGCCTGGCATTGAACGCAGCCATTAGCCGCCGCAACGCCGCCGCGTCGACGAGCGGCTGGTCGGCGAGCGTGACCAGCGCCGCCTCGCACGAGGGATCGGAGAACGCCGCGGTGAGCCCGGTCAGGAGCGACGAAGACAGGCCCCGGCTCCAATCCCGATTTACGACGGTTGTCACCGAAGGGAGGCCGGACAGCTCCGGCGCCACGAGCTTCGCATTGGCGCCGAGGACGACGATCACCGGATCGGCCCCGGCTTCCACCGCGGCGCGCGCGATGCGGCGGACCAGAGGCTCGCCCTCACGCACGATCAACTGCTTCGGGAAACCGAAACGCTTCGATTCGCCCGCCGCGAGAACGACGGCCGCGATGCGTGGCATTATGCGGAACCCACCAGGCGGTGCCCGTGAAGCGGGGCCTTGCGGTCCCGCAGGTGTCCGCCGGCGCGCCCGCTCACTACGGCGGAGACCTGTGAAATGATCGAAAGGGCGATCGCATCCGGACCCTCGCCACCGATGTCCATCCCCACTGGAGCGAAGAAGCGTTCACCGGTCGTCAGAGATGCATCGTCGAGAGTGGCGAGCTCCGCCAGCATGCGCTCCGTGCGCGCGCGGGGGCCGAGCACGCCGATGTAGGCGACCTTCGCTGGGACCAATGCGCGAACGTAGTCGCGATCGCGCGGGAAGCTGTGGGACATGACGACGGCCGCGGTTCGATTGCTCAATGGCAATGCCTCCGCGAGCCTGAGCGGGTCCTGGCATTCGACGACGCGCGCGTCTGGGAACCGCGCCGAGTGTTCGGCGGTTGGCGGGCGGTGGTCGACGACGGCGACATCCCAGCCGAGCTGAGAGCCGAAGCGCGCGACCGGCGCGACGTCGGGACCGGTCCCGCAAACGATGAGCTGCACTGCCGGCATCACGACCTCGTACGCGACCTCAACACTGTCGATTTCGAGCGTGAATCCCCGCCGGCCGGCGGCGAGTGCTTCATCCACGTGGCGTGCCGCGTCCTCGAGAACGGATCCGGGGCCCCAGTCGCCAGTCGATCGAATCCGGGCGCCGCCAAGCAGCGCATGGGAGCCGACTGCCGCAGCTCCGATCGTCGTTTCGGACGCTCGTATCACGGTTGCGATCACGGCGGGCGCATCTCCGGCGAGCGCCTGCTCGATGAGATCCGCGACACCTCTGGCTTCGCGCGGCAGGAGCGGCTCGAGTAGCACGTCGATCAAGCCGTTGCAGCCCAGGCCGAGGCCCCAGGGCGCATCGTCGTCGTCGCGCGTGTCGTATCTCACGACTTCGGCGCGGCCATTCGTCCGCACGCGCCGCGCGTGTTCGGCGAGATCGGATTCGAGGCAGCCACCGCTCACGAGTCCAACGGTGGAATCGTCGCCGCGGATCACCATGCGCGCTCCGACGCCGCCGTAGCTCGACCCCGTGACGCGCACGACGGTTGCCAGCACCACGGCGTCGCCGTCCGATGCGGCGCGCGCGAGCGCGGCAATCACTTCCCGGTGTGTAGTCATGCGCGATGAGCCATCAGCGGATGTCCTGTCAGTGACACGATTTCAATGTGGCCGATGGTCAAGGCGTCGTCCAGCGCCTGAGTCGGCGCCGCGAAAATCTTGCCTCCCGCCTCGCATCGACGCATTGTTCCGGCACAATCACCAGCAGTCATCGAGGTCGCGGTCGGACATGCCAGCAGTCGGTAACAGCGTCGCGCGCAAGGATGGAATCGGGAAAGCAACCGGCAGCGCGCAATATGCGGACGACATCACGTTCCCCGGCATGATCTTCGGCCGCACCATTCGCTCCACCATTGCCCGCGGCCGCGTGCGGTCGATTCGATTCGACTTCGAAACCGCCGGTTTCACCATCGTCGATTACCGCGATGTCATCGGGCGTAACTCGGTCGACCTGATAGAAAAGGATCAGCCCTTCCTCGTGGAGAGCGAAGTCCGTCACATGGCGGAGCCGATTCTTCTCCTCGCGCACGAGGATCGGGAGCGCCTCAACGCCGCCCGTGTCGAGATCGAGTACGAGACGGAGACGCCGCTGTTCGATCCCGAGCATTCGACGGAAGTGTTCAAGAAAATAGGGATCGCCAAGGGCGATGCGGCAGCCGCACTCGCCGGTGCAGATCTGGTCGTCGAGGGGACGTACCGCACCGGCCACCAGGAGCACGTCTACATCGAGCCGAACGGCGTCATCGCCGTGCCCGAGGAAGTGGAGGGCCGGAAGGGCGTCGCGATCTTCGGCTCCGTGCAATGCCCGTTCTACGTCATCAAGGCGCTGAGATGTCTCTTCGGGTCGCATCCGCCGATTCGCGTGATCCAGACGGAGACCGGTGGCGGCTTCGGCGGCAAGGAAGAGTATCCGTCGATGATCGCGGGCCACGCGGCGCTGCTCGCTCTCAAGTCGGGGCGTCCCGTCAAGATCATCTACGACCGCACCGAGGACATGGTAGCCACGACCAAGCGGCACCCATCGATCGTGCGGCACCGCACCGGTGTGATGCGCGACGGACGCATCGTGGCGATGGACATCGATGTCCTCATGGACGGTGGAGCGTACGTCACGTTGAGCCCGGTGGTTCTGTCACGCGGCTGCATCCACGCCGCAGGCCCGTACCGGTGCGACAACGTCAGCATCCGCGGCAGGACCGTGTTCACCAACACGCCGCCCAACGGCGCGTTCCGCGGATTCGGCGCGCCGCAGACGGAGTTCGCGGTGGAGGTGCACATGGAGCGCATCGCCGAAGCTCTCGGAATGGACTCCGTCGAGCTGCGCCGCCTCAACGCGCTGCGTCCGGGAGACACGACCGCGACAGGTCAGACGCTCCGCGAAGACACGAGCGCATTGATGGTCCTCGAGGAGGCGGTGCGACGCACGGACTTCACGCGCCGCCGCGAGCAGTACAAGGGGACGAATCGGGGACTCGGCCTGGCGCTCTTCTACCACGGCGCGGGCTTCACCGGCAGCGGCGAGCTCAGCCTGAAATCGAGGGCAAGGCTCGAGCTCACGCCGGCCGGCGTGCGGATCGCCACCGGCAGCACCGAGATCGGCCAGGGCACGCGCACCACCCACGCACAGATCGTATCGGACGCTCTCGGCATTCCGTACGAGGACGTGGAGGTCGCGCAGCCCGACACTGCGCGCGTCGCCGACAGCGGGCCGACGGTCGCTTCGCGCACGTGCATGGTCGTGGGTAAGATCCTCGAGAAGTGCGCGCACGAAATGAAGGAGCGCCTCAACGGCTCGTCACCGGCGGAGCACTACGCCAAGCACGGAGCGTTCTCCGTCGAGCAGATGTACGAGCCGCCGGACTGGATCAAGTGGGACGATGCCGCCTACCGAGGAGACGCGTACGCCACCTACGGGTGGGGGTGCGACGTCGCTGAGATCGAGGTCGATCGCGACACCTATGAGGTGCGGCCGCTCAAGCTGACGGCGGTGCAGGAGTTCGGCCGGCCGATTCACCCGGCTCTCGCCCAGGGACAAATAGAGGGGGGAACGGCCCAGGGCCTCGGCTACGCGCTGCTCGAGCGCGTGGTGATGCGCGACGGAGCGATGGCGAACTCGCAGCTCACCAACTACGTGATTCCGACGACGCTCGACATGCCGGAGCTGGATGTCGTAATGATGGAGAACCAGTATCCAGGCGGTCCATTCGGGGCGAAAGGACTCGGCGAGCTGCCGATGGATGGACCGGCGCCCGCGGTCGTGAACGCGCTCCGCCATCTCGGACTCGACGTCCGTGAAATCCCAGCCACGCCCGAGCTGATCGCCAGCTGTACGGCGCTCGCATGAATCTCGTCCTGAACGGCGTGAGCACCGATGTCGAAGCGCATCCCATGGCGCGCCTGCTCGATGTGCTGCGCGAAGAGTGCGGGCTCACCGGCACGAAGGAAGGATGTGGGGAAGGCGAGTGCGGCGCCTGTACGGTGCTCATCAATGGTGAGCCGGTCTGTTCCTGCCTGATTCCGCTGGCGCAGGTGGAAAAAGCGGAGGTCGTCACCATCGAGGGATTGGGAGACGACCATCCGCTCCAGCACCTGTTCATGAACGAGGTGGGAGCGCAGTGCGGGATCTGCACTCCGGGAATGATCATGGCCGCGGTCGCGCTGGGCCCCGCCCCGACTCTGGACGACGTCAAGATCGCGCTGGCGGGAAATCTCTGCCGCTGCACCGGCTATTCGGCGATCTACCGCGCGGTATTGAAGTGGCGCGGGATGCCGGTGGCATCCGCGGGTGGCGCGCAGTGAGAACGGCGATATCGGGGCTCGAGGTCAGGAGCGCGGCGTCGCTTAACGAAGCGCTCACCATCCTGCGCGACGACGAGCGGACACCGATTGCGGGAGCAACCGATCTCTACGTCGCGCTCAATTTCGGAACCCTCGAGCCGCGGCGGTTTCTCGACATCTGGGCGGTCAACGAGCTCCGCGACATCTCGATGAATGGGAGGACGCTCGTGATGGGAGCGCTGGCGACCTATACATCGCTGATCCGGTCGCCACTCGTCGCCCGTCACCTGCCAATGCTCGTCGAAGCGTCCCGCCAGATCGGCGGGCCGCAGATCCAGAACCGTGGCACGCTCGGTGGCAACGTCGCGAACGGATCCCCGGCCGGAGATTCACTGCCGGTCCTCGCGGCGGCGGACGCCGTCGTCGTGCTCAGGAGCGCCGCCGCCGAGCGGCGCGTTCCGATCACCAGCTTCTACACGGGGTACCGCGCAACCGTGATGCGTCCCGACGAGCTGATCGTGGCGATCGAGGTCGCGCCCGTGGACGGGAAGCAGTGGTTCCGGAAAGTAGGTACGCGCGCGGCGCAGGCGATCTCCAAGATCGTCGTCGCGGGTGTGAGGACGCGGGCACCGCGCATTGCCTTCGGAAGTGTCGCAGCGACGGTGGTGCGCGTTCCCGAGACCGAGCGCAAGCTCGCCGCAGGCGGCTCGATCGATGAAGCAGTGAGCGTTCTGTCGCGTGAGATCAAGCCGATCGACGATGTGAGATCGACGGCGGAGTATCGACTGCGAGTCGCGACGAACCTGCTGCGGCGCTTCTGGGCAGAGACGGGGTGACCGACCTCGTAATCCGCGGGCGGGGCGTGGTGACATTGGAAGGCGTGCGCCCTGCCTCGGTGCATATCTCGGCAGGGCTCATCACGCGACTGAGTACCTGGGACGATTTTCCGCCGGGCAGCACTCTCGTCGACGCCGGTGGATGCATCGTGATGCCCGGGCTCGTCGACACGCACGTGCACATGAACGAGCCCGGACGCACCGAGTGGGAGGGATTCGAGACGGGAACGCGCGCTGCCGCTGCCGGCGGCGTGACTACCGTGCTCGACATGCCTCTCAATTCCATTCCCGCCACGACCACCGTGCAGGCGCTCGAGGCGAAGCGCGAGTCGGCGCGCGGAAAGACGGCAATCAACGTCGAGTACATCGGCGGTGTCGTGCCGGGAAATGCCGGAGAGCTCGAGGGGCTTCGCGACGCGGGCGTGAGAGCGTTCAAGTGCTTCCTCTCTCCGTCGGGCGTGGACGAGTTCCCGGCGGTCACCGAACGCGATCTGAAAGAGGCGTTTCCCGTCCTCGCGCGGCTTGGGCTGCCGCTGATGGTGCACGCCGAGGATCCCGAGCTTCTGCTGCCGGGCCGCGGCAGCTCACGGCGTTACGGGGATTACCTCACGACGCGCCCCGTCGTCGCCGAGCGAGCCGCGATCGCGACGGTTACGGGCTTGATGGCAAAATATCCGACACCCGTTCACATCGTCCATCTCTCTTCGGCGAGCTCGCTCGACGTCGTGCGTCCGGCGCGGGCACGAGGTCTTCCGCTGACTGTCGAAACATGCCCTCACTATCTCACCTTTGCGGCGGAGGACATTCCGGATGGCGCGACCGAATACAAGTGCGCTCCACCCATTCGCGACATGGCCGAGCGCGATGCGCTCTGGGATGCGGTCATCGGTGGAGACATCGACCTGATCGCATCGGATCACTCGCCGTGCCCGCCGGCGATGAAGGAGACCGACGGCGATTTCTTTGCGGCGTGGGGCGGAATCGCGTCACTACAGCTTTCGCTACCGGCGGTATGGACGGGCGCGCGCGCGCGGGGCCTGAGACCCGGCCGCATCGCGCAGTGGATGAGCACGGCGCCGGCGCGGCTCGCCGGCCTGGGAGGCCGCAAGGGAGCGATCGCGCCGGGCTACGATGCGGACATCGTTCTGTGGGATCCCGACGAGCGCTTCAGGGTGAGCCCGTCGGATCTGCTGCACCGTCACAAGGTGACGCCCTACGTGGGGCGCGAGCTGTTCGGCAAGGTATCGGCGACGTACGTCGGCGGCCAACGTATCTTTGGCCGATGACAGTCGCTGCCGGAAAGCGCGCCACGTCCTCGTTCACAGATCTTCCCGATCTCGCGGCGGAGCGTCTTGGCGGAGTGGTGGTCGCGGCGAACGATGATTTCTTCGCGCCGAAAGAAAATCTGGTAAAGGCGAGCCGCCCCGAGTGGCGCGAGGGCGAGTACACCGATCGCGGCAAGTGGATGGACGGCTGGGAGACGCGCCGGCGCCGCACACCCGGCCATGACTGGGCGATCATCCGGCTCGGCTTGCCGGGAATAGTTCGCGGCGTCGTCATCGACACCAGCTATTTCACCGGAAACTATCCGGAAGCCGCCAGCATCGACGCCGTGGCTGTCGAGGGGCTGCCGACCGCCCACCGCATGATGAGCGACGACATCGAATGGCGTCCGCTGCTCAGGAGATCCGCGTTAAAGGGCGATCGCGCCAACCAGTTCCCGATCAAATCGAGCCTCGGCCGTGTGACGCACCTGCGGCTCAACATCTTTCCTGACGGCGGCGTCGCGCGCCTGCGCGTGCACGGTGAGGTGATTCCCGACGAGTTCACCTTCGAGCCCAAGCGGAAGATCGATCTGGCCGCGATCGCTAACGGCGGCTTCGTGGTTTCGTGCAGCGACATGCATTACGGGAATCGCCAGAATCTCATTCTGCCCGGCTACTCGACGCACATGGGAGATGGCTGGGAGACCAAGCGACGGCGTGGACCGGGACATGACTGGGCGATCGTTCGGCTGGCGCGGCGCGGAGTGGTGGAGCGGATCGAGCTCGACACGGATCACTTCAAGGGAAACGCTCCCGGGACGTGCATGTTGGAGTACGCGGATGCGGGCGCCTCGTTCGATGCCGGCAAGGCGCGCTGGAAGCCGCTGCTACCCGAGACCGCGCTGAAACCCCACCACCGTCATCACTGGGCAAGGCTCAAGGCAAAGCCGGCGACGCACGTGCGGCTCAACATTTACCCGGACGGCGGTGTCGCCCGGCTCCGCTTGCTGGGTCGCGTTGCCGTCTGAGTCGATGTGACGGTTACGGTCGCGGAGCTGGATGCGATGCCGGCCGCTCGAGCAAGCGGGCTGTTGGCCGAATGCTGCGGCGCATCGCGGTGGGTCTCGGCGATGGTGAAACGGAGGCCTTTCTCATCCCGCGACGCGGTTTTTTCTGCCGCCGATGAGATCTGGCGGTCGCTGGATGCGAAAGATTGGCTCGAGGCATTTTCTCATCACCCGCGCATTGGGGAGGGAAAGGTCGGCGTGGGCGCAAGCGAACGAGGGAGCGAATGGGCGGCCGGCGAGCAATCCGGAATGCAGCGCGCGGGCGACGATGTGCGCCAGGCACTGGCGATTGCGAATCGTGAGTATGAGCAGCGATTCGGGTACATCTACGTTGTGTGTGCAACCGGCAAGAGCGCGGAGGAGATGCTCGCCCTGGCCCGTCAGCGCCTGCGGAATGACGCCGACATCGAGCTTCGCACCGCGGCTGAGGAGCAGCGGAAGATCACCGAATTGAGGCTTGGGAAACTGTTAGATGGTTAACGAGTACCTAGGCGTTAGGCGGCCGTGAATGCATGCGATGTCATCACCTGTCTGCAGTATCGTGCTCCTGTGTGTTTGCACGGGAGCCTGTTCAGGGCGAGCTGATGACTCACCTCCGGTGGCTCGACAAGCAGGGTTATATGTTCCCGGACTTTTGGCGCCATTGATCACGCGGCTAGCGCCGGACGCAGCACCGCAGTGTCGGCCAGCCGATCGGCGAAGCGGGCAAGCGCCGGCGCATCGCACCCGTTACTGCAGCTTTCCGCGTCATCCTGGGCTCACGCTTTGGGAACCTCCTGAGGAGATGGGCCAGCCGCGGCTCTTCTTCGACGCTAATCGCCTTTCGGACTTCAATGCCGCTCTAGCCCTTCGTGACTCCCTGGCGACTGCCATGAGTGTGGGGGCTGCAGTACGGCTGCGCGCGTGTACCATCCTCCCGCCACGCCCATTCATCAGTGGCATTTGGGCGACCGAAGCGGCCGACGCCGATATTGCGTTTGTCATTCTCGAGTCACCTAGTGGTCTGTTTCAACTCCGCATGATCGCAGCCCCGACCGGCAACGCTGTCAGCGAACGGCGTGGCTGTGACGCGCCATCCTCTTCGGCCACGCCGGTGCTCGGAACGCATCGCCCGGTGGAACTCGTGGACGCCGCGACAGCGGTCATTCGTTTCCTCCGGGGGGAGGTCGAGTTCGAGCAGATCCGGCTCGATGACACCCTCACCCTCTATCTGGGCAGAGAGGAAGGTGGCACGCGGAGTGACGTAGCGCGTGAGCGCCTCCGAGATCGGTCCAACTGGGCAGTCCGCTCCGAGAACCTGCGCCACCTCTATGCGTTTGTGCCACCGGCGCGATCTGCCGAATTGACTACACTAGTAGGACGTCACCTCAACTGCCACGATTATCCACTCTCCGCGACATTCCCCGAGCTCGCACGATTCCCACACGTCGGGACTACACTCATGTACGGCACGGCCAGTTGCCTGCAATCATGGAATCTCACGTTGGTCTTCGATCCCGATGCAAAGCCGCCGATGCTCGTCGCCGCAGTGTACGATCAAGTGGAATGGTAAGGGGGCCCCGAGCGCTCGTCGCGTTGCTCGCTGTCGGCACCGCGGCATCAGGCGCTTGCGAGCGCGATGGCTCGCCTTCCACGGCAGGATCCGACACGGTCATCGCGCGCACTCGAGCGGGTGACTCGCTCGAGCTCACGGTCCGAAGCGTTACGCACCACGATTCACTGGCGACTGCGGTCGAAGTGCGGAACATCGCTGCCCGTCCGATGCGGCTCGAGTGGGGTGCGTGCGCCGTGAGCCTACGGCTATTTAAGCCGGACAGCGCGGCGGAAGCCATGTATGATTCCTCTCTGCGACCCGAGCCGTTCGGCAGCCCGCGAGCGTGCTTCGCATATCGCGTTAAGAGGTCTACGGCCCCGGGTGAGATAATTGCACCGCGGGAGTTTACTTGGGAGTATCCGCTCCAGTGTATCCTCGGAGACTCGCTTGCACCGGGCACGTACCATGGCGTTCTGACCGTCGCGTTTTCGCGCTCGAGCCCGGTCTTTCGGCACGTTGACCTCGAGGTGGAAGCCGGTCGCTTGCGGATACGGCCATCTCGCGCCAAGCTGCCAACTAACGAACGTTGCAGCTGACAAGCACTTTTCGGCTTCGCGGATGGCTCATCTCGATGGAGAAATGA